>Ga0210040_10010015_pt1 | contig 10942 bp, 8 predicted proteins | sample CryGeyCG12114_NA_FD_185462 | JGI IMG/M metagenome (GOLD analysis project Ga0210040, IMG submission 185462) | Groundwater microbial communities from aquifer - Crystal Geyser CG19_WC_8/21/14_NA (SPAdes) (version 2) | ecosystem: Environmental > Aquatic > Deep subsurface > Groundwater | place: USA... | reverse complement strand
GCAAATGAGACAGAAAAATCAAAATTTTGTGTTTGTTATCAGACCAATTTTTGGCTAGCAACCTCTGAATTGAACTTTTTCATCAAAAGAACGATATACCCCCTTTTTCGTCGCACTAATACAACTAATGTTAAAGGATAATTCTCAGTAATTAGAGCATCATTTATAATCAGGAATAGGATTTTTTTCATATAGTCAGTCAGCACGTAATTTATTTATGGTTTTACTGCAAGGTAGGGTATAATGCGTAGTCAAACATAAAATCCATATCCATAATATCAATAGAGAGCTAAAATCATCCAGCTCTCACTAATGCAAAAATCTAGCAAAGGTTCTTCCCATTCGAACACGGTTGCCAACCAAGCTTGGAAAACCCCTTTGAAGTGTAAAGTTCTGCAATAAAGCTATTAAATAGATCACTCGCACTGGCTGGCTAGTCTGCCTAAAAGGCAACAAGTGGGTTTATTACAGAGTACAAAGAGAACTGCTATCTAACCCAAGGTCATTTACTATCGAGAAAGAAAAAAGAGAAAGCCCTGTAGTACTATTTATATAGTAGAGATTGGAGTTCATAATTTTACTATCTATACCAGTTCTTTCTTCTGGCCAGTAGACCGTTTTATTGCCATTTTACAGAGAATTCCCTCACTTCACCTTTTCCCTGCGCCACATTCATCCTCATTTGTTGTGTTCCGGACCAGAAGAATGAAGATATAAGATTCCTTCTGAACGATCCCACTAACTAACTAGCTAGGTAGCTAACTATACAATCCAATGTAGTATACTGTCAAATCAATGCATTCTATCCAGTGAGTAGTTAGTATAAACTTATTTTTGACGGACTGAATGCGCGATTCAGTCAGAACGTAAAATTGATTCAATTTGAAAAGGGGAAAGCAAAAATACGGCTCTATATAGTAAGACTCACCTCAGTCTGCGCGAGTTTAGCTCGATCAACTTTCTGGGCATCAGCACAAACAGAGAGTCTGGGGACTGCTAAATGAGGTTTGTCTTTGGAGGACTCTTTATCTTTGCCATCGTGTGAGGAACAGTCTTGTGAAGAGCTCCATTTCTTTTTATCTTCCGCAGCCAACTGTTGTTGTTGACTCCTTTTGGAGGATCGTCCCCAGCCGGCTGTAAGACTACCAAGGCGAGAGAAGGCGCGCATCACCATTGGTGACGACGGAACACTTTTAGGACTGCGAGTAAACCAAAAGGATACACAGCACTGAATATGCTATCACTCTCTAGAGACTCACAGAGCATATTTAAAAACCCATTTGCACAATGTTCGTAAAAAGGTGGCAATAAAATGAACCTTAAGTAAGTAAAAAGCTTGAGAATCTGTTTGTTTACCTCCCAAGAAAGTTATTTACAAGAACAACAAAACACTCCGCTACATGACTCGCTATAGTAAGCTTCGATTTAAACGCAAAGAGAGTTATTAAGTTCGCTCAAGTTAGTCGTGGAAAAGACTCACAAGTATTTATAGAAACTATACTACTAGACAATGTGTGCGAACAAGAGTGGATGAAAAATAAATAACACAAGATTACAAAACAGGGGAGGAAGATTAACATATTGCTTACCGTGGCGACTCTATATCTGGAACTTGTAGAAAATTAGAAGACTTGTGTTTTGGCGGAGAATGAAGCGTAGGTACGGCTCGTGCAAGCAATTCTGCCACAGGAACTTGAGGAGATCCGAATCCGGTAGAGATTCCATAAAGCATTTCCTGGAATACTCTGGATAAATGCAAACAAGAGAGATTGCTTACTTTAGTCAGAGTAATGATCACTATCCATATGCTCCACCGCTCACAAGCCATCAAATTCATATAAATGGTTCCGCATATTATGGGGCAACAAAGCAAGATATATGGCTAACTAACTAACTAACTCAGAATTTCTCATGGGCTATTGTCAGCACAATTTCTTTGGAGATTCGCTCACCTTGAACGAACTCCAAGAATAGCTCGAACCCCAAAAAGCTTCGTTTTTTGTTTCCCTTGGCCAACTAGGAAACCCACATCAAATAGGAGTACTTGGGGCTCTTCCGTGTTTAAGAAATATTTGGTGAAATCTCTAGCCAATTGGTCATAACCTGCTAACAAATGGAAAAGTACAAAACGGCCTTTCACTTTCGAGACTCACAGATATTTGCAACATGATTAAAGTTTTAGTTTAATAAATTTGCCCCAGGAGCTGTTACCCACCTTCGAATTGGTCCCTAACTGAGTCCAGTAAAGGACTGGAGGGTCTCATATGTCCGATTGGGCGCCATGATCCCCGCCTGAGTAATAATTTAGACACAAATCATTTGAGACAATTAAAAACTTCCAGAGCAGCTTAGCTGCGCCCAGCCCCGAGTTAAGAATGTATTATCAACACACTATTTTTATTTAGCTTAAGGTTACAAAATGCACAATTTTAGAATTAACTTTTCAACACCATAGTCGAATTATATAAATATTTTGAATAGTTTCCAAATATTAATTTAAAACTTATTTGCAGGAAATTCTGACATTGAACTTTTAATTACCACTTCTTAAAATTGAAAAAGTTTCTGAGTATATAAGTGGGCTAATTAAGCTAATTGTTGAACATAGTTACTGAATTAATGAACTGAATTAATTTTTACTAGCCTTAAATTGGAGTGCTTATAATGCCAGCGTTCGGCTACAAATAATACTAGGTACATTTTTCATGAATTGTTTACTATATTAATCTAATACCACGTTTTTGCAACTTCTTATTCAAATAAGTTTTAAATTTAGAAGTCACATTGAAAATCGCTCTGATTTTTCTGATAAAATAATAATTTGATAATATTCTGATCTTATTTTCACTGCAAATTAGCAAGCCTGTGCACTTATTCAAATAAATTATAAAGTTGGAAAACCACAACGTGCGGTTTTGCAATACGATATGATATTATCATAAAATTTGATCTTATAGAAAATCACTTTCAGTTTTTCAGTGATTTTAGAACTTTTAATTGTCCCTTTCAATCTTTTATGCGTACCAAAATTTCTGAAATGTAGCATGCATGCGTTGTCAGAACATCTCCAAAAACAACAGAGTTCAAGGCATGCAGCAAACACATAATTTCATTCATATGGGTCAATCCGTGTTTGACCTGTAGCGTGCTAAAAATATTAAGTTTAAAAATAGGGCAGTTCTATAAGCCCAGGATGGAGCTAAAAAAAATACAGTAGTTCTAAAAAACTACAAATGACTATACTAGAGGTAGGCATATTATTATTCCCACTTAATTATTCAACAGTTTCTGTTGAAAATAAAATATAAAGCTGCAGGAACGTCAGTTCATTCATGAGCAGAGAATATTATTATTGTAATGCTGGATCGCTACCCCATACCTTGTGCAAACAGCAAGTCTCACGAGACTAATACAAAATTGGGTAGAAAAATGTAAGCTTGTGAAAAGAAAGTTACTTGTGGACGCTGTGTAGTAGTTAGTTGCTTGTGTAGTCAGTCATGAGATCGATTTATTAGAAAAAATGAAGACGGATAGTGTTGCTTAACTCACATACTGACAAAACTTTAGCTGACAGAAGCAACTATAGCACAACTATAGTACTGTTGCTTATTAACTGCAGTTATCTAACGACTATAAGCTACGAAAATAACATTGCAAATTGCTCATATAAATTGACGTCACATTAATCGTAAAACTTTTCATTGACTGATCTTGATAAATGGATTGAATTCTAGTGATAAGTATTGAGTATAAACTTTAGATAGTGAGCTAGCTCGTTAGTTTAATTTATCTGCAACGGAGAAGTGAAACCAATGTAATGAATGCTTGTTTGGATTTTTTGCTAATAAGGACTGTTATTAATTATTCAACTTCTAAAAATCCAAGTCCTGCAGCAGACTGCAAAGAAGTTAGTAAGCAGCTGGAAGAACTTTCATACCGTGTTTATAAAATGGGACAATGTGAGCTAATTTTGCTAATATTGCAGTTATTGTGTGATGTATAATCAATAATCTGTTACTTAACTACTATAAGTAGCTCATTCTTAGCTTGGTAGTAACTTTCTTACTTTTAAATGGTTTGTGCAATACCGATTGTGTACATTTCATGATTTCATTCAATTACGGGATCCTCACTGATAACTTATTACTTATACTATAGTTATATCTTTTCGAAATAAAAAAGCTCTATTTCAAAATCAGCTTTGCTATGAGCTTTAGCAGTTTTATAGAATGCTCGTCAGAAAAAATATTAACAAACTCACAGCTCCAGGCAGTAATTAAGGCATTTAAGAGCTATAACAGCTGTATGGAAACAGAAAGAGGCAATTTTAACAAGTCTCGTCACAATAAAACTGCTAACATTGACTCAATAAGTTATTATGTGAAGCACAGGGACAAAGAGAAAGCACACATGGATCCGATAAATACTATTGCAGTGCTCTATTTTCATGGCAGTTGTAAAAACATTCATAATGGGATTCAATGTACACATTCAGTCTGTTTGTCTGCATTTTATGTACCTGTAAGGCTTTGGTATTTGGCCAGTCTCCGCATGATTTTGCAGATTTGCAACTATGTCTTCCAGCATTTGGGATCGGGTTCTTTCCTGCATGCGGGCGAATTTGGGGGCAGAGTACGATGCACGTTCTCCATTCACTATTTTCGTTAAGAGCCACTCTCGAAACATAGCACCCTAAAAAAGCAGAAAATAAGCAAACAAAATTATATCGTAATTCATTTGCCTGCTGCTCGAAGTCAAAACATCTGACAGACACTATAGATATACTGGCTGAGCTCACTCGGTGATGAAAATTAGATTTTCATCAAGATATGCAACATCATGCATAGCTTTTTGTATCTACACTCAACCAGCCATGTTTTCACACTTTATTTTTTATATTAAGTTCCCTTTTTCATTCAAGATGCTCTGAAAAACGGAATCAACTTCAAGTATGATGATGCATTTTTCACGCAAAATATACCAACAGCAACATATGCCAGACACTAAACCATTTGCATTGCACCAATGCATGAAATGTCGTTGGTTGTAGACACAGTATCATGAGACTGGAAATCTATAAGACAGCTATTCTTTTGTTCACAACACATTCTGATCATGAGTTAAAAACTTTGGCAATCTATAAATCTTCACCATTTATAATATAACTTTCTTCCCCTTTACTCCATCATGTTTTCACGACGATATCAAATAAGTTGAGAGTCTACTCGGAGTGATTATATGGAAGGGCTTTTGATACGACCTCATTTTTGGATTACAGCATTCACCACTTCATACTCAAGAGGAGAAAAACAAAGACTTTTTATTGCCTTAACATCCTATGCTGTAATCGCACTTGCACGATGTTGCACTAGTAAAAGTAACTCTGGCAGTGGAAGTAACTAAAGTGGGCTGGATGAACAACAGTGAACTCCCTATTTAATATTCTGGTACGGTCCTTTACTAGGCACACAGAGGGAAGAACATTAATCTAAAAGAGAATCATTTCTTGGGCTACTTAAGAGTTTTTAGAGCCCGTGATGATGGCAAACTTATACATACAGCAATCTTACTTACGAAACAAACCGTCTCTTCCCCATTACTAATAGTTAGTTGGCTAGTCAGTGAGTCAGTATCTGTAAACTTTTATTACAGAGTAAACAACCCAAAAGAAGGCTATTATGCCTCACGTGCCTAACTAGCTAACTAACTAAGCTAAATAAGTTGCGTCAACCTTTGGTTTTATCCACATACTTATTATTATGGGAGCACTGTAGCTCACTTTCAGCAATTCAGATTGGAGCCGACCCTTTAGTTGCTAAAACATTCCTCTGCTTTGACTTATTATTAATAATTTTATTAGCAGCTTAGCAGTCTACAGTAAAACCCATGCATGTAGTAAAATATATTTCTCTTGAGCTTTATTTATGCTTGGGCTGTTGAGAGCCGCAGTCAGTTGCATTATTCTACATATTTTGCTATAAAAAGCTCTCATTCAATTATTCAATACCTAATAAACAGGTGGTAGAAATTGGTTTCGTTACCTTATTTTTAGTAGCAAGTTTGTAACTACCTAACTAACTATAAGTGAGAGGCACTAATATACTGAATATTAAGTTTGTAAAAATAAACAGAGAAAATGTTGCCAACATTACTGACTGACAGACCGATAAAGTTGAAAGAAAGTCGAGAGTCAAAGTTATAGTTGATGTAGAAGCACTCTCTGTTATTAATGAAACGGTAGGATAGGGCGGACCTTGCCATTGTCGTAAATATAATAGGGGTACACCTGAAGCCGTGTATACTCGTAGAATTCTACGTGCGTAAATCTCCCAGCCAATCGGATCAGTAGGAAGAGGTTTGTAGTCTGCTCTGATTGGCTGAGAGATTTACGCACGTAGAATTCTACGAGTATACACGGCTTCAGGTGTACCCCTAATGTGTTCGTTTACTCATGACCATAATGCGTATACATTCATTTAACCACAAAAGTCAGGAGTACTATATGAACTGACTACATCCGACAGGGAGTAGGCTAAAAAGTCTAGTGAACACAAGTCAGTCAGTAAGTCATCTCAACTTTCACTCACGCATTCAGTCAGAAATGTGGTTGGGTTCATAACGTACATACATCCATACATGAGAAGGGGAATGAAATGAGGAAATTCCTACTGGTTAAGCATGCTTTCCAATAATAAGTAAAAGTGGAGTATTTTTACCTCTTCCCGTGTATACTAACCAACTCCACAGTGAAAATATTGCTCTGCTGTAGCTAGCTAGCAATCTAGCCTGATATTCATTCCATTTATAGTTTTTTCAATGTGGAAAATCCATCCATTTCGAAGAAATAATAACAAACTTGACTCGTTATTCGTTACTCGTTACTAAATAAATACAACTTTGATAGTTTATCAATATTATTATGTCAATAAATGTACTTTATTCTTTGTAGTTAGTCAGTATCCTATTGAAGCACAAACATTATTTCAGAGCCGGCAATATTTTCTCAACCTCAATAAAGTATGTAGTTTGCATGACACACCATGTTTTAGTATCATATATATGATAGGTTATTGAAAATCATGTAATCAGGATGATTACATAGAAAGCATACATTTTTTACGATCAGGATGGCAGCGTAAAAACAATCTATCAAGATTCTCTACGCCTTCCACTTCCAGACATATGAAAGATATGAGGGAATGACAGGAGGATTTGAAATGTGTACCTTATCAAAGACAGATTGTTCCCAAAGGTATGGTTTGTATGCTCCAACTTCATCCCGCGTGATGACTGAAACTTCGTAACGAGAAGGTTTCCTTTTGTACCGAGGACTTGTGCGCACCACAATGAACGTGTGGAGGAAATGACTTTTTATGCATGATGGGGAGAAGGGTGTATTATCAGCTTCCAGGAACACAACACAAACGATATCATTCCCAATGTGGCGTTTTCTTTGCAACTAAAACCCGATAAAAAAGTAAGATTGATGAGCAAACGACATTTTATAATACATAAATAGCATCAATAACACTAGTCGTGGTTTAAATTACGATAAAAACCAATGTACTAACGGAACACAAGGCAACAATGTAGGTTGTTGATCGGCCGACTCGGAGAACATGACTAAAATCCTTTCTATCACAATGAATTATAATAAAGCTAGATTTCTGTCTTTATTCCCTTTGGCTTATACTGACTAGTATCAGCCTCAAATATACGATGAATTAAAAGCGCTGGTGGAGGCGATGGCGATTTGAACGTTTCGCCAAATACTGCAATATCTCCAAGTCTGTTTCAGGGATGATAGCTTAATAATAATTTTGACTAGCCGGGCCCACTGGCCTATGGCCAGACTCACTCTTACGAGCAAAAATTCTAACTTATCAAATTTTCAATGATCCAAAAATTTTATGATGTACGGCAAGTTTCTAGAATGTGATAAAGCAACTCTTTAGAGATTTTTTAATGATTTTTTTTTGCTTTATCACATTCTAGAAACTTGCCGTACATCATAAAATTTTTGGATCATTGAAAATTTGATAAGTTAGAGTTTTTGCTCGTTAGAGTGAGTCTGGCCATAGGCCCGTGGGCCCGGCTAGTGCAATATTAAATACGCTTAGTGTATTTCGAGAAGGCCAAAAGTTCTGCTGCTGTATACTTGCATGCTAAAGCGATTTCTTCGTAATGTCCGTAACTTATTGTAAACACTTATTCTTTATATCTTGAAAAAAAGGAAGAAAAAGGAGTTTACTTGGAACACGTCTACTATACACAGACAGACAAGCATGCTGATATGTGGTGGCATTATGCCTTTCAGTAATTCAATGTGTAAAATGTAAAATTAAAATGTAGACCTTTTGTGGGTCATTCTTTTCATAAGGTAGAAGGGTGGACAAATGGAACATGATTTCTATGGCACGCCAGTGAGTATAAATGGAGTAGAGTCCAGTAAGGTCGTGTACAGTATCCAAACCGCCTTTGTATTTGTCAAATCCTTTCAGTCTCACTTTGTCACCCAGTATTTGTAAAAACTCTTCAAACAATGGACTCGAGTCATTGTTGTCTAGAATCTCTTCTTCCGTGTATTGTCCCTCTTTGACATAGATGACGCCCACTTTGAGTTCCGATTTTATAAAAACCTGAAAAATTTGAAAAGAAACCAATAAACTACTTTTGCAAGGATAAATTTGCAGTTCCCGAATACGTTAAATATTATTTTATCCTCCTGCAATTAGTCTTAGTGGTAAATTCCATGCCCAATTAAATTTCCTTAAAATCTACATTGACTATAGCAAAAACTTTGTCTGCAGGAATGAAAGGATGCAAAAACTTTCCAACAAGCTGTAATTAAACCGATTTATGGGTTAATTATAGATAGTTTCACATTCATTTCGCTTTCACTTGCATACGTAATACATTCTCCTAAATCTCATTAACACCGCTTTCCTGCCCCCAACCCGCCGTATTTTTAATCAACCTAGCTTAGCTGTACATTATTTTTACTGTCGTTATTATTATAGTATCCTTGTCAAGTCTACAAAGAACTACGCATAACAATTTATACTTTTCTAGCAACATTTCTATTTTTGGCAGCTTTATTAACTAACTAGTCGATGTTTCATAAAATTGCTACATAACATCATTCCTGTCATTATTATAGTGCAATGAATTCACAAACCTGGTCGAGCTTGAGCAGTTCTTCAGGTGTGTCTGGCAGTTGCCCTAATGTTAAAGGTGGATTTAGATTGATTTCTTTTCCTAACGAGCGAACCACTTCTTCACGGTTGTAACGATCAGCAAACACGCAGGAGGCTGGAATCAATCCATGGACTGTGTAGCTAATCGCTCTAACTAATATTCTGAAAGACAATCCATAGTGCAACAAATTATATTGCATACACTTGATTTCAATTAATTTCCGAGATCTCAATCCTACAAAAACTGTAACGAAAAGCGAGAATTGACACTTCGTAGTTCCTAGCGTAAATGTAGTTTGCTATATACAAGTAATAATTACCGATGTTTTAGTAAATGTGTAATAATGACCTAATACTTTGCATGCTGAACATTTCTTTAGTTCAGTAAAGTTAGCATTAGAATGCAATGACTTCACTTCAAAGGTAAGCTTTTGGCAAAATAACGTATTCCGATCAGGCTCAAGCACAACAGTCTGTCAGTCTGTCGGGACTCGGAAACTCAAAGTATGAAATTACGTTTTTATGAAATAAAGATACGAGGAGCAACAATTTTGTTATAAAACATTCACTTACGTACACTAGTATGGTTATTCTATACTCAAAAGATGCGACTAAATAAGGATATATCAATACTTGTGTGATTCAACGAATGGAGATTTAACTTTGTGAAAATATTGAGTCTCTAGGGCCTTTAGGATCCAGTCAAACTCATCGGAAAACATTCAAAATGCAGTTTGCTTTCAATTTTCCATGAATGCGTGATATTTATCCTAATACATTTTAGATTGTAATACCATCTGCTTGGCAAAAAGCCCGGCATTTGGTAAAAACGTACGTGGTACGTGATTCCCTAATTCGTCTGAAGTAAATGTTTTGAAAACCCTAAGGATGAATACTTTCAGCGCAGGAAGGCAATAGCAAGCTGTATATTGCAATTTTATTTGGAAATTTTCTGAATGTATGAAACATTCATTGAACCTCAAAAATTAGTTTTCATGATATTGTCATAAAATCATGGTTGGTCCTGTTTGCTGTTAAATTTCACAGAATCGTTCTTAATCTCGGAATCTCAGAATCTTTTTAAAAGTAGACTTGACTAGACTTTTTGGAAAATATGATTACGGACGAAAATAAGTCCTGCCATTCTGTTTCTTCAGAAATGTGGGCGTATTAAGTGTTTTAACTAAAATGAAAAATTTCGACCGAATTTGTTTGCGGGCTTTTACAAAGATGCATTAAAACTGAATTTTACTCAATTTTAGCTAGCTCTATTCTAAATTAAGAAAATTGTCGGCCCGCTCAATTTTAAGAAACATGTGTGATGGATGGTTCTTGCACCGTACAAAATTTTTCCGCCTTCGCGGAAAAAAACCTTTCTCATGATGAAAAATTATCTTAAATTAGGATTTGATTACATCTCTGGAAACAAATCTGGGCAAATTTACAATTTTCAAAAAAAATATTGCATTGATTCACATAATAAACTTGTTTTTTATTTTCGTTTGAATGCATTACTTGATTATATGGGGCAAACAGTTTATTTTTTACCCTCTCATTGCCTACTCGCGCTTTCTGCGTGCAAGTTTTTAGCCCGGTACAGGGCTTATGTGATCGTGCCTATTTTTTTCCGTGTTTCCACGATAACTTTCGAACGCATCAACCGATTGACTTCAAATTTTGCACATCTTGAGATTGGGCAAAAGTAGGAAATGGGATTGCAAATGGACACCATCGGAAAATGCCTA
>Ga0210040_10010014_pt1 | contig 10942 bp, 8 predicted proteins | sample CryGeyCG12114_NA_FD_185462 | JGI IMG/M metagenome (GOLD analysis project Ga0210040, IMG submission 185462) | Groundwater microbial communities from aquifer - Crystal Geyser CG19_WC_8/21/14_NA (SPAdes) (version 2) | ecosystem: Environmental > Aquatic > Deep subsurface > Groundwater | place: USA... | reverse complement strand
AAAAAAAAGGCAGTAAAATTGCTCGCTAGGTTACATGGCAATGTTTGTTTGGTGCTAACAAAAAGTTAAGTTTCAAATGATAAAAAAATGAACTGAAAAGTATAAAATATAAATTTAGTTGGCATAGCATTTTTGGAATTTACGGTTCGATTTTGAGTATTTGGCCATTTAATCTGGGTCGCCAAATAACACAGGGCAACTGCCATTAATTCTGAAATGGACAGTAGTTCCCCTGTTTCCCATACTCTCGTGCTTTCTGCTTGAAATAATTTAAAGATTCCCTGCAACATTCCTTGCAAAGACTCGTACGTCAAATAAATAATGCTACGATTGAATGTACACATGTTAAAAGTCCAGTATAAATTTTCAGCCTTATGGAATTTAACATGGAGAGAAATCCCTTTTGAGGGTGTGAATGATAATAATTGCAAGCACGTGCGTCATCCAAGCAGCTTTGGCCCTTAAAATTTGCAAAATGCCTCAAGAAGAGAAAATGTACTTTTGAAATTTGAAAAATCAATCACGATCACGATAACTTTTGAGCGCATGCATCAACTGATTGACTTCAAATTTTGCACACCTCGAGATTACGCAAAAGTAGATAAGGGGATTACAAATGAGCACAATTAGAAAATGACTTAGTTGTTTTTATGCAAATAAACGGTGTTCATTGTGATTATTTCAATGATAGCATGCAATAAGATATTTTTAATTGTTGATGAACCGACACCAGCCAAAAACAAGTCTTCACACTGATATAAACTTGCCGTACGTCAAATGTTTTTTGGATCATTGAAAATTTGGGCAAGTTAGAATTTGTACTCGTAAGAGTGAGTCTGACTAAAAGCCAGTGGGCCTGGCTATTTTATTTTAATTATGAAATTCCGTGCACACGGACAAACGGACGAAATAATGTCAATTATATGATTATAAGCCCAAAGAAGTCAGTATAAGACCACAATGTAAGGTGAATCTGTGAATGTGTATAGTATATATATTTCTATGATGTGAACGTGTATCATTACAAGGATTTTGAAACTTTTTGATTGTGAGATAGACCTCTTGGAAATTTCAATCTGATATTTGCATAGCCCGTTGTTAACGGGCCATTCGACTGGTCTAACTATGAATAACAACAATCCAGCTGCTTTGGGAGAATCGATAGTAATTCTAAACTGTGCTTGCGGCATAAAAAATTCTCAGGAACAACTCAAGCTAAGAAAGTTGTGTAGTGTAAAAATAGTGCAAAATAAAATTAAACCACTGATAAACTCTTTAGCGCATGCTGAAGGCCGCAGCTCAAATCATATTACAGCCCTTTGGCATTTTTTAAGTTAGGTCAAATTTCAAGCAGTGTTTTTTGATGCCACTTTGAACAAATTCTACTCACCATAACATGCATTCATTTAGTAACTAGTTTCTGACTAGATCTGGCAAATCACTACAAACTAACCATGGCAGATGTGTGCCAAAAATGTATGCAGTGCACATTCTTCGATGAATCTCAGCCATCATGCATTGCATAAAGGCTTCTTCTGTACAATATACAAAGACGGGTTCATTGGTTTGCTTTCTTGCACTTGTACTTGTGCTCGCACTGCTGCTTAGTTAAACTAACATTCTGGATTTCATAGCGTCATCATTTCTCCTAAATATAAAAGGAGGGGAAATTGTCGGTATCAAGGTCTTTTGGTCCCTATTATAAATTCGTGTCGCAACTGTGCTCTTATTTATGCTGATCATCATCTGATTCAGACTCCGTAGGAAGAAACGAGGGCAATCTGCAGTTCCATTTCTCATTTGGAGAGACGTCATTGTATACGTCATGAAATACGTCACTGAGCAAGTAATAAGTTAGTGAAAAAAGAGTAGTGAGAGGGAAACATCTTAGCAGCATATAATAGCTGGTCTCACCATGTGTACTTGGTAACATACTGGTAAGTTAAGCTGGCAATCCTATTTTTTCCAGCTCACTCATCACACTCACACTGTGAGCCTTCATGTTTTCATGCTAACTTTATGACGACTTTTGTTTGAACATTGAACGTCAACAATTGAAAAAAGCATTTGTCAACTGTTATTGTCACTGAAATAAACCAATAATTCAATTCAACCAAACTGTGAGCAAGATGAGTTGAGTTACAAACAGTTTAACAAATCAAAAAGCTGTAAATTTAGTAAAAATTGTGCTCCAAATTATTTTTTTTAAATCATAATGTGAGAAAAAAAAGGTTTTAGCTTGGGAAAAGCGGTGGTATTCAGTTCAGAAACATACTGAAGGAAATGACTGTGGTAGTGCTGTGGTGTGTATGCGCAAATCTTAGTCTCCACAAGTATTGATCGGTGAGCGAATATTTGGAACGCATGTTTGCCAAAAAAGCAACAGTCAACCGAGTTGGTATACAGTGAGCATAGTCTGCACTTTTTTTAACTTACCTCTCTCCCACTCCTAATATATAGGCCATTGCGCATTTCTGGGAGAGTCTTCACTATACTCAAAATATATGCCTTTCTTTTTATCATCACAGTTATTCCTATTCCCTTGCTAAAATATATATGTGTATGTATCATCCATACGTCGGAATCTTTTTCTAACTACTGCAAACTTATTCTGGCCTGCGAACAAAAATTTCTGACTTTCTCCTGCTGGACTAAAGTGAAAATTGCCTATAGAACTCAAATCAGCCATATGAACTCCTGTGAAGATTATTTAAATCCTATTAACTCTTGCATTCTATAAGTAATAAAATGAGACTTTAGGCTCTCACTACATGCCTATCTGTGCATTGCATAGTATTTATAAGAAGCGGGCAACTCACCCGCTTGCCTGCTTTCTCTATAGAATGATAAATGCTTTCTTAAGCTAGCCGTATTCCCATTTTAGTTCTCTCTGGGGACTTAATACATTTGTGCATGGATTTGGGATACATTTTCAGATTCCGGTGAGCAGTTTTTATAACATCTCAAAGTATCAGCTTACACCACCGATACGCTGGTAAAATGGTTAGCTAGGAAGCGCAATCAACTAGCTCACTAGTAACTGACTGTACACAATCCTATCCTAACTTAGTGGCAATAGACAGAGCCAATTGAAATAAAGAGTCCACACTTATTGCAATACATGTAGCCAAGAGAAAATACAAGAGTTGGATGGAGCCAAAGCGAGCAGCTAGAGATATGAACTGCGGTCCAAAACAAAGACTATACAGAAAGTTGTAAGGAAGGTAGAATTTGAATTGTGGACTCAGTTTGTGTTGTATGAATGTATATGTAGTATGAATACGAAGGAGAGTCTAGTAGTTAGTTAGCTAGTTAGCAAGAGCAAGAACAGAGTTCCAGCACACAGTATAGTTGGAGTTCCAATCCAATGGTAGGACATTCAGTTTTTTTTCTTGTTCGTGTGCCCAGCCAGCCAGTACTGTCTATTCAACTGCTGCTGTGTGTATTTGAACTCAGCCAGAGTCCAACTAGTTTCATATATAGGGAGAGAAAAAAGTAAAGTTACTAACTCTCACACTGTTGAAGGGAACACTCCTTTCCTTCGTTTGGTTCCTTTCCTCTGTTCTTTTTTACATGTAGTCAGTCAGTCAGAAACACATCATCATTTATGTACTAGTTTCTCCACTTTCTCAACTAACTAATCAACTATCGCTGACTACTAAACGTATAAGTTAAGGGTACCATGTGTGTACTTTGTTAGTGCTCTAGCTAGCTGACCATAACACAGTGTCACACAATATCAGTTCTTCACCTCTTCTTCATTTGTTATTCTCCTTGTATATGTACACAGTAAAGTGCATGTGGTGCTCATCAGATTACATCAGTCATGTATGGAATTTATGAAATTACATACACAAGACTACGTATTGACAAACTAACTGACATGTGCACACTATTATAAACTAAGACGTTGTGATCCCTCCGTCGTCCGTCAACACATTTTGCAGAACATTATGATTATGAGCTTGTGAGTGATTTTTGTGATTTATTCAAGTAATATAGTCTACACATATGTGTACAGTTAGTTAGTCACGATGAAGTGAGTGAGAAAGTCAACATGTTATGTGGAAGCAACCTAGCCATCTACTGTAGCATTGAAAGTGACAGTGAAATGGAAAAAAAGTGGCCAATAAGCCCAATAGTAGAGACCCACGTTTTTGACAATACAAAGTTGTCAAGTGGTTTCCAAAATGAAAAGAGCTGCGCTTATTGTCACAGAAGACAGGACGAAGGATGGAGAAAAGATGACTTACATAAAGGCTCACATCTACAAATGGTAGCTCACATGGCGTAAAATTGTGCGTGAACCATGGAGCGACCCAAACTACAATGACAATGGACTCTGATAAAAGTGGTTGTCCCACAGTGTTTGTGAAAATGAAGGGCAGCAATAACTACTGGAGCACAAGAAAAACAGGACTAAACTGACATTTGAACATTTGTGTGGAGGGAGATAGGACTCCATATGTAGATAGTGAAGCTTCGGCATGGTGGTGAGTCTTTAAGTGAACTCACAAAACAAGTTCAGAACGTAATGAAAAAGTTGAAAGAAATAGCAAGTCCAAGAAAATCGTCTTGTGTGCCGGACACTGCCCCCCAAGGATCAAAAATGGATGTGCCCACCAGCCAAGTTTTATCCACCACTGGTCCCCCGGGGGGAGGGGGCATGCAATTTTTGAGTGTGGAGGCGGATCCACCACCCCCACCTCCTCCGTCCCAGGCTACTGCTCAGCAATATCAAGGTGTCAAGTGGGATATTGACAATGTCAGTGATCAGGTGAGTCACATGAGGATTTTGTTCTTCAATTTTTCATCTCACAACATCACGCTGCTTAATTAGCTACTTAAGTCTTAGTGTATGCGGTATGTGCGAGCTCGAAAGGTATTGCATGCCAAGTAGAATTGATTAGTTCCTTTATGCCTTCTTGTTAGCAGTGTCCCACGTTAAGTTATAGAAGAAGATTTCATGCAACTTATATTAGTTCGTGAGTCTATATGGATGAATACGAAACGAATTTTTCTCATACACTCGTGTAGCAAGCATAGTCCATAATATTCATGAAATATGTACGCATCTATGTGAGTCGTAAAACAATTGGTTTGCTCTGGTGCAACGCTAACTTCAGGTATGGTTTTTGTAATCATGCTCAAACGAACGAGTTTCATTTTCTCACAACGTGTAAGGGTTTCCGAAAAAGCGCTCTGACTATTGGTCACCTACTTTTTTGTGTGCTACTGAATGAAAGAGGAAATTTTCTCCTAAGTAGAATACTCATTTTCAATTTCTAGGGAAAGTCACGAACATTCCTAGTCAAGTATAAAGTACACCCTGAGAACCAAAACAGCCAAAAGGGTTCCCTCCTAATGGCATGTTTCATTCTCCATACTCATTCTTCATACAGTTTCGGCTAGTTAGAGAAATTATTTCTATTTTCTATGCTCATCTTCATTACTATTATGAACTATACTATGTAGTCTACACTTCCAACCTAACCAACTAAAAAATTGGAGTGGATTACCAGAATACTTACTTTCTTTGGCAATTGGGAACTGCTACGTACTGATCAACAAAACTACGCAGGGAGGGAGTCCAAGAGGATTATAGCAAAGTGCAAATGCTAAAGAACTAACTAACTAATAATACACTGGAATAAAAAAGAAAGTTCCAAAGCAGCATAATATAAAACATGCCATTGGATCGGAAATGCATATTGCTAGTTGCTTACTTACTACTAGTATATAGTAGGTAAGTTATTGGTGCTGAAGATGTAGCCTTGCCCCCTCATTAATAACAAATGGAGAAAGTAATCATTCCTCTGGTATAAAACATGTTACTTCCAGAACACATGGTGTTTGCCACATAAGGCGAAACTCTGCATGTCATTTGTTTTGGCTGACATGATTTTATGGCACAAATCATTTGGACAGCTCAACAGTTGAGACCATGCAGGGCAAAAAAGTACAAAAGTTGGCAAAAAGAAAACTAATATAATCTCAAAGTGTATTCACTGTATGACATGACAAGGTATTATATAATGTATTGATTGACTGATGCCTACTATGTATTTATGTAGCATGTGTAAGTTTGCCATATGCTTATGTATGTTCGTTAAAATATGTTTTGTGGTATACTAATTGTTTTCTAGTGTATAATTTTGCTCACTTAATTTACTTTAGATGGTGGAGGATGACTCAGGGGACTCCGTATCAGGTTTTGGTGAAGACCGAAACTTATTATCGGCGCCATCCAGTCGATTGGTTCAATCAAGCCGACTGAGAAGTTTCGGAGGGAACCCCCCTGGCTGTCCACCTCCAGATCCAGTGCAAATAATGAAGAGCCATGACATGTCTTCTCGGGTGTTGCTTAATGTAGGAGGATCCAGACATGAGGTGATGTGGAAGACGCTGGAACGTCTACCCCACACGAGACTGGGCCAACTTCGTGAATGCAATACACATGATGCTTTGATGGAGATGTGTGATGACTACAACCTGGGGAGTAATGAATATTTTTTTGACCGACATCCCAAAAGTTTTTCGTCCATCCTCAACTTCTACAGGACAGGGAAACTGCACCTAGTGGATGAGATGTGTGTGCTGGCATTCAGTGAGGATCTGGACTACTGGGGCATAGCGGAGCTGTACCTGGAGAGTTGTTGTCAACACAAGTATCATCAACGGAAGGAGCATGTCTATGAGGAGATGCGCAAGGAGGCTGAAAGTCTTCGGCAGAGGGAGGAGGAGGACTTTGGTGACGGTGTTTGTGCCAACTACAAGAAATATGTTTGGGATCTCCTCGAAAAACCCAATAGCTCCTGTCCGGCAAGGGTATGCTTTTCATTGTACTTTTCGTAGATTGTCACCCATTTTGATCTCCTTTGTGGTTGCTGAAATTTTAAAGACAGCAAAATTGAATACCTGTTTACTATATTGTTTCTGTAAACACAGGAGTTTGTAATGCTTTGCAACTGTGACTGACGGAGTGAGTTTGAATTTTAGTGTAGCTATCTTTCTTTTCATCAGAGTAGCATGATGGCATTTGATTTTTACTTTCCGCTGTCTACTTAATTTAACTTACTTAGCTTTAATTTAGTTTTAAATACAACAGGTTTGAAAAGATGTATCAAACTTACTTGATTTTGTTTGTGGCTTTTTATGCCAAATTTAATTTTTCATTTATTGGTTCGTTTTTATTTTTTATTTGCAAGAGTAGTTTGTAGTTCACCCAAACTGAATATTGATTATACTTCTGTTACCGAGTACGCGTTAAAAGTACTAACTAAAGTCTACTAATTCTTGTGATTTACTATTCAGTCCATGAAAACCATATGAAAATGATTATGTGTGCTAATCTGTTACTGTATACATGGAGCAGAATTTCTTTCCCAAAAACAATTTAGATATAGCGTGAGAATTTGGCAATAGTGTGGTAATGATGGGCAAGGGTTCAAAGCAATGATGATACTAACACAAATAATGCAAACTTCCTTCAGTCTCGTTCATACTCCTTCTCTGTTGCATTTGGTGTGTCCCTTCAGGGAGTGAGCTAAGAGTGTGTTTCGAGACTGTAGGGCAGCTACCCGGATCTTTTCCTATAATATTTCGCCAGAGGACTCAGAGACTGGATCGTATTATCATTTTCCATATGTGTTTTAGTTCATTATAAAGAGTGAGTGTTTGGTTTGTTGGTGAAAATAGAGAAATGAGCGCCTCGTGCTTTCGTTTATACATAGGTGGTAGCAGTGATATCCATATTGTTCATAGTGATGTCAACTATAGCGCTCACACTGAACACGATTCCAGATCTCCAAGATCTTGAGTGTATCAGTGAAGACGAGTCAGTGTGCAATGGTACATCCTATGCTCCAGATGGTCGCCCGTTGACCATAGCAGAACGACTTGCTGGTTCCAATACAACGTCAACTCATGATGACATGATTCAAGTTGAGAATCATTATTTAGCCGTCGTCGAAGAAATTTGTATTACTTGGTTCACTTTAGAGTATGTGCTCCGACTGGCTGCCTCACCAGACAAATGTAAATTCTTGCAAGGAGGCCTAAACAATATTGATTTGCTAGCAATTCTACCCTACTATGTGTCCCTGTTTTTAATCGAAAGTAAAAAACATGGGGTGGCCTCAGACCAGTTCACAGACGTGCGTCGAATAATTCAAGTGTTCCGAATCATGCGAATTTTGCGAGTGTTCAAATTGGCTCGTCACTCCACTGGACTTCAAAGTTTGGGGTTTACGTTGCGAAACTCTTACAAAGAGTTGGGACTGCTCATGTTATTCCTAGCGATGGGAGTGCTCATCTTTTCTTCGTTGGCCTATTTCGCGGAGCGGGAGGACAATCCCGCGTTCGAAAGCATTCCTGTCACTTTCTGGTGGGCTGTCATCACCATGACCACTGTAGGCTATGGGGACATGTTCCCCATCACCCCCATAGGGAAAGTCATTGGGTGCATTTGTTGCGTTTGTGGAGTACTTGTCATTGCTTTGCCCATTCCCATCATTGTCAACAACTTTGCCGAGTTCTATAAGAATCAGATGCGGCGGGAGAAGGCGTTGAAACGACGAGAGGCTTTGGAGCGCGCCAAAAGGGAAGGCTCCATCATCTCATTCAAGCATGCCAATCTCAGGGAGGCCTTTGCCAAGTCCATGGATCTTATAGATGTCATTGTTGACACGGGCAAGTACTCTTTCTCATACATTTATTCTTCCATATGTCCTATACACATTTATGATCTAGTTGCATTAGTGTGTGCATGCCATCAACCTTCAGTGTGCCACTTTGTGCTGCTATAAATATGTTTACTCGTTTATTTGTCTATTGATCCCAAAGTGATGCTAGAGAACATTTACACATGCATGACACAATTTTTTGGTCACGCGCTAACTTGCTTCTTCAACTAATGATATAAGGATCGGGAGATATCTACATCCACAAGATAAATCTCAAGGCAGGGTTTCCAGAATTATGGATAAGTAGGAAATTATGGCTGACCATGGTCGGTTAACTATGTACATAATGTTATAGGGTGGAAATAAGTGTTTTATGCTAAATATTTGGCTTCAACATTGGTTGTATTATTTTATGAGAAAATTCGTCATTCATACTCATCCATAAAGTTGGTTACTAACTGAGTGGCAGCAGCTGGCTTGTTTATGAGTGTGTGTTAAGATTTATTGTATGGACTAGCAAAAAAGCCCGTTCCACACCCGGGCGGTTATGAAGTTAACTCCTCGTGGACCATGATGATGCCACTAAAATTTAAAATTACCGTTAGTTGCGAGCCGATTTCTAGTTTCAAATTTCAAACCGTCCTAGCTTTTTCTCGACTAAATTTATCATACATGTGCATCACATTTACAAAATAGGAAGCCCTTATGCACTCTCGAATGCCCGTGAGGCAGAAATGAAATTTTAATAAATGATAATTCAATTTGTGATAAATTGACTGGAAGTGGACCAATGATAACCAGAATTATAAACTTAATATATTAATAATCTCGTTTATTAAGGTTTGTACGGCTTCGACACCCAGGACAAAAGCACCCTGCGCACTCTTGAAAATCATTTAAAGGCTATTTTGCGGCAAATCAGTTCCGTAGTTTTGGCCCGAATTCATTTTGTTATAGCTGTTTGCAAATACGATTATAAGGGAAGATTGCGATCACAGTAAGCGGTAGTACAATTTGTTGTTCACTTTTCATCATTGCACACAATAACTAACAAACGAAAACTAAGAACGCTGTACAAATGTGAGATTCTGAAAATGAATATGCATGCGGAAGCACAGGAGCCAAAAACAGTATTCACTCACTCACACTGTTCTATTTACATGTTATCGATGTTTTTGGCACCAGCAAAATAGACTTCTTACCAACATATGACTTTATTTATGATATTTTTGTTTGCATAGAGGCTTGCATTCCGAATCAAATTCATTAAGTGGTTCGCGACTGATACAAAACTCTTAAAGGAGAAAGCTAAAGAATTCACCATCTGCATTTATAAAAAAAATGTGGTGAAAAGTTGGCTACTTTCAGAACCATGAACTAACTATAAGATAATTCACGTCCCATAAATTGTAGCAATCAGTCGGGCTAGCTAGCTCAAAAGTTAATGAGGCATCTAAAAATTCATGAGAAGTCCAGCAGGAGTATGGATCATTAGTTAATTAATGAAATTTAGATGCAAATGTCAAGTGTTAGTGTTATAGACAAACTTTGAGTTGTGCATAAGCCTCTATGCATTATTTTTTAAACTTTTTTGTGAACTTAGGTCACAATATGTCACAAGTGGATGCGAATAGCCTGGAAGGGGAGGCTCGGGAGTTTAAGCCGACAACGACAGGAACAGGTTGTTACAAGAATTATGACCACACATTGTTTTCAAAAAGTCGGAAGAACTCTGCAGTAGCTGCAGCCGCCCCTAACGCACCTTCCTCTGGCCCAAGAAGTCCTTCTAAGACTGACGTCGGTCCTGGTTCCTCCTTCCAATCCGCGGTATTCATTTTCAACTTTTTCCTACTGAATACAACCAATATATTTTTCTAATAGAGCATAGTATTACTTGCAATCACATCCACATGAAAAGTTTCTATCATTGGATTCTTGTAAAAAGACACTAAGATTGCAAAACAAGGGAAATCATTTTTCTTAGAAATTCTAAAGCTTAGAGTTTAATTGAATTCAAAACAGCTATCAATAGTCATGCAACTATGTTGAGGATTTTGGCTATAGTACAGCTATTGCAGCTTCTTGACCATCTACAGGTTTTTGATATCGTACGCTATGCATTTCATGATATATAATACAAAACTACTAAAATATTTATATTGAGCATGCATGCATTCCAGATTTAAAACAAAGTATAGTCGTTAACAGTTAGTTGATAGTTGATTAGTGTATGTGGTGTGAGTAATAGATTAGATGTG
>Ga0210040_10010013_pt1 | contig 10943 bp, 5 predicted proteins | sample CryGeyCG12114_NA_FD_185462 | JGI IMG/M metagenome (GOLD analysis project Ga0210040, IMG submission 185462) | Groundwater microbial communities from aquifer - Crystal Geyser CG19_WC_8/21/14_NA (SPAdes) (version 2) | ecosystem: Environmental > Aquatic > Deep subsurface > Groundwater | place: USA... | reverse complement strand
CAAGGTCCCTATAGAAACAAATAACACCCTCTTTTTACAAGGTTCGGAAATACTTAAATCTGAGAATTCAATGCTGGAGAAAATTCAAAATGGGGCTGATCATGCCATCACTAATATCACTATGGTGAACAATACAGAATTTGAGCCCCCTTTTGAATTTTCTCCAGCATTGAATTCTCAGATTTAAGTATTTCCGAACCTTGTAGAAAGAGGGTGTTATTTGTTTCTATAGGGACCTTGCTATACTCTTTAGGTCGATCGATAAATACTTTTTAGTTACACCATGAATACTAAATTATTTTCCCAACTCTGTATTTATGATTGAAAATTCTAGAATTAGATAAGATATTAAATAAGGTTTACTGGGTTTTTGAGCTATCCATTGAAGTTTTAAAGACTCCTAAACATCATACGAATATATATATGACCAAACGCATCTGAATTTTTATTTGAATCATTTGTAATGATTACTAAATGCAGTAAGTTTATAATTTGTCAGGATCACAAACTGATTTTTTCTGAAAACATTCTAATATGCTAGCAAAATCGAATAAAAGTAATTATATAAAATTCCTAATGTTCGCTTTTTTCTACAGCGAATTAAATTTTGTAAAAGTGACTAATAATGATAGCCGGGCCAACTGGCCTATAGCCAGACTCACTCTTACGAGCAAAATTAAAAACCTGCGGATTTTCAATGATCCACAAAGTTTCTGACGTACGGCAAGTTTCTAGCATTATGAATTTTGTTATAACAACTAATAATACACTAGCAGGCAAGTTTTCTTTGAAATAGGCCTAATATAGAGGTTTTTTGGCTCTGGTTGTCCTAAGCATCAACAAATTTTGCTTATCTTCAAAAGCAGCCTTGCCACTAGCTGGGCCAATGTTGGTTCAAAATTTGGCGTCATTATGTTGATCAGTTCAAAAGTTACAGCACGGACAACAAAATGCCGACGGACATGTAGCGGTTTCATAAGCTCTGAGTTGAGCTAAAAATCGCTACAATGTCTTCAAGTCAAGAAAATAGAGCTTATGACAGCCCCAATGGAAGATTATTTGTATTTTAATGCTTAATTTTTGTTCTAGCGAACTCAGCTCTTGTTGATTTATAATTAAAGTTAGGGAATTAAACGTGTCGGTTCGTGTCAATATTCTCGTTTCGTTTCGGTTCACTTCTTTGACACGAAACGAACCGCGTGTCAAACGTGTCAAATATTAATTTAGAATAAATGACCGGTTTAAAATACTATACACTATAAATATTAATAATAAGGTTTAAATCCATCTTCACTGCTTTCTGGCAGAATATCTTCACTGTTTTTCGGTGAAATATCTTCGTTTTGACTACTCATTCTTATTAAATTATTTAAATATTTAATTTGATGATGATGAAATGATTTTACAAGTTTAGATTTCAACAGAAACACACCATACTAAATAATAAATTGTTATGACCATGAAGTGGAATGCAGAAATGCCGTTTAAACTACGCATTGCATGGCCATGCAAGCTCTCTAACTCCAGTATAATACCATGCTTAATTGAAAAAAGAGTCTTTACATTTCATTTGACACGTTTGACACGCGTGTCGACACGAATTTTTCGTGTCGTGTCAAGGTTTGACACGTGTCAATCGTTTCGTGTCACCAGTTGACACGGGTCAAACGTTTCGTGTCACCCTTTGACACGTTTCAAAAAATTAACTGACACGAACCTGACACGAAACGAAACGAACCGTTTTGAAACGTTTCAACCTGACACGTGCCATTCCCTACCTTTGTCAACAATGTTTAATTTTTTCTTTCCACTTCATCTTAGGGGTCCATTTGTTTTTCAATTTTGAACGTGTCGGAAATGGAAATGCTTCCGTATCCATCTGATTTTTGCTGCTGCATGGCTGCATTCTTGATTTTCAATGACCAAAATGAGGTCGAGTTTAGTATATTCAGCTTAATTCGATAAAGTTTCCTAAAAAACTAAAGTAACCCCACTGACTGACAAGTGAGTTTGTTCAGACTATGATTTAATCAATGGAACTTAAAGGAGAAGGCGCATTGCCAATTGAAATCTATGTAAATAATTGCTCGGATTTATCAAGTCCCTTATCTTTTTGCAAGTAGAATTCGCAACTTTGGTCCCCTAACAAATGTTGTGGCCTATTTAACTACTAACCTACATTCTATTGTGCATTCATCTTCAACATATGTACATACATTAAGTGAGATTTCTTCCATTCCAAAAGATGCTTAATTACAATCCATCCGGCTCACTTTTCATTTAAATGTGTTGACTTTATGAAACTTAAAACAATTAGTGAAGCCACTGGAAGAGCCGACATTGGAATATATATTTTGGTGAGTAAAATCATAGTGAGATCCCAGAGAGCCCAATGGAACCCACATTGGACACAGAGCAAAACAAGTAAAAGTTGGTAACCTTTTGTTTCCCGGACTCTCTGAATGTGATCCATGGGTAACAATGGAGTGCACTCTGGGCAGGCCAATAAACCACCAACTTACTAGAAAAGTCGCACAATGGCCTCAACTAACTAACAAACTATATGTGGCCAACAAAAGTGCTCTGCTCCAAACTTGATCCATTCATATTTTATTTTTAGCAACTGTATACAGTGAGAGAATGTAAGGGCGACTTTATACTAACTAATTCTATGCATTTCTATTGCTCTTCCCGTATACTCTCGTACTGCTCCCACCCGCAACAATACAATAACATGTCTGCACCAAGTCTGTGCACATTACTAACTTGTATGTCATACGAATTAACTACAACTAACTAATATTAATTACAAGTATATGCACTTTATTTGCATTGATTATCTGCATACCGATTCGGTCAGTGAGTTTGCAATATTTTAGGCTGCCAAATATGCGCTCTTAAAGGACATTATTGAGTTGACCTGCTAAAAATCGGACTGACCACCAGGCCAGGAAATGCGGAAACAGAATGAACGTGTTAATTGTGTATAGTTGATACATTTTTGCTCATTGGTTTGAGAAAATAAATAAAGACAATAAAAGGGAAACAATTAAGTAAAAACCATATTTTTGATTTTGGCCTGACGAGCAAATTATCAAACTGACTGACTATAGCAAAACAAATATGCATATGACACACATATAGTAGTAATAATAATAAAGGAGCGTAAATATGAAAGGACTGATGAGAGAGAAAGAAAGGGAGAAAGGGAGAATTTGAGTTGAAATAAAGTGAGTGAGTGAGTGGGCAACAAAAGAAGAGCAAAGTGATTAACTTGATGAAAGTAAGAAGAGAGGAAGGAAAACTGGGAGAAGACGAAGAATTTGGAGCAAGAAGACAACCCTTCACTCACTCGTCCAACTTATTTTTTTCATCCACAAACTTTACATGATTAAAGTTTCTCTCTCTCTCTCTCCATCTCTCGTTCTAACGCGCCCTTTCCACTTGTGCACATTCATTCAGGGAACCCAACTTTCCCTGTCTCCCTGTCTGCACAATACGGCACTCATCTTTTCGAATTCACCACATTCAAATTATCATCCTCATTGTTGTAATAATACACACACGCTCATGTTCACACCATGACGAATTTATTATTTAACTTTCATTAATTACAATGGAAATCAGTTTAAGATAGCCAAAATTATCCCATCAACAAACTAACTGCAAGTTTTTTTGTTCCTTAAGTTATGGTCACACTATTATTGTCTGAGAAAGTATGCAAAAATTATTGAAAAGGGACACAACTTTTGGAAAAAATGACGTGTTTTAGTGACCCAAATTAAGAAAAACTGTGAAAAATCTTAACCAGAAAGGAAAAAAAAGACATAAAGGTATAAATGGGGAAAAACTTGAAATAGTGAATACAAAAAGAGAGAAAGAGAGAGAGAGAGAGAGAGAGAGAAAGAGAGGGAAAGTGAAATGGGACATATTGACATGGGAAGGTGATTTACCTCTGGGAAACTCTTGGCCACAGACAAGTATTGTATGCACAACTTTAGCTCATAGTACAGTTGGTTGGATAGTTTTCCAACTAGCACAGGCCACTTGACCTTTCATAGTTAGCACAAACTCCATCCATACTTTATTTACTTCCCAAATATCTTTCACAACACACAATAGTTATCATCAACACTACAGATTGCAAAAAATATGAACAGCCAAAGTTGTATGCATTTAAAAATACGTTGGCAAGTTAATTAGGTATTCTCCATATGCGTAAAATTTGCAGCATCGTCATTTCATGTGAGTAATTTTTTCTCACCGGGTTACTTTTCCCATTCCAGCTATAGTTGTGATCACTGTCTTAATAATAATAGGTTACTGGAGCCAATCACATTCCAAAAAGTGTTTCAAACGTATTTTCTGCCTGTATTTCTCGCACGTCCTCGTGAGCAATTTAAAATGCATCTTGAGCTACATTTCTATCGAGTAGAGCAACTGATTTCATACAAATGTGCAACGTATGTCGTTATATTGAAAGTTTTGGCAAGAAAAGTAGCCCACCACTATGATGATAAGCTTTGAGCTGATATCTGATGATGAAATTATAAGTTGTTAGTGAATGAAGCTTGGATGGGATAATGTAATGTTGGCTGTCGTAGACAAGACAGTTAGTTGACAGTAGTAAGATAGTCCGTAGGAAACGATATTTAGAGTAGAGGGATAAAGGAGCGCAAGTTGCTATGTAATAACATTCAGTGGAGCGTAAAAACAGAAGGCTCATGATTGCAGCAGCATAGTTTCAAAGATGCACATCTTATCAAAGACACGCTCTCTTCTTACTCCTTAATCCCAAATATGTTGAGCACCAAAAAATACACTCCGGTCTGCCAAACTCACTCCACATAGTCACAGCGTCCAGACGTCAGTCTTTCTCCTCTTCACACTGGCCCACTCTATATAGTGACCTAACATTTTCCCAGTTGGCAAATCATTTAAAATGCACAGCAAAACAAAGTTGGAAAAAAATACTATTTTGCTTGATTTTTGTTCATAGTCAACGTCAGTTTATCTGGATAGTGAAATTTTGTACACCTTGGACAAAAACGTAGAGAACTCCCCAATGCTGTCTGTGTCTGTGTGCAATGGGCAACACAAACTTGAGTAAAAAAGAGCTTGAAATAGTATTGCATCTATCATATGATGAGTATGAGAAAGGAGAGCGTAAGGACCTCTCAGATAACGCATTTTATGACGCACATGAGTTGCAGACTTCCATACACGACCCATTATTATGGTAACTAACTGTATATGTATGAACTAAAGACTTCATCTTGAGTGAAGCTCGTTAAATTTATTTGCTTGGATGACCAACGCAAAGGACCGTCTGTTTTTTGAACAAGAACATACTACATGTGTTCACATAATCCCCGAAAAACAAGAGAATCTTTTGAAATCTACAATGCCAGTACACCCCAATGAGTACAAGCTGTGAGCAAGTTAATTTTTTCAAGTGCTTAAGGCTCATGTGATTCTTTTGTTAGTTGTATATAAATATGCCGACCTCTGTGCATAGGAGAATGTTTTGCATAAGAACAATGGTTTTTGGTCTCATGACTGTGAATTGTGAATGTGTTGTAGGGACCATTATTATGAAATGGATACTACGACTACGGCCAAATGATGATGATCACCGCAGTACTCATTGTTTTCAGCCCCGCATCACATCATCTCACAATAATAATGGACCCAATCTTGAGTGGAGAAAAAAATGACTCCTTTTGTACCTCAAATTCTCATTTCTTTCTCTCTTTGGGCCAATTACCAGTCCCTCCCTCCCCATCTTACGTACCTACGTTCACTCACTGATATGATAACAGTATTCAGTAGTGCACTTCCCAAAATGGGCCCATTCGGAATAAAGAGTTAACCAACTTCTTCATAGTACTTAGGCATGCGTTAAGATTTCATGAGCTCTTTTTGCCCGTATTGTTCTTTATGTGTACATATACGTATGTACATACTAGGATCAGGCCCCCGGGGATCCCCTTTTCGGGTGTTTCTACCATTTGACTATTTTTCGATACCCAAAGTCATCACTGAGAACATGGTTTATTACCATCAAAAACATCAAGTTTCCATTTTAAAGCATTTTAAACAAAATTTTGCTCAAGTTTCCAACACTATTCTCTCTATTCTATTCTATTAGTTGAATATTTTCTCTGTAATCAGGTTTTCAAGAGTATTTCAATCCGTATTGTTTCATTCTGAACCATAATTAAGTGTACAATATCAATTCTGTTTGAAAAAAAAACGTAATTCAATACAAAAATACTCTTGAGCCCAAAGTAAGCATACCTTTGCTTCGAACAGGGTATTGCGTCCATGAAATCCCGGGGAAGCAAGCCCACCACGCAAGAACGTAGTCAAGTACATGTACATACTGCAAGTATTAACGATGGGGGCTTTGCTTTTTAGGAACCCTTATTGATAATGGTAAAATGATAGATGTGCTAAAAAGTACAAATTTCAAATTATGCATATCTACATAGTAGAGTCGCACTTTGGCACTTTTTGCTCAGAGATCAATCTTTGTATCTTTGCCACTCGTTAGTTAGTTAGGTAGAGTGAGTGAACTAACTGTTAGTTTTTAGTTAGTTGGACAATTATGAAGTTTGACAGGCAAGATACTTGCAAAGGAAGAAACTAACAACAGTCATCTGGTTTTCTGTTTGTATTTCCAGCCAATTTTATCTATTTCTGCACGAACTTTTACATTAATTGCCATTTACTGTAGAGTGTAGACGGGAGGAGAATCTTCCCACTTGAATGCCTACCAAAGAACAAGTTGAAAGGGAAAACTTTTTTTTTCTCAGACCACATTTCATTATATCGTGCCCCTCTATACTGCATCATGGAAACTCACCTAACTATAACTCTCAGTCAGTCAGTCAGTCAGTCAGTCAGCGAGCCAGCCACACAGTCTTATAGTTCCTTCCATTGAGCTCAACTATAACATTTCACTGTCCCCTTCACTTTTCTTTATCATAATACAGTAAACAACCGTCGTCCGTCGTCAATCAAACAAAATCAACGTGTTTTTAACGTAAAGAGCTCAATAATTTACTATTTACTCCCCACTCTGTCTGTAAATATCGACAACGAGTCAACAATGTAAGATTTTAATGAGTTCATTCTTGACTTATTTTTATTCCATGAACGATTTTTGATTTCAGTTATGCAAATAATATAAATCGTCATTTAATTTGCAGTGAATTCCAAAAAAAAAAAAGTATTTTGCGGAAAGAAGTATATTTAGGGAGGGCAGATGTGAGCGATGACAACTTTTTGTCCATTCTGAAAGTGATATTATACTATATAGACTGATTGGTTTTCAGGTAAAGCTTTATGATTTTGGTCCTGCAGAGGATTGGTGGACATAAGAAATGAGTTTTTGAGGCCAAAAAATCCGGTAATGTGTTCATGGGGAGAGGACATGAAAACCTAGAAAATGTGCCGGCGAGTGAAAGTAGTGCTAGTATTTTCCCATCATTTACTTTCAAGAGAAATCAATACAGGTCCCATTATGGCCTCAAATTCTTTACCCAAAGTGCTCTTGCCTTGCTCCATTTTGGCATAGAAAAAGTCCAAAAATACATACCTGGAATAGAAAAAAAAACATTTAGTATGTAATTCTTAACCCATGTGTGCATAGCATTAGTACTGCATATGCATATGAATTCATTCAATACGTCAATCTTATATGTCAATCTTTTTGGATACAACAGTGCTAAAAGCTCTTACTGAACATTCGCTTTGGCCTTTGCATTGGATTTTTAACGGGTAAATTCTCATTCTTTACATCCTGTTTGGTTATCATATTAAGTTGCTCCACTTTTTCTCTATAGAAGACGAGACACATAATAAGGGTACACCCGAAGCCGTGTAGAGTCGTACATTTCTACGTGCGTAAAACTCCCAGCCAATCAGAGCAGACTTCCAACGTCTACTTACTGATCTGATTGGCTGGAAGATTTACGCACGTAGAAATGTACGACTTTACATGGCCTCGGGTGTACCCCTAATATGTTTTGCCTGCAAAAAGTAAATGTCCCATTTTTACAGGGATAGTAGCTATGTTAGGTAATTATTATTAGCAACGTGCTAATATTTCCTGGGTGGATTGCATTGCCATTGATGGATTGCTCCGGCTCAAAATTGGTTTCCATTAAGTTAAGGTAGTAAATAATCTTTTCACCATCACAGCTTTTTACCCACTGAAAACCAAAATTAAGCTACCATGGTTGACCGTGATGCTAGTTTTGAATTCAAAATCTGTGAGTACAAAATTAATGCAATTACGAATTGAACCGGCGAAAAAACTACCATGAATTTGCATTCATTATTTCCAATTGAGCAATTAGTAAACTGCTCCGAACATTATTATATTAGATTAAAACATTATCATCATTACTATTGCACATTTTCCCGCAGTACGTGCAAATAGTTTGGCAAGTCCCAATAGCCCATCACTGGTGTGTACATATGTATGTACACAGACTGAGAGAGCGGAATGGAACTGTCAAGTGGTACAAAAAGTATTTGAAATGCAACTGTGGTAATAATGGGAAATGGATTTTGTTGCCACTTTTAAGTGCACCGAGTATTCTGTGGAGCTAAAATGCTATTTCCACATAATATTCCAACCCCTATTGTGAATTACATTTTACTTTTACACGGACTCTTAAATGAACTGGCCGGGCAGGAGTCCCTTGCTCAGAAACCAACCAATACCTACTATATAACTCACTAGTTCATTATGATATCCTAATAGAGAGGAAGACAATGGGGTAGAAGATAAATAAATAAATAAATAAAGTAGCCAACAACAACGAACTATATAGATAGAAGGACTGAAAGTGGTCGGGAAAGGTCAAGTTGCCAGAAAGGAAGAAAGGAAGGCAAGAAGGAAGGAGGGATATAGTATAGGATGATAAAAATGAGCAGATTTTGTTGACTGATAAAATGTAGTAGAAAAATGTCTTAATCGAGGTGGAAAGCTCATTAGCGTTTTCAGGCACAGCACAGACAAGGATTATGAGTGGAGTGCTTATATTTGTTTCCGTGTTAGCTCTTAATAAATCCTTTGCCTAACTAATTACACAGATTATAGCTCTCCTTTTTTTTCTCCTCTCAGGAGGATCAACCATATCTTCCACGCTAAACCCAACTAGCTCAAACTAACTACTTACGTAGGGAAAACAACTTTGCCCATTTTTACCATCCGGTGATCAAAGGGAATTTTTCCACTATTCTAAAACGCTGCCAGCAGTAAACTAAATACTTACTTAGCTCATTCTGCAACCATTTTTATATTGTGTATTCTCTTGAAACTGGCTGTCAAAACTCGGAGGGTCCGTGTTAGCTAAAGTTAGCCCTCCATTGTTATATATTTTCCCCAAAATCCAAAGTTTCCCAGTCATTGAATGCATGGCATGTGCATTTGAATAAGTGGTTTTCAAACGCGTCCTTTTTCACAGCATGTATTCAGCAGTGCCTATAGGATGCATTTAAAATGGAAAGTGCCAAATGTAAACATTTAGACGGTGATTATAACAAGGAAAGTTTGTGGAACGGAGAGTGCCCTGACTGACTGACTGACTGAGAGTTACATACTATATTGAGTTAGTCCGTTAGTATTGGTTGATGGCAAAGCTATAGGCTATGCACAAAAAGGAAGAAGGAAGGAAGGAAGAAAGGAAGGAACTGAAACCTTGAAGGGATCTTTTTGTACTTATATAGCATATGGTATAGTAGTAGCAGGGTTAGTAGGTCTAGCAGCTACCCATGTAGTACGGTTGACATGGCGTCTGGTGAAGTGAAATAAGTAAATGTGTAGTTAAAGGCAAGGGAGGGAAGAAGAAGAAGGGGATTTGAGATCAGAGATTGTTGTTCTTTGGAGAAGAACAAGGATGATTAAAAATGTGAGCCCAGTCTGGTGCTCCAGATTAAAGGATAATGAGCAGCCCTGTGCACTAGCTCCTTCCCTCTCTCAACTGAACACAATTCTTTCTCCATCTTTATATTGTGCTCCATAATGGTTGGCTTGGCTGTACGGACGGACAAGGTACTTTCACTTTCACTAACTTTGTTTCCTTTTTATTAGTTACGCTAACCAGCTAACTAACTAACTAACTAACTATAACTAACTACACTAACTAAAAGCTACACACAGCCTGGTTCACTCAGAGGTGCTTCATAACTTTTGCTGTCCTGCTTAAATTTGATGGTTTGCTGCCCATTTATATTACCGCAAGTTTTGAGCCTATCAAACTTTCAAATGTTTGCACGAAATAAGTCTTGTCACTGACAACTGTTGTCGAGAAATACAATGACTAAAATGAAATTATTTTGCGATGAATGGTTTTGTCAAAAAAATCTCCAAAATTTTTGTTGGAAGAGCTTTTTCTAAACTCATTTCATGTCAGCCACACGACTACAAAATTAATCTGCCTTTGCTACTCAAGGTGAAAAAAACTTGAGCACTTTATTATGGAGGAATTTATTTACGCAGTGTTTGAAATACCAGTAAAAGCCTTTGAAATGAAGTGCCGTGCTTAAAATAGAGCATAAAAATGCTAATGCGTCTAATTACATGAACTTTCACTTTCATACGCCCTGTTACATTGTGTGCCCTGCTGTGAAAGTCGTGACCGTTACTATAGTCAACATATAAAAACGTCAAATCTAAATATTGTCAACACACAAAATGTCAACATAAAAAATGTCAACAACAAAATGTCAAAACAAAAATGGTCAACATTTAAAAAAAGTCAAATCAAAATAAGTCAAATTATAAAAAATGTCAAAGCATTATTTGCTATGGTCAACTTCTAAAAAATTTTTGTGGAAAAAAAACACATTTATTAAGTTAGGTTACATGCATACACTTTTTCTGAATTGAAGAATCTCTGTGCATGAAATGTTTTTAGAGGTGTGCG
>Ga0210040_10010012_pt1 | contig 10944 bp, 8 predicted proteins | sample CryGeyCG12114_NA_FD_185462 | JGI IMG/M metagenome (GOLD analysis project Ga0210040, IMG submission 185462) | Groundwater microbial communities from aquifer - Crystal Geyser CG19_WC_8/21/14_NA (SPAdes) (version 2) | ecosystem: Environmental > Aquatic > Deep subsurface > Groundwater | place: USA... | reverse complement strand
GCCGTGCTGGCGGAGGTCCGGACGGTCCGCGCCCACAACCTGCCCAGCGCGGGCCAGCACACGGGACGCAAGCCCCGTCTCGAGGTCGTCGTGACCGACCGGCGCGGCTACCTCACGCTCACGTTCTTCGGCGCACCGCACCTGATCCGCTACTGGCAGAACGACCTCCAGCCCGGGGCCCGCGGCCTCTTCGCGGGCAAGGTGCGGATCTTCAACCAGACCCTCCAGCTCGCGCACCCCGACTTCGTGATCCTCGGCGACGACGGCTCGGTGGTCGGCGGCGCGGCGCGCAACGAGGACATGGCCAAGATCACCGGCAGCGCGCTGGTGCCGATCTACCCCCAGACCGGCAAGCTGCGCACCTGGACGATCGGCTCCTGCGTCGGGCTGGCCCTGGACGCGGTGGCCCGTCGGCCCGACCCGCTGCCCGAGGTGATCCGCGCCGAGGCCGGGGTGGTCGAGCAGGGCGAGGCGTACCGCGGGGTGCACCAGCCGCACGACCGGGACCAGGCGGAGCAGGGCCTGGAACGGCTGCGCTTCGACGAGGCCTTCGCGCTGCAGCTGACCATGGCCCGGCGCCGGGCCGACGCCGCAGCGTACGGAGCCACCCCGCGGCCGCGTCGCAGCGGCGGGCTGCTGGAGGCCTTCGACGCGCGGCTGCCCTTCGTCCTGACCGCGGGCCAGGTCGAGATCGGCGAGCTGGTCTTCGGCGAGCTCGCCGGAACGACCCCCATGCAGCGGCTGCTCCAGGGCGAGGTCGGCTCGGGCAAGACGCTGGTGGCCCTGAGGGCGATGCTCGCGGTCGTCGACGCCGGGGGCCAGGCGGCGCTGCTCGCGCCCACCGAGGTCCTGGCGACCCAGCACCGCCACACGATCACGCGGATGCTGGGCGACCTGGCCGAGGCCGGCACGCTCGGGGCCGCGGAGCACGCCACCGGCGTCGTCCTGCTCACCGGCTCCCTGGGGGCGGCGCGGCGCCGCGAGGCACTGGCGGAGGTCGCCTCCGGGGCGGCGGGTCTCGTCGTCGGGACCCACGCGCTGCTCAGCGAGGACGTCGCCTTCGCCGACCTCGGGCTGGTGGTGGTCGACGAGCAGCACCGCTTCGGGGTGGAGCAGCGGGCCGCGCTGGGAGCGAAGGCTGCTGCTGGTTCCGGAGCCCGGCCGCACGTCCTGGTCATGACCGCGACCCCCATCCCGCGCTCGGTGGCGATGACGGTCTTCGGCGACCTCGAGACGTCGACCCTGCGCGAGCTCCCGGCGGGCCGCGCCGACGTGAGCACCGTGGTCGTGGACGTCCGTCGCCAGCCGACGTGGGTGGACCGGGCCTGGGACCGGGTGCGCGAGGAGGTCGCCGCGGGTCGGCAGGCGTACGTGGTCTGCGCGCGGATCTCCTCGACGGCCAAGGACAAGCCGAAGGACCCGGGCGGCGGGACCGGCGAGGTGATCGGCGACGACTTCGCGCCCGAGGACGCACCGCCCGCCGCTGCGGTGGAGGACCTGTACGCCGAGCTGTCGGCCGGGGCGCTGTCCGGGGTCGCGGTCGAGATGCTGCACGGCCAGCTGCCGACGGAGGAGAAGGACGCGGTCATGGCCCGCTTCGCGGCGGGGGAGACCGACGTCCTGGTGGCCACGACGGTCATCGAGGTGGGCGTCGACGTCCCCAACGCCACGGTCATGGTCATCTGCGACGCCGACCGCTTCGGCATCTCCCAGCTCCACCAGCTGCGCGGGCGCATCGGCCGCGGCGGTCACACCGGCGTCTGCCTGCTCCTCACCAACGCCTCGCCGGGGACGCCCGCCCGCGACCGGCTGGCCGCCGTCGCCGGGACGCGGGACGGCTTCGCCCTCGCCGAGGTCGACCTCGAGCAGCGGCGTGAGGGTGACGTGCTCGGCTCCAGCCAGTCCGGGCGCCGCTCCAGCCTCCGGCTGCTGCGGGTGCTCGACGACGCGGACCTCATCGCCCACGCCCGCGACCTGGCCGCGCGCTGCGTCTCCGACCCGGCCCTCGCCGACGACCCTGGTCTGTCCGACATCGTCACCGACGTCGAGCGGCGCGCCGCCGGCGACTGGCTGGAGCGCACATGAGTCGAATCATCGCCGGCAGCCACCGCGGGCGCCGGCTGGAGGCCCCGACGGGCGCGACGACCCGACCGACGACCGACCGGGCGCGCGAGGCCCTCTTCTCCGCCCTGACGTCGTGGGTGGGCACGGCCGACGCGCCGCCTGAGGACGCCCTGGCCGGTCTGGCCTTCCTGGACCTCTACGCGGGCTCCGGCGCCATCGGGCTGGAGGCGGCCAGCCGCGGTGCCGACTCGGTCCTCCTGGTCGAGTCCGACGCGCGTACGGCTGCGCTCGCCAAACGGAACGTCGCCGCCACCGGCCTGCCCGCCAGCGTCCGCACGATGTCGGTCGAGACCCTGGCCCGCACCGCGGCGGACCAGCCGTACGACGTCGCCTTCGCCGACCCGCCGTACAACGTGGCGGCCGACCGCCTCGACACGGTGGTCGCCGAGCTCGTGGCCAACGGCTGGCTGGCCTCCGACGGGCTGCTGGTGCTCGAGCGGTCCCGCCGCTCGCCCACCCCGACCTGGCCGGCGCAGGTCGTCGACAGCTGGGAGAGGTCCTACGGCGAGACCGTCCTGCACTACGCGGCGCTGGGGACCGCCGACGACGCGGCACCGGACGACGAGACCGATAGCGTCGAGCCATGACGACCGCGGTCTGCCCGGGCTCCTTCGACCCGGTCACCCTCGGCCACCTCGACGTGATCGGCCGGGCGGCCGCGGTGGTCGAGCACCTCGTGGTCGCCGTCGGGCGCAACTCCGGCAAGCGCTCGCTCTTCAGCGTCGCCGAGCGCGTCGAGATGCTGGTGGAGGTCTGCGCCCCGTACGCGAACGTGACGGTCGAGGAGTTCGACGGCCTGCTGGTCGACTTCTGCACGACCCGCGGCGCCACGGTGATCTGCAAGGGGCTGCGGGGCGCGTCCGACACCGACTACGAGGTGCAGATGGCGCAGCTGAACCGTCGGCTGAGCGGGGTGGACACCGTCTTCCTCCCGACCGCCCCCGAGCTGTCCTTCGTCTCCTCCACCCGGGTGCGCGAGCTCGCCGCGTTCGGCGGCGACCTCGCGGACCTGGTCGCGCCGACCGTCGCGGCGCGCGTGCGCGCCAAGGCGCAGGCCTCGGGCTGAGTCGTCAGGCTGCCGCTCCACGATCCACGTCCAGCGCTCCTGGTGCCTATGCTGGGCGCTTCGCGGGGTCGCGCAGGAGCCCGCCGGAGGCGCCTGACGGGAGTGCGGCGCCGGCAGCACGGAGGAGCAGAGGGACATGGCCGACACCACGACGGCGGAGACCAAGCTGACGCAGCTTCGACAGCTCGTCCTCAACGCCCGCTCGATGCCGATGTCGGCGTCCTGCGTGATCAACCGCGGCGAGGTCCTGGACGCCATCGACGCCGTGATCGCGAACCTCCCCGAGGAGATCGCCGGCGCGCAGCAGGTCATCGACGAGCGGCAGGCCGCCGTCGCTGCCGGGGAGGCCGAGGCCGAGCGCCTGCGGGAGCAGGCTCGCGAGGAGGCGGGCGCGCTGGCCCGCGAGAGCGAGGTCGTGCGGGTCGCCGAGGAGATCGCGGCCAAGGTCAAGGCCGACGCGGAGGCCGAGGCGGAGGCGCTGCGCCGCGAGACCGACCTCTTCATCGACTCCCGGATGGCGAGCTTCGAGTCCGTCCTGCACAAGACCACGAGCCAGGTGCACACCGCGCGCGCCCGGCTGGCCGAGCGGAGCGGGCTCGACCCCGTCCGCAACCAGGTCCGCGGCGCCTGAGCCCGATCCGTACGGCCCGACCGGGCCGGAGGGACCAGTCCCGCGAGTTTGGGACCAGGCGCGGTCACGACTAAGATCAAAGGTCGGCCCGCCCGCCAAGAAGACCTGGTGCGGAGAGCCGGACCTGAGGGCGGTGTACGCGACCCCCTCCCCACCACCTGGTCGACCGAGGAGCAGTCATGAGGGCGTCGCCACGCTCCGCCGACCGGCGCTCTCCGCTGGTCTTCGACACCCGGACGCTCGGACGTCGGGCCGGGGCGATGAGCACCGTCACCACGACCGTCCCGGCGCCCGCCGGGCTCGGCATCGAGGTCATCGGCGTCCTCGAGGGCTCGCCCATCGAGCTCGACCTGCGGCTCGAGTCCGTCGTCGAGGGCGTCCTGGTCACCGGTACGGCCCAGATGGACGCGGTGGGGGAGTGCGTCCGCTGCCTGCGCGAGGTCACCGTCCCCGTCGAGGTGGACGTCCAGGAGCTGTTCGTCCACGACGCGAGCCGCGAGGCCGGCTACGACGACGAGGAGGAGGTCAGCCTGCTCCAGGGTGACCTCATCGACCTCGAGCCGGTGATCCGCGACGACGTGGTGCTCGACCTGCCCTTCCAGCCGCTGTGCACCCCGGACTGCTCCGGTCTGTGCGCGACCTGCGGCGCACGGCTCGACGACGACCCCGGGCACCACCACGACGACGCGGTCGACCCCCGGTGGGCCGCGCTCGGGGCACTGGCCCCCGGCTCCGACGCCGCTGCGGTGGAGCCCTCCGATTTTCATCCGTACAATCAGTCCGGCCCTGCGCAGGGCGAGGACGCGACCCGCTGAGGCGGGCGAGCGAGGAGAGATCATGGCAGTCCCGAAGCGGAAGATGTCGCGGAGCAACACGCGGAGCCGACGTGCGCAGTGGAAGGCCACCGCGCCGACCCTCGTGGTCTGCGAGAACCCGGCGTGCCGCCAGAAGCACCTGCCGCACACGATGTGCCCCAGCTGCGGCACCTACGGCCCCCGGGCCAACCGCCGTCAGGTCATGGAGTCCTGACGATCTCCCCTGTGGTGCAGCAGCCCGCGGGCGTGCTGCTCGAACAGCTCGGGCTCGTCCTCGCTCCCGAGCTGCTCGACCGCACCCTCACCCACCGCTCGTACGCGTACGAGCGGGGCGGCCTGCCCACCAACGAGCGTCTGGAGTTCCTCGGGGACTCCGTGCTCGGCCTCGTGGTGACCGAGCACCTCTTCACGACCTTCCCGGACCTCTCCGAGGGCCAGCTCGCCAAGCTGCGGGCGGCGGTCGTCAACTCGCGTGCCCTCGCGGACGTGGCGCGCGGGCTCGACCTCGGTGCGCTGGTCCACCTCGGGCGCGGTGAGGAGTCGACGGGCGGTCGGGACAAGTCCTCGATCCTCGCCGACACGATGGAGGCGCTGATCGGGGCGGTCTTCCTCCAGCACGGCATCGACAGCGCCCGGCGCTTCGTGCACCACCTGTTCGACTCGATGATGATGGACGTCTCGACCCGCGGGGCCGGCCTGGACTGGAAGACGAGCCTGCAGGAGATCGCGTCGCTCTCCGGCCTCGGCGTCCCCGTCTACCACGTGGTCGAGTCCGGTCCTGATCACGCGAAGTCGTTCTCGGCCAGCGTGGCGGTCGACGCGCTGGACTACGGCCCCGGCGCCGGACGGAACAAGAAGGAGGCCGAGCAGAACGCGGCCGCCCTCGCGTTCGCCGACCTCAAGGCCCGCCAGATCGCTCTGGCCGAGGCGGCGGAGGCCGAGGCGGCCGCGCCCGCCGACGGCGTCCCGGCCTGATCCGCACGCTGCTCCTCTTCCCCACCCGGCCCTCGATCCGCTGCGCGTCAGGAGAGCCGCGTGCCTGAGCTGCCCGAGGTCGAGACCGTCCGGCGCGGCCTCGTCGGCATCGTCACCGGGGCGCGCGTCGAGCGCGTCCAGGTGCTCCACCCCCGACCGGTCCGGCGTCACCTCGCCGGCCCCGACGACTTCGCGGCGACGCTGACCGGGCGGACGTTCGCCGAGCCCGCCCGGCGGGGCAAGTACCTCTGGCTCCCGTTCGCCGACGGGGACGCGCTGCTCGCGCACCTCGGCATGAGCGGGCAGTTCCGGCTCGACGCCCCCGACGCGGCCCTCGCCCCGAACACCCGGGTGCTCTTCGACCTCGACTCCGGCTCCCAGCTGCGCTTCGTCGACCAGCGGATGTTCGGCGGGCTCTCGCTGTCTCCGGGCGGGGCCGAGCTCCCCGGCGAGGTCGCCCACATCGGCCGCGACCCGTTCGACCCGCAGTTCGACCTCGCCGCCACGGTCCGCCGGATGCGGGCACGGCGTACCGGCATCAAGCGGGCGCTGCTCGACCAGCAGCTCGTGTCGGGGATCGGCAACATCTACGCCGACGAGGCGCTCTGGCTAGCCCGCGCGCACTACGCGCGCGGCACGTGGTCGCTGTCCGCTGCCAAGGCGCGGGAGGTGCTCGTCGCGGCGACGACCGTGATGAGTCGAGCGCTCGCCGTGGGCGGGACCTCGTTCGACGCCCTCTACGTCGACGTCAACGGCTCCAGCGGTTACTTCGACCGCGCGCTCGCCGTCTACGGGCAGGAGGGCCGGCCCTGCCCGCGGTGCGGCACACCGGTCCGCCGGGAGCCGTTCATGAACCGGTCGTCCTACCGCTGCCCCCGGTGCCAGCGCGCGCCCGTCGCCTCCGCGCGCGCCGTATGAGGGACACGGTTGCGCGTCGCCGCGGAACGATCCGCCCGGCGCTATCGTCAGGGACACTGTGAAGAGCCTGCGCCACTACGTGTTCGTGCGGCACCGCCAGAACTGGAACCTGCTGTTCCGGTTCGGCCTGGTCGGCGGGTCGGGCGTGGTCGTCAACACCCTCGTGCTGATCCTGCTCAAGCGCACGGGTCCGCACTTCGAGGACGTCTTCGTCGACCTGCCCGGGACGTCCTTCAACATCCGGTGGTACCACCTCTACCTGATGGTCAGCTTCCTGGTCGCCAACGTCTGGAACTTCCAGCTCAACCGGCACTTCACGTTCCGCAGCGCCAAGCACTCCGGGTGGTGGCGCGAGTACGCACCGTTCCTCGCCGTGGGCCTGGCCGCCCAGCTCATCGGGCTCGGCCTGGCGACCCTGCTGATGCACCCGGGCTCGCCGATCGCCCTGCCGTCCGACGTGCTGAACAACTCCAGCGGCCTGCGGACCAAGCTCTACTGGGCCAACCTCATCGTCATCGCCGTGACCGTCCCGCTGTCGTTCGTGCTCAACAAGCTGTGGACCTTCTCCGCGGTCCGTGGCGGCGTGCATCCCAGCCTCACCGACGAGGAGGTGGCCGAGGAGCACGACGGCACCGCTCCCGCCCCGACCCTCACGAGCGTCCCGGCCGACCCGGAGCCCGGTCCCGACCGCGCCGCCTGACTCGACAGGCTCAGGGGCCGTTCTTGCCTTCGACAGGCTCAGAAGAACGGTGCGCAGCGTCCCTGACGCCACGCCGCCCGCGCTTCGGGGTCTTGCGGGCCCGGCCCGGTTAACCTGACGCCCTCAGACCGGGGCTTCCTCCGGCGGGTCGTCTCGTGCGACTCGCCGCCCCGCGGGTCGCGTGTGCGTGCACGCGTGACCGACCCGGACGACCGCTCGGCTCGAGCGGTCCGGAGAGGCTTCACGTGTACCTGAAGAACCTCACCCTGCGGGGGTTCAAGTCGTTCGCCTCCGCGACCTCGCTGACCTTCGAGCCCGGCATCACCTGCGTGGTCGGGCCCAACGGGTCCGGCAAGTCCAACGTGGTGGACGCCCTCGCCTGGGTCATGGGCGAGCAGGGCGCCAAGTCGCTGCGCGGCGGCAAGATGGAGGACGTCATCTTCGCCGGGACCGCCGGGCGGTCGCCGCTGGGCCGGGCCGAGGTCGCCCTCACCATCGACAACACCGACGGTGCGCTGCCCGTCGAGTACGCCGAGGTGACGATCTCGCGGACCATGTTCCGCAACGGTGGCTCCGAGTACGCGATCAACGGCCGGCCTGCCCGGCTGCTCGACGTCCAGGAGCTGCTGAGCGACTCCGGCATCGGCCGCGAGATGCACGTCATCGTCGGCCAGGGCCAGCTCGACACGATCCTGCAGGCGACCCCCGAGGTGCGCCGCGGCTTCGTCGAGGAGGCGGCCGGCGTCCTCAAGCACCGCAAGCGCAAGGAGAAGGCGCTCCGCAAGCTGGACGCCTGCGAGGGCAACCTCGAGCGTCTCGCGGACCTGCTCACCGAGATCCGTCGCCAGCTCAAGCCGCTCGGCCGGCAGGCGGAGGTCGCGCGCAAGGCCGCCGTCGTCCAGGCCGAGGCCCGCGACGCCCGCGCCCGGCTGCTCGCCGACGACCTCGTGCAGGCGACCCTGGCCCTGGAGTCCGAGGTCGCCGGCGCGGCGGCGCTGCAGGCTCGCCGCGCCTCCCTCGACGCGGCGCTGACCCAGGCCCGCGAGGCCGAGGCCGGCGCCGAGGAACGCCTGCGCGAGGCGACGCCACGCCAGCGCACCGCGCAGGAGACCTGGTACGCCCTCGCCGCCGTCCGGGAACGCGTCACGAGCACGATCTCGATCGCGACGGAGCGCGTCCGCCACGCCGGGGACCAGCCCGACGACGTCCGGACCGGCCGTGACCCCGACGCCCTGGAGGCGGAGGCCGCGGTCGTCGCCGGGCAGGAGGTGGAGCTGCTCGCCGAGGTCGCGCGCCGTACGGCCGCGCTCGCCGAGGCCACCTCCGTGCGGGCCGCCGCCGAGGAGGCGCACCGGGCGGAGGAGACGCGCTACGCCGCGTTGGTCCGGGCCGCGGCCGACCGGCGGGAGGGGCTCGTCCGCCTGCACGGCCAGGTCGAGGCGCTGCGCAGCAGGGGAGAGGCGGCCGACGCCGAGCTCGCCCGCCTCGCCACCGCCCGCGGCGAGGCCGAGCGGCGCGCCGAGCAGGCGACGCTGGCGTTCACCGCGCTGGAGTCGCGCATCGCCGGGCTCGACGACGGCGAGCTGGGTCTGGACAGCCGGCACGAGGAGGCCGTCGAGGCGTTCGAGGCCGTCGCCGCCCGGCGCCGTGAGCTGCGGGACGCCGAGAACGCCGCCGCCCAGGAACGTGCGGGTCTTGCCGCGCGTGTCGACGCCCTCGGGGTCGGCCTGCAGCGCAAGGACGCCGCCGCCGCGCTGCTCGCCGACGGTTCGCCGACCACCGGTCTGCTCGGTTCGCTCGCGGCGCTGCTGCGGGTCGAGCCGGGTCTCGAGACCGCCATCGCCGCCGCGCTCGGCACCGTCGCGGACGCGGTGGCCGTGGACGGCCTGGACTCCGCCTTCGCCGCGGTCGACCACCTCAAGGCCGAGGACCTCGGACGCGCGGGCCTGCTCGTCGCCGAAGCACGTCCCCTGAGCCTGTCGGAGGGCCTCGAAGAGGTCGGCATCCTGCCGACCGGCGCCCGCTGGGCCGTCGACGTGGTCGAGGCTCCCGAGTCCCTGCGCCCGGCCGTCCATCGGGCCCTCCGGCTCGTCGCGGTCGTCGACGACCTCGCGATCGCGCGCGCTCTCGTCGAGGCGCAGCCCGAGGTCGTCGCGGTCACCCGGGACGGCGACCTGGTCGCCCGGCACCTGGTGAGCGGGGGCTCGAGCGCGCAGCCCAGCCTGCTGGAGGCTCAGGCCGCGCTGGACGAGGCCAAGGGCGCGCTCGCCGAAGCCGAGCACACCCTCGAGCGGCTGCGGTTCGCCCGTGCCGCGGTCGAGGAGGAGCACCGCGACGCTGCCGCGAACGTGGAGGTCGCGCTCGCCCAGCTGCACGAGTCCGACGCCGTGATGTCGGCGCTCGCCGAGGAGCTCGGTCAGCACAGCGCCCAGGCGCGAGGTTCCGCGGCCGAGGCCGGGCGCCTCGGGAACGCGATCGCCCAGGCGGAGGCAGCGAAGGAGTCCGACGCCGCTGGGCTGGCCGCCCTGCAGGAGCGGCTCGCCGCCGCCGAGCAGTCGACCGGTGACGAGGAGCCCGACCCCGGCCCGCGGCACGCCCTGGGCGAGCAGGCAAGATCGGCCCGGGCGACCGAGATGGACGCCCGCCTCGCCCTGCGGACGCACGAGGAGCGCGTACGGGCGCTGTCCGGTCGCGCCGAGACGCTGCGCCGTGCGGCCCGGGCGGAACGTGACGCCCGCGCCAAGGCCCACGCGCGCCGCGAGCGGATGCGACGCGAGGCGCAGACCGCCGCCGCCGTACGCACCGGCGCCGAGCACCTGCTCGTCCTGGTCGAGCAGTCGCTGACCGCCGCCGCCGCCCAGCGGGCCGAGGTGGACGCCGTCCGGGCCGACGCCGACGCCGCACTCGGTGAGAGCCGGTCGCGGGTGCGCCGCCTGGCCGCCGAGCTGGAGACGCTGGTGAACGAGGCGCACCGCGACGAGGTGGCCCGCACCGAGCAGCGGGTCCGGGTCGAGAACCTCGTGGAGAAGGCGGTGACGGAGCTGTCCCTCGACGCCGAGGTCCTCGTCGCCGAGTTCGGGCCCGACCAGCTCGTCCCCGTCCTCTCCCGCCCGGACGGCTCGGCCCTGCCGGCCGCGGAGGACCTGGAGGAGGGCGAGGAGCTGCCGAGCCCACGCCCGTACGTCCGCGAGGAGCAGGCGGCGCGGCTCCGCAAGGCCGAGCGCGCGCTCGGGGTGCTGGGCCGGGTCAACCCGCTGGCGCTCGAGGAGTTCGAGGCGATGGAGGAGCGGCACCGCTTCCTCGCCGAGCAGCTGGAGGACCTGCGGCGGACCCGCAAGGACCTCGTCGACATCATCGCCGACGTCGACACCCGGGTGGAGCAGGTCTTCGCGGAGGCGTACGCCGACGTCGAGGTCGCGTTCGAGCGGGTGTTCTCGCGGCTGTTCCCGGGTGGCGAGGGGCGGCTGGTGCTGACCGAGCCGGGGGACTGGCTCAACACGGGCATCGACGTCGAGGCACGCCCGGCGGGCAAGAAGGTCAAGCGGCTGTCGCTGCTCTCGGGCGGCGAGCGCTCGCTGGTGGCCGTGGCGTTCCTGGTGTCGCTGTTCATCGCCCGGCCGAGCCCGTTCTACATCCTCGACGAGGTCGAGGCCGCGCTCGACGACACCAACCTCGGCCGGCTGCTCGACATCTACTCCGAGCTCCGCGCCAGCAG
>Ga0210040_10010011_pt1 | contig 10945 bp, 7 predicted proteins | sample CryGeyCG12114_NA_FD_185462 | JGI IMG/M metagenome (GOLD analysis project Ga0210040, IMG submission 185462) | Groundwater microbial communities from aquifer - Crystal Geyser CG19_WC_8/21/14_NA (SPAdes) (version 2) | ecosystem: Environmental > Aquatic > Deep subsurface > Groundwater | place: USA... | reverse complement strand
AACGACGATGATATCGTTGTAGAATCGAGCAACATGTCCCTTCGAGATCCAGTGCAGATGACGCGAATAGACACGCCATGCCGGTCGATAGGCTGCAAGCATAACGAATGCTTCGATGCCGCAGTCTTCCTTGCCCTGCAAGAACAAGCCCCGACCTGGACCTGTCCGATATGCAACAGACCAGCTCAGTGGGAGAACTTGGTATACGATCAATTTGTACAGGAAATACTACAGAATACGAAGCGAGACGTCGAGCAGGTTACCGTCGAGCCGGACGGTCGGTGGCATTTGATGAAAACGGAGGAAGAAAATCCTCAACCACAGTCCAACAACCCATTCTCACATCGTCAGCACGAGAGTGACGATGACGATGATGATGACGATCTAGTGGAAATTACAGATATTGATGCACCAAAAACAGTCACAAGCATACGTACACGACCTTCAGATGATGCAATACGCACGCCGTCGCTGAACGGACGCGACACTTTTCCACCATTGCCTGCCCTCTCCTCAACGTCCCTTGCGCAATCGATACGCCAACAGCCAGCACCAAACTCGCAATCCCGAAAACGAGCGAGAGAAGAAGTTATCGACTTGACTTTGTCAGACGACGATGACGAACCACCAGTCAGTCGCATAAAACGCCCTTCTCTTTCCTCCCACATTTCTGACTCGAACAGGTCAGGCGTTCCAGGGCCTTATAGGTTCAACTTACCACCGTCCGTGCCGAGCAGGACCAGCACAAGCAGTCCGGCCAATCGGTACAGTCCGGGAAATTTCTATGATTTTGATGTTTTTAATACGAGGCTTTGAGCTGGCTTGAACAAGGCTTTGATGACATGTAAGATACCCAGATTCGGATGTGATGGCGTTATGGGCGAATGAAGACAGGGTACAGCGGGAAGTGCAGAGGCGCAACTAAGGAGACATCCGTGGGTGATGCATAGGCGGCGTATCGTACATGGAAGGGACCTGTCCGGGCGGGTAGGATTAGTTCTATTCTACTTGGGTGGCCAGAAACGATTTTACGGCTGCGTGGGTGGAGACTTGTGCTGTACGAAGCGGTGATGCAACTAGTACTCTATGTGGAAAGCAGACAAGGACCCCATATGACAGTGGATTGCAAAAAGAAAACAGCGTACGTCATAGACAGCGGCTTCAATGCAATTTTACGGAACATCTTGCTCAGAGTCCTGAGATCAAGGACCGATAACGCGACGTGTTTGCTGTTCCCTGCGCATGTAGTATCATTACATATGTATTCGTGCTGTGCCTGCCTTGTCTATGCCTTGCTTGCTGATGGCTCAACTGTGGAGGTACCAATGCAGCACAAGCACCCGAGTCATCTCCGCCTCCGCCTCCTTCGCATGCTGCATTCGCCTCCAGCAGCATTTTCCCCCTAAAAGTATGTCGTAGGTACCGTAAATAGGATAGCTGCTACCGCCTCACCAACACACCAACCACACACCACCGTTTCGCTGCGTGTTTATCCTCGCCTGCTCGTGAGGGGAGCCAGGGCCGAACGTTGCAGTCCACGTCTACCTCGAAGAGTTCTGCTGCGCGGAGTGTGCCGCGCATTTTGCTGGTTTCCTCCTCTTCGTCTTCGTCTGAGTCTGAGTCTTTGTCTGAATCCGAGATTTGGGTTTGTTCTCGTGCGCTTGCAGCTGGGGTGTCGACTTGAGTGTGAGTGTGAGTGTGAGTGGTGGAGGTAGGAGGAAACGAAGAGGAGCCGGTTGCGATCTTGAAGAAGCGGGCGACGGTGGATCGGCCTGTGTGGAAGCCTGCTATTACTAGGGCGCAGGAGACGGACTTTCCCTCCTCCTCCTTCTCTTCTTCGTCGCTGTTGCTCTCTTGAGCTTGGGTTTGTGCTTCGTTTTGTTTGGCTCGTAGGTAGCTGTCGATCGTCTTGACGATGTTGGTGTGTTGACTCGACATCCACAGGCAGTCGGCCACTATGATTCTGTCGAAGCTGTGTTTTGCAGGCTGTGGTGAGGATGGCTTGCCGTACTTTGTCGGGGATGTGAAGAGGGGATCGCCCCATGTTAGGCCGTGGATTGAGATTGCTGTCTTTGTTCTGGGCTCGGACGCGGAGCCATCTGCGAGGAGGTTGATCTTAAGGTTGTGGAGGACGTTGTGCGCTATGGTGTCGGCTACTAGTGCTGGCGAGGACGGATGGTCTGTAACCGTCACGCTGTGGGCGGCTGAGAGGCCTGATATTAAAGAGGGGAGGGCGGTGCCTGGGAAGCATGTTCATTAGCCAGGGGCATGGGCGGCATAGCATGTTCCGGGGTTCATGGGATAGGCTGGCTGGACGTACTGTATGCGGGTGGTCCTCTTCTGCAGCAGAGCACGGCCTGTGGTGGACTTCAAGTTGTGTGTTGGTACAAGGGTGTATTGTGTTTGTCCCGGGCTCTTCACGTACCAGCACCAAGTTCGAGCACATCTTTGCCTCTCACATCCCAGTACTTCTTATTCCACTGCACTTTTCTAGCATCGGGCTCTTCCTCTTCATCATTGCCTGCTGACTCGATCGCGTCGGCAGCAACCACACCGGCGTTCCACAGATAGTGCGCAAACAGCTTCCGGCCCTCTTCGACATCAGGGTGCCGTGGTATCTCGAGTGTTATGTCGCCATATCGTGGAGAGTGATACACCACAGACTGGCCAGGCGTGCCGTGAGAGTTCTGCGTGTCGTCGGTGAACAGTGCACCGAGTGAGGAGGAGAAGATGTCTTCTTGTTCAGGATTTGGTGGTGGCTGGACCCATACACGCGATGGAAGCATGGTGCGCACCGCAGCTCGCCTATGCTTGGTGGCTTTACCGCTGAACAGGAACAGAGCTGATAGGCGCGGAAAAGTACTACGAAGGCGCATATATATTTCGAGGGAGGGTGTATGCAGATTGCGGAGGCGGGGGTCATGCCGCGGTTGCCGATAAGATAAGGAATTTTGTGACCGGAATTTGATTACCAGAAACTTGATGTTCTCAAGGCTAGAAACCTCTCTGGCTATATTTCCATCTAGAACGTGGGGCTTTGCCGAGAATATTCAGCTGGTAAATCTGGTAGTATGGCAGACGCAACAGGCCCAGGTGAAGTTAAGCACCTAAGGCCGAGTGAGTTAGGCACGAAAGAGTAGTGAGTGCGTATGCGAGACATCTTACTGTGGTCGCCTATGACTGACGGTGGGCAGTTGGGACAAAAGCTATCAGAACGATCTAGAAAATGGCTTTGGCCAGGAAGAAGGGGCGGGATTGACCCAACTCGAGTCATGGTTCGATGAGGTTGATGCACCACAAAAGGTCTTGGAGTATCTCACCGATGAAGACTTTCCACTGTCGCCGAACAACCCAGAGAGAACAACCGGAGAGCCAACAGTGCTCGATCTAGGTTGTGGTAATGGCAGCAGTCTGTTTGAGCTCAAGCTTGAGGGAGAGTATCGGGGCCCAATGGTAGGCGTGGACTATTCTCGACAAAGTGTCAATCTGGCGAAGAAATTGTGGAGCAATCACCTTGAGCAGCGGGATGAAGCGGAAAGACCAGAAGGCAGCATCTCATTTGAGCACTTGGATATGCTCAAGGACAACCCGGAGGAGCAGCCATGGTGGCCGGAAGGAGGCTTTGACTTGGTACTTGACAAGGGTACTTTTGATGCAATCTCACTTTCTGCCGAGACAACAGAGCTGCATGGCAAGGAGGTCCGCATTGTTGAGGCGTATCCGGGCAAGGTGGTTCAGATGGTGAGGCCTGGTGGCTACTTTCTCATAACGAGTTGTAACTGGACGGAGCAGGAAGTCGTGAGATGGTTCACCACGACTCCAGAAGTGAAAAACTTCCTCATGGAGTACGGTCGCGTCAAGTACCCTGTCTACGAGTTCGGTGGTCGTAAAGGTCAAGGTGTTGCGAGCGTGTGCTTCCAGAGAGCTTGGTCCTGAGCTGATGCGCAACTTTTCTCAAGGAAAGTGTGCCGAGATTATGCGCCGAGATTATGCCTCGACCTCGTTGACCATTAACCAAAACTCGTTTACGCGCATCAGCATCCCCAACCTTGCAGCGACTGAGGCCGTCGCGAGGGATCTATCAGAATGCCTTCAGGCATGACAAGTTTGCTTTGCATCAATACGAGACAATAATGTGTCCGGCTGGAATGTTCAGCCAGCCTCGCTCGCCTCGCTTCGGGCCTGGCCTGTCTTGACCTTCAGCTGAGGGGTTCGTACCTTGCACTGACCTGCACATCGTCCTTTACGTGCCCTCAGCTCAATGTCTAGAACGTAAAATTAATCCGAAAGACACTTCTACTATGGTCGTGCACCATGCATTGGTTTGATTCTCAACTTGAGGCTGCTGACTGCGCTGCAAGCCTACCATTCCGTCACGCCAACAAGATGTTTCATTTGTCAAAGCACCAGAACACGCATACTGCAACACGTCCTTTGTTCAGCTCTCGACCTCAGGTGGTGACCCTCAGCACATTCACTTCCGCTCGAACATGTGCCTGAGGGATATTTATGAAGCGCCGTCACCCGATGCTTTTGACCAGATCAACAAAAAACGTCTTCTAGCAAGCTTCCATCACAATAATCCTCATTCGTGAACATGGGTTCGATAACATCTGAACCACAAGATGTCGGCCACTTCTTGACGCATGAAATCCACTCCGAGAGCACTCTGCCCCTGTTGAGCTACCTGGTTAGACTTCGGCCTGGCGAGAAATCAGCTACCGATGTCTTCCATCGGGTCAAAGCAGGTATCGGCGCAGACCCGCGAGTCATACCAGATGAGAGTGAACAGCTTGAGCCTACCCTCATTAATCTCATAGACCATGGTCCCGGCGGTGACCGCGGCAGGAAAGTTCCAGGAGGTCCGAAGGTAAGAGTCTTGAATTTGCGACAATGCCAGCTGCTAATATACTCGCAGGTCACCATTGTTGGTGCTGGTGTGTCAGGATTATGCGCTGGTTTTGAATTGAAGAAGGCGGGCTTCGACGTGACAATACTCGAGGCATCTTCTCGCGTTGGTGGCCGCGTCAAGACTTTCCGCGCGCCATCCTTCGCGCCTGGCCTTCACGGCGAGGGAGGTGCCATGCGCATTCCAGGAAATCACTTTCTCCTGCATAAGTACATACAGAACTTTGGTCTCAAACAGCAGCTGTTTGACTTTGAGATGAAGAACAAATTCATCTACATCTCCGGTTATGGTGAGACTCTTACGTACGATAAGTTCAACACACTCTTAGAAGCGCAGGACGGGACACTGCTGAAGCTATTTCCAACCCTGACTAAGAACGAGAGGGGGAAAACGTGCGACACGCTCTTCACCGAGGCTACACAACAAGTCGTCGACTATTTCTGGAAGGCTTATGACGGTTTCTCAGCTAGGGACGACAATAGTTCAGAGCCAGTTGATGTATATGCTATCAAACAAGCATACAAGGCCATTACCGACAAATATGATAAGTACACCTTGCGATCGTACCTTACAGAACTTGGGAGCTGGAGTGAGGATGCAATCAACCTCTACGATTTGGGCAATGCGCACGTCGTTTTCGAGAATGGCTTCATTGAATCGTTCAAGGACGCCTTCCTGTCCAGCAATCAGCAGGGAGGGCAAGCCGGCATGCAGCAATTGCAGAGCGGCATGGATGCGGTTCCCAACGCTTTCATCTCTAGCGAAAGAGGCGAGAGTAGGTCAACAACAGCAGAGGAAAGGGCTTGACTAACCAAGAATGCAGATAGTTTGATCGACAACATCATCTACGGGGCACGCGTGAGTGAGATTCGCGACAGCCTTTCGCAGGGCGAAGATGGCAGGATTGGCGTACCCGCGGGCCAGAAAGTGTGGACCACATATGAAACGGTCATGGGACGAAAGGAGACGATTGAAGCCGACTACCTCGTACTTGCCATTCCTTACACCTCTCAGAGAGCTATTCGGAAGAGCAGAGCCTTCGTACCCAAGCAAGAGATGGCAGTCCGTGACGTTCGCTATGTTGAAGTCACTAAGATACTTCTACAGTACAAACGACGGTGGTGGGAGCAAATTTTCGAGAGTAACGGTCAAGGCCAAGACGGAGGTCTGGTCAGCGATCTGCCAATCCGCTACACGATGTTCCCGAAGACCAAAGATAATGCACAATTCCAAGACTCGAAGAGGGGCGTTATCATGGCCGCCTACACATTCGAGCAGGACGCCACGATCCTTGGAGCTTTAACGCCAGAGCGACAGATCAAGATTGCGGCCGAAAATCTCGACCGAATGTTACCTGAAGCGAACTCTCTGGACTTGCTTGAGGCAGGAGCATCTCAGGTCTTCTCGGCCGATGAGTTGGCTGGTGGTAGTGCTTTCTGTTATTTTGGACCGATGCAGAAGAGTCACTTTTTGGAAACGATGCAGGCGGACGACTGGGAGCACCGAGTCTTTTTCGTGGGCGAGCAGGCTAGCTTTACGCATGGTTGGATCCAAGGTGCGTTTGAGGCAGGTTTGAGGTGTGTGCAGCAGGTTTGGGATGTTGCGACGAAGGAGATGAAGCCTCAGTAAACATGCTAGGATGATAGAAGACAGCCAGCAGTCATGCTCAGAGTCCTGCTGCATCACGATTCAAGAGAACAGTATAAAAGTGAGCAGGCGTCCTGCCATGGTGCTCACCGTGCTTAGAATAACACCCGCATAAGCGTTGTGCCGGATTTGAAGCAGACGAAAGGAATATGAAAACAGCTTCACCAGCCAATCAGAATGATTGTGATTAGAATTGGGTCTTGACCGAGATTTTGTTTCCGGTAGATCTTTTTATCCCCACAAGACTTGGAGCACTGGACTTCGAAGACCTCATGACGACAAGCTTTGTGAGAGTTAAAGTTGCCTCGAGTGGCAAAGTTCGTCCCGGCAGCATGGTCAGCGTACAGATGTGGTTGTTGCACGATCAAGCGGCATGCAAGGAGAAGCTGCTGTGTGACTAGTGATACCGCAGACGACATCAAAGCAAATCAAGCCAGGCTATCTTCAAAGCCGGTCGCTTGAGTGTTTGGAGGGTCAATCATTCCGCACTGACTAAAAGTTCGAGGCATAAAGGGAGTCTGCAAGCTACCTAAGTATGCTCCCATTGGTGGCCGGATGGCGGCACGCCTAGAAGATGTTCGATGTACCGTGGTAGTAAATAGCGCCATTGCTCGCTCTCACTCTCACTTTCACTCTTCCCACTGCTTGTTTTCATACCTGCCGTGACCGTTGTCCTGCTGTTATTCGTTTCCCGCAAACATGGAGGCGCTGCTACGACAATCCAAGGGCGTTTGTCCCTTCCTCAAAAAAGCCACGCCCGGCGCTCTACGCACCCTCAGCACTACCACCTACCAAAGCCCCGGAGGTGGGACTATCTCTAAGCTGCAGCACTATGCCCGACGGTGCCCTGTCATGAACAAAGGCCTTGCTGTGCAGAGCGCAAAGATCAATGCTCGCAACTATAGCAAAGCCGCCACCAGCACCGGCATCGTCAAGTCTCTCCTCGAGAAGAAGTTGCATACGACGGCGGAGAAGAAGGCCAATGTCGACACCAAGATGTATCGCGCCGAGCAGCAACCTGTACCTCCCTCCAAGGCGAAGCAATTTGTGAAAAGCCCGGAAGCAGAAACGGAAATCGCTCGTGCTGGCCCCAAACCCGCAGTCCCCGAGACGCCCAAGTTTGACTACGAGAAGTTCTACACTAACGAGTTGGACAAGAAGCACAAGGACAAGTCTTACCGCTACTTCAACAACATCAATCGCATGGCCAAAGAGTTCCCTCGAGCCCACATGGCCACCAAGGAGGAGCAGGTGACGGTCTGGTGCTCCAACGACTACCTCGGCATGGGACGAAATAAGCATGTTCTGAACACCATGCACGAGACCCTTGATATGTACGGTGCAGGTGCTGGTGGTACAAGAAACATTTCTGGTCACAATCAGCATGCTGTCGCTCTCGAACAGAGCCTGGCTGACTTGCACGGCAAAGAGTCTGCCCTTGTCTTCTCTTCCTGTTATGTTGCCAACGATGCGACACTAGCTACCCTGGGAAGCAAACTTCCAGATTGCGTAATTCTGAGCGACAGCTTGAATCATGCATCTATGATCCAGGGCATCCGTCATTCCGGCGCGAAAAAGGTGGTTTACAAGCACAACGATTTAGAAGATCTGGAGAACAAGCTCAAATCGCTTGATCCGGCCCAGCCAAAGATCATCGCTTTCGAAAGTGTCTACAGCATGTGTGGCTCCGTCGCTCCTATCGAGGCTGTCTGTGATCTAGCTGACAAGTACGGAGCCATCACCTTTTTGGATGAAGTCCATGCTGTTGGTATGTACGGTCCAAGAGGAGCCGGTGTTGCAGAACATCTAGACTACCATGTCTGGGCCGATGCGAACCGCAACCCTGAGTCTCAAAAAGGCACCGTTATGGACAGAATCGACATCATCACAGGAACCCTCGGTAAAGCATACGGATGTGTCGGAGGCTACATTGCTGGCTCTGCCAAATTCGTGGATGCTATTCGATCTCTCGCTCCAGGTTTCATCTTTACCACCAGTTTGCCACCGGCTACTATGGCCGGCGCTCGAACAGCCATCGAATATCAAGCACGCTACCAGGGTGACAGAAGAATGCAACAGGTACACACCCGCGAGCTGAAGGAGGACTTGATCAGCCGCGGCATTCCCGTCATCCCAAACCCCTCTCACATCGTGCCTCTCCTGGTCGGAGATGCCGAACTCGCTAAGGCAGCGTCTGATATGCTCTTGACCGACTACCAAATCTATGTGCAGTCGATCAACTACCCCACCGTCCCTCGCGGTGAAGAACGACTCAGAATCACCCCAACACCAGGTCATCACGGCGAGCTGAGAGCTGATCTAGTTGAGGCGCTGGAAGGCGTTTGGAACCGCCTCAACCTCAAACGCATTGCTGATTGGGAGGCTCAAGGTGGCTTCGTCGGTGTTGGCGTGCAGAATGCTGATCCTGTTGAGCCGCTTTGGACTGATGCCCAGCTTGACCATGCGGCTGAGTTACCAAAGGCTGCTGTGGATGACGTGCAAGAAGCGAGGATTATGCCTGTTGCGGCAGCAGCAGCATAATCCAGCGTTTTTGCAATCACTTTAGCGACGCAAACAGCTATATTGCATGCACATTGGACACGATATATGTCATAAATACTAAGCTCAGCATAGCGTGCTTCGAGCGACCATCTTTTTGAGATGATGAATACATATGCCAGCCTATGGCATTTCTCACGTTCCTCAAACATATCGCCTGTCATTCTCTCAAGTCCGATCCCTGCCAAGTCAGGGTGACCAGAAGTCTTGGCCGTTACTGTGCTTCTCGCGCTCTGAACACTGACTGTGCAGTAGAGATGGAAACAGTGGGCATTATCAGGTCCTCGAAGAGTCGCGTTTTGGTCGAATAGCGAACGTTCCTTGGCTGTCACGATGTTAACAAACGCTTTGTTGGCCTATGGCTCAATCCCGGTTACGCATGGCTTGCATCCAATAAGCCTCATGACTCTCGATCAGGTCACCAACGGATGTCACCAAGTAAAGCCCCTCACGAAATGGGTCACGTCCTGAGATACATCATCTCACAAGGATTATGGATAATAGAACTCATCCCTTGGGGCTGCAACATCCTTCCACAAGACTGCAACCAAAATTCTGAGATTTGACCTGCAAAGCGGTACACTTTCGGATTGAAAGTCCTTTGAGATTCTGAAGCTCGAACCTGCGTCGACCGTCAAGGGGCGACCCCAACTTACTCAACCATGCCGTCCCTCAACACCAGTTCCTCTTCAGACCCGAGCAGAAGCCTCCAAGAACCACTATCAACCATTAGTACGACTTCGACGATGATAAGTACAGTGACGAGTTGGACAAGAAACCACAGTATTCCTGTCCAAAAGATGCTTACCACGATAACGAGGCCCTTACCAGATCCCTACGCAGCCACCTTCTCCGACGAATGGATGACTGCTACGGGTCCTAGGCTCGCAGAGCTGAATGCCCAGAGAATGCAATCTGCGTCCGCCGAAAGCACCGTTACCCCAGTGGCGCCTATGGACTCCGCGACCATAGCGACCAGCTCTGATGAGATGGTGACTCTTACCATGGCAACAGTGCCAGACTTCAAAAGCACGTCCGAACATACGGCAACCGCTGGAGCGCAGGGCACGACGGCACTTCCATCACCTGCCACAGATAATTCATTTGCTTCAGTCAGCGTTACAAGTGGCGAAACTGTCGGTACGGTGTCGGACATAGCTACCGTCGATGCAGCAGGTACAACAGATGCATCTTATGAAGATGCAGCAACTACAGTCTCCGTAACAGTCCAGACGTCAAACACTACACCCTCCCCCGCCTCAACAATTCAGGCCACGGGCCCGGAAACAGCGATGGAGAGCCCAGGCATCAGCACTGCCTTCATCACGGTACCGGCGAGCCTGGACACGGTCTCGACAACCACGACGTCTCCTGTAACCGCAACTGTCACTCTGAAGACTACTAGCACGCTACCGGGCGAGGGATCAGTTGAGCCATCGGACACGTCAGTGAACGTTCCGATGCCCAGCGCTGGGTCTATCACAACATCGATGAGCGCGGCACTTGCCTCCTTTTCGAGCCCGGCTTACAGTTCTGCTGCTTTGGATCCGGAACGCACGCAAGGGATTTCTCATGGTCCACAGTCCAATACTGCCACTGCCACATCCACAGCCGCAGCCGCAGCCTCTTCGCCGGCTCACTCATCAGTCACACTAACCGCAGACCCCGCGACGACCCCAACAGCAACAGGCCTAGTCGTAAACCCCATAAGCTTGGGTTCGGGTCCTATCTATTCTGGACCAGTCAACTCTATCACTGCCACCGCCACCGAGCACGAAGATCCGCTCCGCAATCCCTACCTCGCAAGGTGGGTGACTGTGACTGTAGAGA
>Ga0210040_10010010_pt1 | contig 10946 bp, 10 predicted proteins | sample CryGeyCG12114_NA_FD_185462 | JGI IMG/M metagenome (GOLD analysis project Ga0210040, IMG submission 185462) | Groundwater microbial communities from aquifer - Crystal Geyser CG19_WC_8/21/14_NA (SPAdes) (version 2) | ecosystem: Environmental > Aquatic > Deep subsurface > Groundwater | place: USA... | reverse complement strand
GGTAATGACGGCAGAGTATGTGGTTTTAACAGGATTATAATTATGATGCAGTTTGCCCTGGCTATATCTGCAGACAGAAACTACTATAAATTAAAGTAACAGCAGCAGATATTAAAAATTAAGTCCACTGTAAATTTAGCTTAAGCATAATGTTCAATTTAATGGATAATGCTGTAAAGTCTTGTTTTTGGACTCAGTGTGTTTTTCAAGTTATATCTTCTGATAATGAGTAAAGTAATTTCATTTTAAATCCAGAACAAACCAATAAAAACCCGAGACATGATGTGTCTTGTCTTTCCGAATTGCTATTTGCTGTTGATGATTGAACGGAATAAACTATGAAGATGTAGTTTGCCCTTGATTTTTTCAGACTGTTGTTAACCATTAAGACTAATTATATGCTGAATATTTCTTATTTGTCATTTTACATATGTCATGACATCCAGCATACTAGGTTGCGATAATGACCATGGGTATTGTGTATGCCACATTGTTTCCCATTCCCATGCATTTCAATTGACTTTGGAGAGTTTCAAAATGAAGACCTTTCCCATACACAGATTCACAGTATTTTCCCCATTGTTTGGATAAATCTAGTAGTAATCTAGTGTTGCATTACATATTACATCAATTGAAAACAAAACTTTGTTCTCCATAATTAAAAAATTGGGTGACTAAAAGACTATACTCAAAGTTTTTTATGTACCCAGACCCCGTGATTTCACTGCAAAAATTTCAGAGTGAATAGTATGGGAAAATGAAGGGATAGTGTGCGGGCATCTCGGCATCTCATATAACTTCTATCGGTAATCAAAACTCAAAGTAAACTACTTTGCAAGTTTAGACTTATTCGACTAATAGTGACGTTTGTGAGTAAGGAAATTTTTTCAAGTGTTGAGCAATAAGCTTCCGATTTCTAAATTGTATTTCCTTCAGCTAACTTGCTAACTTAATTTTTCATAGTAAATTTTTAATTTTTGCTCTTGCTGTACTAAAATGAATAGAATCAACTATTTACTAAGTCCATTGTAGTTTAGAATATCACAGCAGGTAAAAAATGCAGTTGTTAATGATTGAAAAACAAAGCTGCTTGGCAATTCAAGCTCAATTGCTCAATAGTTAACAGTAGCAAGGCGGTCGAAGGTAAGGAAAGTAATGGAAGTAATGATTCCACTCACTGTTTCATAAACGACCAATAAAGAGTCTCTAAAAAGCAGAAAAACTGGAAAAAAAATATTAAAAATAAATTTTACTGATACTATTATTAAATGATAACTTTTGGTAGCAATAAGCTGCAAAACTGGGCACAAATAAGTATTTTTTTTTCTTGAAAAGTGGATCTCTAATCTAATAAAGAGTAGGAAAGAAGTTGCATCACTGCTCTGTGTGGATTGTAAATGGCAATATGTTGTTTGGGGCGGTGACGAAGAGCGGAATTTGAATTTCCAAGTGAATTATTGTGATTTTGCAAATTGGAACTGGGAACTGGGGAAGCGATTTAGGCGATCGGAGTTTTTGTCATTTTATCTTAATCCGTAGACTAGTTTCCGAAGAAAACGGCAAAGCATTGTTTTATTGCTTGGTTTAAGTTCAGGCTGCTATTTGAAGGTAACATTAATCACTTTAGAACCAACCAAATTGCCAGAAATGCCAGATGGTTTTGAAACTTCCAGTTTTGTTTATTTGCATTGATTGTTGATATGATAATTAACTGAAATTTAATTTTTGTTAACTTCGCAGCAAATACAAAATGCATGGATGTATGTTCAACATCGATTCTGGCTATCTGGAGGGCCTTTGTAGAGGATTCAAGTCGGGTATCTTGTCTCAAAATGACTATTTAAATCTGGTTCAGTGCGAAACCCTTGAAGGTATGAAATTTAAACTACCCCCCCCCCACGAATTTCCTCTGAAATGGGTTCTACATAATACTTTGTTTCAAAATATCTTTAGATCTGAAGCTACATCTTCAGTCCACAGATTATGGAAACTTTCTTGCAAATGAGCCCAGCCCTATCACTGTATCAGTCTTAGATGATAAACTGCGAGAAAAAGTGGTTGCTGAGTTTACACATTTGAGAAATCAAGCTGTAGAGCCACTATCAACCTTTTTGGATTTCATTACGTACGTTTTAGACAACATTCTGTATTTGAATATAGTATCAATAACTGGAATAACTGTGAGCATTAAGATATTTTGAACTCTGAACAGCCTATTCAATGTTTTCGTTTTGGTTTTAATTAATAGATACAGCTACATGATTGACAATATTGTGCTCCTTATTACTGGATCATTGCATCAACGGCCACTACAAGAACTTCTCCCGAAATGTCATCCACTGGGGTCATTCGAACAAATGGAAGCTATTCATATTGCAACCACACCCGCAGAATTGTACAATGCTGTCTTGGTCGATACCCCATTGGGTAAACGATTTAATCATGCATGTCAACGTAATTTTTAAAAATAGCTGTGTTTATTAAAACGAAGTTATCTTTTCTACAGCACCTTTCTTTCAAGATTGTATCAGTGAAGCAGATTTAGATGAGATGAATGTTGAATTGATTCGCAACACTTTGTACAAGGCGTATTTGGAAGCATTTTACGAATTCTGTACCAATGAATTGGGAGGAGAAACAGGAGAAGTGATGCAAGAGATTTTAGCTGTAAGTTGTGAATTGTTTTCTAAGTTCTATCCATATCCATATAAAATTAGATTACTATGGAATGAAACGTTTATGTTACGTTTTTTTTTATTACAGTTTGAGGCAGACCGACGTGCAATGATCATCACAATCAATTCTTTCGATACTGAATTGTCTAAGGAAGATAGAGCTCGGCTTTTCCCAAAATGTGGAAAATTATTCCCCGATGGACTTGCAGCTTTAGCACGAGCCGATGATTACGAACAAGTGCGTCAAGTTGCTGAATATTATGCTGAGTATCAAGCCATGTTTGCTGGTGCTGGTGTAAACCCTGAGGAAAAAACGTTGGAGGATAGATTTTTCGAGTATGAGGTAAGTTATAATACAATACAGTCTCTAAGTCAGTGGTAAAGTAATCATTGGCTAATTATTGTCAATTCTTAAAAAATTTCAGGTGAAACTGAATGTGCACGCATTTTTACGCCAATTTCATTATGGCGTTTTCTATTCTTACCTGAAATTGAAGGAACAAGAATGCCGGAATATCGTATGGATCGCCGAGTGCGTAGCCCAACGGCATCGAGCCAAAATTGATAACTATATTCCCATACTTTAAATGAAGGAAACCTACTTACGTTAGTTAGTTAGTATCATCATATCGTATACTTACTACTCTAGCGTATTTTAAAACATTCAATTCAATGGTTGGTTAAATCACATGGAAAATCCCAGAAAGAAACTCAACATTCCCAAAGGACGCACCTGGTGTGGTCCATGATGTGCTTCAATTCATCTTGTCATTGTTTATTATACAAGTCGAAAAAACACGTAAAAAATCTCGTTTTCAAAGCAGACGCTATAGTTTACTGATTTAGTTTTATTTTGTGGAAACGTAGTTCCAATCATGTGTAGTAATGCTTTATTTCGTAGAGAGCAAGTAATAGATTGTTATATTTATGGTTAGTCACTCAGTCGGTATATTTTTGTGTGGTGTATTGCATGTAAAAAATAAAACGATCATCCACCTTATAATTGCTACTTCTAATTGAAGCCGTCAACTTCAAGTTTATTCCCATGGTGCTACCCATCGCTTTTATTTTTGTTACTTTTACTATTTTATCGAATCTTACCCGAAAAATCACCGACGAAAAATTGCGTAATTAAAATTCTTTTGTAGTACTCCAAATTCCAAATTCACTGCTCTCTTTCCCACATTTACTGACCATGTCCGAAGTTCCCGCTCCATCGCCCAGTCCTTCGTCCGGCCATAGTCCAGGACTAATACAGTTTGATGACAATCAAATTGGGCTCTATGCGGAATCCAGTGAACCTCCTTTTTCTGCCACTAGCGAGTATGTTAAAAAATAGCGTTTTTTTCTGTCTGTATCAATTTCAAACGAGTTATATTTGCATGAATTAGCGAGGGAGGGCTTCATGAATCCAAATTCTTGGTGGCACCTCCATCCACAATGTCTTTGGCTACACATGCCACAGACCGTTCAATGATGGGATCACCGCCCCAAGTAGTGGAAAGTATGACAGTAATTCAGTCTACGGGTAGTATGAGACCAGAAGAAGCAGGACCCGGGGAATCCTCAGGTGAAGAAGGCCGTTATGAAATTGAGGAGGAAGAAATGTTTGAAACGTATGGGAACAAAAGTGGGACTGGAGGAACAGATGACAGTGGATATGATAACATTGACTTTCGCGTGATGCCCCAATCGGATGAAGAAGAGGAGGAGGAAGATGGTGATGCTGAAGTGGACCCGTGTTCTAGTGTTGAGTCCATCCCCAAGAAACATCATATTCATAAGTGTACTCCTCAGGGTCCATGGTGGGCTATGCCACAATATGGGTTCAAACCGGAGGATGTATTTACCATAAAAATCATCAATACTGTTAGCTTCAACTATACGAGATTGCGGGTTTGTTGGTTTCATAATGGAATGAGTACAAGTTTTTTAGTGAGATTCCTTGTTGTGAGGGTTTTTTTGGGGGTTTTTGTGCACAGATAAATAAGAATTTCACAGTAGGACAAGTTTTAGAAGAATATCGTCCATTTGAGCCCCAATTGGATGAATACATGGGGAAAGATATGTGGGGGAGGCAATTAGACCCAACCAAAACACTTGTAGAGGTAAAGTGTATGTTGTCAATTTTAAATATGCGTTATAAATGGACAGATTCATGGAAAGTAAAATATGTCATTCAGAGTGGCTTAGTAGGGAGAGAAGAAATAGTGGAATTTGATGGAATACGTCGTGAGCCATGTATTTTGCTGCATTTCAAAGATGGCTTTGAGAACCAACCAATAGGTACCCCATCGAAACGTTTCAGTGCAAGGGATAATTTATTATGCCGGAATTATTAACTAAATAGTTGACAGTATGAGACTCAATAGATAAGAAATCAAGTTAAATAAATTTTGGTGCTTAAAAGTAGTTTTTTTACGACAGCAATATATTGTTCCATGGATTTATTTTAAGGATAACAAGCATCACTCAAATTTACCAAGGTGCAGAAGGGTAGTCATGAGTAGGAGGGAAATGAGAATCAAACGGTAGATATGTAACAAATGCATACACAAAATTATCTTGAGCTCGGCCAGCTGGAATTCTATCTACATTCATTCTTTTCCATGCAATTTCTCGGAATCTTCTCTGCAAATGTAACAAAAATTATGAGTAAAAATTGAGTAATCAGCACAAGCATGCAATAATTGACAGAAATAAATAGCTGGCTAATACCTTAAGATTGCAAATAAAAGTCCAATGCTGTTCTTGAACAAATTTGCAAATCTTACGAAGATTTAAACCATCATCATATTTTATTGCGTTCCTCATAAGCGCAATTTGAGGTGGAAGCCCGTGTGGCAAGTATAATTTTTTCGCTTCTCGTTCTATCCATATTTTCTCCGTGTTTGGATACACCTCTGCAGATTTACAAATTGTTCCATACAGTGCAATGTCTATACTATTTTCAAAGATGATTTAACAACTTACTTCTAGGCGCAGGATTTTTCGCTTCTTTTAAACTGATAAGATCAAGTAGGTAAACTAAATTGTCACTCAAATGAATAACAAGATTCACTTCGGGGACCATGGCTAATACGTGGCCTTTTGCAGCCAAATATTCCAATGCTTTCTATAGTAAAGCAACAAAAAATTTGTATATTTTCCAGTTCTGCAAAACAAATAAGAAAATATTACGATGGAAAATAAAATTACCTGAACCCGAAGCTGATTTTCAGTGACTTTGATAAGCCCTTTCAACTTTTTCGGTGGATGGATAGTCATATGGATTGGCATGAGTTGGTTCAAGGTTCTCCGGCGCCCATATTCGTCTGTGTTAGGTTTGGTGATGTACCAACGATTCATGACGAATGACGTTTTCGACAAATATGGGGACACTTTGGGTAAAGTGGGTAAAGGACGATCCCATTCTGCGAACCCTTTCTCTATAAAAAAAAGTTCAAGAATATTAAATAGAGAGGCAACTTATTTAACTTTGAGGTTTGAGAAAATCGTCATTCATTTTTATTTTCACGTGAATTTACTTTTAGTTCCAAGGTTTTGCACAGAGAAACCACGTTGTTCAGCCTGTTTGAGTGCTTTTTCAGTAGGCTCTGGAATCGCAGGCCCATAATAGACATCTTCTAAAGAAGCCAATGTGGTGTACATTTCAAAAATTAGGAGTCCAGTGTAAAAGATTTTCTCCCTCTGTGTATATGGTCCACGTGCTGTTAAACATTGAAGATTAGTTGAATTGAAACGTTATTTTTTCAAGGTTTTGCACAGAAGTTGGATTGTGTTCAGTTTTTACGGTTTTTTGGGGTTAATGCTGGAGGTACTGAAACAGTCTCTTTGGGATCGGATTCACGCTTTTTTCTTTCTTCAGAAATGCGACGGTCTGTAGTCCCTTCTTGGGCATCGCCTACACCTGAAATAAAGGATTTTTTAATTATTGAAAGAACTGCATGTCTTGTGAAGTTTACAAAACAAACTGACAAATATTCACCAGAATTCCTTTTTTGCTGCGCATAAGCAGCTCCTGTAGAATTCGCCATTAACCACATGAACAAAGGAAATGCAGATTTGTCTTTAAGAGGAAGTTTCTTAACAATCTCCCGAACTTCCATCTCATCAATTTCTAATCCCAGTTCCACATAACAGTAATAATATATATTGTCCATGATTTCGTTCTTAGGGCCTCCTTCTGTCAGAATTTTCTTGATTTCCATAATGGCCATCATCTAATAACAGCAATGTTACATTCTAAAGTAAATCTGGAGGGACTAAAACAAAATGTAATACATTTCTCATGTATTTAGCAATAAAAAATATAATGCACCTCTTTATCACTCAGTTCAATTAACCATCCTGGAAATTTCGGTTTCCCTTGGTCGACCCGCACCATTCCAATTTGGCCAGCTTTATCAGTTCTGATTGAAACTGGGAAATCCAAGAAATTTTCGCATAAGCCACATATCGTGAACAATAGATATTCAACATCCACATACGTATGAAGTAAAAATGAAAATAAAACTTTACCATATCGTCCAGCACTTTCTGGCTGAGGAAGAAACGGGAACATGACCCCTTTGGGGGGAGGATTTTTAGGGAAAACCTTGGACGCTGCTCTACTAGGCGTAGGCTTAACTGGCTTCTTGCTTAAGTGTTCTTTCTGTTTGGCAACCGCTTTTTCCGAGTCCTTCATTTTCATAAACATACGTGCCTGCTCTATTGATCCATATGGGACATACTTTGGGGGAGTGTCTGGATCCCATGTTACGTTCTCTTGCTCCTAAAAATAGTTCAAGTGACAATTAGAAGACATAGGTGCCAAAAAAGCATATTTATGAATGACTTACCATATCGTTGTAAACAATGAATTTTGATTTTAATTACACAAAAAATTTCGAAAAGTAAATTACATTTAATGAGACAAAGAATTTGGACACCAAATTAAATAAAAAAATATGAAACACAGGGAAGAATTTGATGACAGAATTGTTTCTCATACACGAATGCAGTTGCCATAACAGTGATTTTGGAATTTTAAAAATCACTCATAGTTTATTGGTACAAAAAATAATTCGTTACAATGTACACGGGTATTTCATCAATGAAAAGTGGCTCGAACCTTAAGACAATAACAAGGTATATAAGATATAAATATCTTCATCTGTTCTCTCATCAACACACACATAGATATAAATATAAAGCATGATTGATTAAAAGTGGTAAATTGATTGAAAATAATAGCGATAAATGATCACCGATGATGCAGGTAGATAGACAGTAAAATTAGTACATTTTCAATGGTAAAAAATCTTCATTTGATGGCTTATTATAGTCCATGGTCCACACAAAAATAACTAAAATTATCCATAGAATTTGCTTATTTTTTTACAAGATTTCATCAGAACTCTGCTGCTGATCAACAGTTATTCGCACACCAGGACCAATAATTATACACGATACATTATTTTCACCACTATTGTTTGCAACAGGGCTGGAACCATTGCCATTATTGACTGCTGCTGGGGTAGCAGTAGTTGTAACAGTGGCAGTGGCCCCATTCAATAATTGCACTACAGAAACAGTGGGTGGACCACCCGTAACATTAACTGAGGTAGAGATGGCTGGACTGGCTCCACGACTCCCATTATTGCTACTGCTGCTGCAACAACTAGACCTTGATCTCGCAGCACTATTATTGTTGCTGTGACCAGGGGCATGAACACAACCAGTACTCCCAGGTCGTGGGGCTGTAGGACTAGATGTAGAATTCGGGTTACTATTACTATTTGCAGCCAACAGGGGGCTTTGATTATTACTAGAGCTAGACCGGTCAGATCGTCGAGTAGGCGCTCGGGCTCCATCTCGTAATTCCGGCTCTTCTTCAGCAGAAGAAGAATCAAGTTTCTCATCTTGAGCAGCCAAATCGTCCATTTCCTCATCTTCATCGTCTGAGTAATGTTCTTCTTCTTCCACTCCTTCGTCGTCGCTGCTGGATATGAGTATTACTTCAGCGTCACTAAGATTGGTAGGAATATCGGAATCTAATGTGCATCGACACATCTTACTAGAATGATGTCCTGGAAAGCATACAGCATTTTAAATATAGTTCTTCCTCTTATAACTGTCAAAACAATGGTATGTCCTTTTCATTGTCATTACCTGACGATGGAATCTTCACAGAGGCTGTATTTGTACTAGTTACAGTACTAGTACCAGCGGTCACAGTAGTCATTGAAGACGCAGTACAATTCGAAGAATCTCTATTGCTGTTATTCGCACCCACCATAGATTGCTGTTGAGAAGATGCTCGCAATGAGCCACTCGAGTTTAAACGTATACCAGCAATGCCTCTTTTTTCCGCAGAGGCTAAATCTCGTTTTATTCTACGAAATAAATTGGAATTGTTCACTCTACGTTGCAGCATGTTTCGAAAGTCTATATCATACAAATGGCCGGCAATCAGGAGTTGGCAAGAGGGTTGAGATGAGTTGAAATTCCGTTCTAACTCTTGCATCGTTCTTTCATCGTACATCCACCAACCTTAACAACAAAAATACAAATTAGTTCAATTCAGTTAGTTAATTTAATTAGCTAAAGTTCATCATCTCATCTTTGAAGCTGAGAGTATCTTTACCTCCACTTCGGGCCTCATAGAACCAGTGATATGCTTTATCAGACGCAGCAATGGTGTACAATTGACTGATATCTTTGAGTCGAGGGTTTGTGAGAACATCATGAGGAATAGCGGATCGACAAATGGCACAACGGCCATTGCTTTGCATAGCAACCCCTTTGATACAAAGGAAGCAAAAAATATGGGAACAAGGAAGTTCCACAGGGTGAACACAATTCTGTAGACAAATAGGACAGTCCATGATGGCTCGCGAAGAACTTTCCTCTTCACATCGAGCATTGGAGGCTTCAGAGGAGCCACATTCTTGAGTCAACGCTTCCTGAACGTTTTCCTCTTCTTCATAGTCTGGGCTTCGTCTTTTTCGGTCGTGCTCACCTTTGCAACTGTCACTAGTTTTGTTATTTTGAGAATCTGCCATTATTGGTCCGATTTGTTTCAAATAATGACCTACAAAACAAAGACGGCAGAAACGGATGAGTTCAAGTTTTTTAGAAGCCCAACTGCTTTCAGCCTTACCCCGAAAACGAAGAAAACAACTCGAAAAATGTTTTTCTTTTATACGTAAACTCAAACTGTTTTGCAAATCAACAGAACCACAATTCCAAACTCAATTCTGACCATTGTGATTGTGAGCTAAAATTATAATTTCAGTTTTCATCATGTTCAGACTTGCGAAAACAAGAAAAACGGGAACACATTCTATCGCAATTTGAAACCAAACTAGCACACACACAGGCTATACACCATTATACAAATGTTAGTATCTTTTTTTGCCAGGTCGGAGTTAATTAAATAACAATTAACTGTGACGTTTCTTTTTAATACCTTTCTTTTTTACTGTAAACAAAAGTTGCAATGCCCGCGCTTTACTCTCATTGCCTATTTCTTGCAATTCCAATTCGTCGACATTCACCACACATTTCTCTTCATGCGTCGACTAAGCTATCGCTAAGCGTCGTTTCACCTTTCCAATAAGAATCTCACGACCATTTATCTGCGTTTACATTAGATGTAGATCCAACGAAATACTTCTGCGCTGTCATCGTGATAGCCATATTCTCTGATATTCGCTAATTCAAATCACCTGCGTGGCTCTCTATAGGACTTGACTTTACCTTTAGGGTCTACCTTTTAGGAACGAAGTTCATTATGCCACGCATGCAGTGTTTAATGGGCATACTTTTCTTGGACATGCAGATAAAAATGTTTCCAAATAATATTATTACATTTCCGTTGGAAGTTCAAGAAAAAATTTTGAAGATGTATACTTGTCTATCAATATGAAGCTTGAAGAAGATGAATTAAGCAGATCAATCATCAGTAAAATCAAGGTCCCTATAGTAACAAATAACACCCTCTTTTTACAAAAATTTTTTTATGTAAAAAGAGGGTGTTATTTGTTTCTATAGGGACCTTGAGTAAAATGTATCAATGATTCATTTTTCCGTATCTGGGATTTCCGGACGGAAAAAACACAATAGGTTTCAAAACCAATTTTTCTGAATTTTCACATTAAGTCACCGTTATTTATTACTTCATTGCATTTTTTGGAGGGATTTTACTATTTGGGGAGATGTTGAAATCACCACCACCACCACCGCCACCACCACCGCCACCTCAGCCGCCACCACCACCACCGCCAC
>Ga0210040_10010008_pt1 | contig 10947 bp, 4 predicted proteins | sample CryGeyCG12114_NA_FD_185462 | JGI IMG/M metagenome (GOLD analysis project Ga0210040, IMG submission 185462) | Groundwater microbial communities from aquifer - Crystal Geyser CG19_WC_8/21/14_NA (SPAdes) (version 2) | ecosystem: Environmental > Aquatic > Deep subsurface > Groundwater | place: USA... | reverse complement strand
CTAGCGGGTGTGCTTGTCCACGACACAACAGCGCCTGAGGTTCAGAAACTAGAGCTACAGACTTCCATTGTCGTTAACGTTTCCGGCATCACCAGCCGCCCGACACAACCGGTCAAAAACGTCGCCAATCCGAATAAAGCAGCTGTAATACTGTACACGAGCGGCTCAACGGGTGTGCCGAAGGGCATCATCTTGCGACATGTTGGTCTTGCCAATGAGCTTCGCGATAGTGCGGAGAAGTTCAACCTTGGTCCCAACGACAAGGTTTTACAGCAGAGCGCAATGAGCTTCGACATGTCCTTGTGGCAAACGTTCAATGCTCTTACCAACGGGGGAATGCTGTATGTCGTCGCCAAAGAATATCGCATGGACCCAGCCATCATCTCCAAGCACATAGCTGCAGAGAACATATCTGTTACTTGCGCTACGCCGTCTGAGTACCTATGCTGGATTCGCGATGGATCTGCCGACCACCTTAAGGCTTCCAAATGGCGAATTGCAGTTGCTGGTGGTGAGCAGGTTACAAAGACGCATCTGAATGCCTTCGCTGGGTTACAAAAGTCTGACCTGCGCTTCTTCAATGGTTACGGTCCCTCAGAGGTCACCATTGTCAGCAGCAAGATTGAACTGCCTTGCGACGCAGATTCCGAGACGCAGAGCGATGCATCTGGGCGCTTTCCCGTCGGATATACTACCAGGAATTGCTCCGTTTATATCATGGATGAAGACCAGCACCTCCTACCTGTGGGACATGCCGGCGAAATCTTCGTTGGCGGGCCCGGCGTTGCCATGGGCTATCTGGGCAACGACAAGTTGACGCAGGAGAGGTTCTTCCCTGACGCTTTCGCCTCTCCTGAACAAGCCTCTAAGGGCTTCGTGACGATGTACAGGACTGGAGACCGTGGTCGTTTCCGGGCAGACGGTGCGCTGATTGTCGAAGGGCGCATCGCGGGTGATACTGAAGTTAAGCTGCGTGGCATTCGGATCGATCTACAAGATGTCGAGAAATCCATTCTCAACACGAGCAATGGTGCTGTCTTGGATGCTATCGTCTCAGTCTACGGAGAGCCGAAGTCCCTCGCTGCTTACCTTGTCTTCTCACCATCCATGCCCGCCGAGCAGCGCGACGTGCATTGGGCGAAGATCTCCGCCTCACTGCCGTTACCAAAACATATGCGGCCGTCCGTAGCTGTACCTGTCGACGGCTTCCCGCTTACAGAACATGGCAAGGTCGACAGACAGGCAGTCGCTAAGATCCCTCTCGATGGTGCCGCTTTGGATAGTTCTAAGGGGCACGATGCAGAACTCACAACCAACCAAGCGATTTTGCGCAATCTCTGGAGCGAGCTACTCACCACAACACCCATGGAAACAATCAAGCCTTCATCCGATTTCTTCCTCGTTGGAGGCAACTCTGGACTCCTCGTGCGTCTACAACGCTCCATCCGAGACGCCTTCTCCGTCAGCATCCCGCTGATGCAGATTTTTGAGTCCAGCACACTGGAGGCGATGGCGTCGCTGATCCAAAGCTACGATATGCAAGAGAGCGTTAACTGGGACGTTGAGACTGCTGTGGATGCGAACGCTGTGCTAGAGCAGGTCACGCGATTGATGCCAGGGCAGCCGCAGAAGAGGAAGAGTAAAAGGGCGATATCGATCCTACTTACAGGTGCAAGCGGCAACATTGGCGCTGCTGTTGTCCGCAACCTTGTCAGAGACCCTCGCGTGGAGAGAGTTCACTGTGTCGCTGTCAGAGGCTCTGAAGCCGATCTCCTTGCGAAGCTGGACATCGATACTAAGTCGGCATGCAAGTTGACTATCCACCACGGTGACTTGGCGTCCCCTCTACTGGGTCTGTCAGCGCAAAACTTTGCGGATCTAGCGACTGAGGTAGATAACATCATCCACTGCGGCGCTATGCGCTCCTTCTGGGACTACTACCACACCTTGCGGGACGTAAACGTTGGTAGCGTCCGTGAACTCATCACTCTCGCTATGGCTGCGCAATCTCTTGGGTCGACGACATCCCTCCACTTTTTGTCGTCTGGAAGCGTCCAATCACTCTCTCAAAAGCCGAGCACCGATGGTCGAGAGGGATACGTCAGCAGTAAGTGGGCGGCGGAAAAGCTCTTGCAGAATGCTGCCAGCACGCTTGGTCTTCAAGCGATCGTCCACCGTATGCGATCCGACCCATCTTCCGCACCGACGCCAGGCGATCTCGGGACAGGGGCCAAGCTGAAGGACCGGGTGCTCCAAGATTTCGTCGAGTATTCAAAGGTGTTGCACGCACTCCCTGAAGACGAAGACGTGCAATCGTGGTCCGGTTTTCTGGGCCTCTTGCCGTTGGGTGTGGTGGCGAGTAGCATTGCTTCCGCTGCAATTTGCTCCTCACCATCTTCATCGACCAAAGCTGAAGTCGAGATCAGCCAGTACTCAGCACGAATCAGACTCTCCACTCAAGAGATCTCCGCCTATGTCAAGAACAAGCTTGCTGGTTCCGAAGAGATTAAGAGTTTCGAGCGCATTGCTGCTATTGAGTGGGTTGGACGCGCGAAGAAGGTTGGTTGGGAGTGGGTGTTTGCGGGTTTGGACTTGGTCAAACGTGATGGGGGAAGAGATGGAGAGGATGATTTGGTGTTGCGACGGTAACTGATGAGTAGGAAATAAGCGCGTTTGGCGTTGAGATTAGTGTGCGATACCTGACATGACCGAAAAGGAGTATGCGCATGACTTGTCTGACAATTGAAGGATTTTGTCTTTGTGGTGTGCGTATCTGAAGAGTGGAGATGGTCATACAATGGTACGTTTTGTGGCCTGAGTAGACTAGTTGGCCGTTTAGCCGGCTCAATCCTTGGCGCGGCTTTCGGCGCCTCAAGGAGACCTCCAAAAGTCACCACCAGAAGTACCTTATCGCGGGTTACTGGGCGAGACTTGAATGTATCCAAATACTTATGCGATGGGTGCATCGTACATGCAGGAGTACATGTAGTGTTCGAGTCCAGACTCTGCACATCTTGTTGATTAGTGTTCGAGACCTTGCAACAATCCTCTAGACGTGGTCTCGACCGAGTACGGCACACGGATGGGTAACATGAAGCCTAGTGTATGAAGCATGGTAATCGTTGAAAGCCATTGCCCATCGTGAATGAGGCTCTTGTGTAAGACGTTGGTGCGACAGGCATATTCGATGTGTCGGTGTCGCAGACGTGACAGATGAAGCCAATCCGTGTTGGGTGAGCATGCCAAAGCCATCCGACCAATGAGGATGCAGCACGCTGCAGCCTCACGCCGAGGAGAAGCTTTTGGCTGCCGGTGCAGCTGTCGCAGATGGATTGGGCCTTGCTGCTGTTGTTGCGGTGTAGGATGAGTATGGGCGGCATGCACGAGTCGTCCGATGTGCTGTAGACTCGTCCCAGTCGGGTGTCAACGAGTGCTCTCGGGCACGACTGCCGAGCGGCAGCGACGACCCTGGATTTCCCTGGGATGTACGTCATCTCGTGTGTGCAGGACTAATCACCACAGCCATGCAGCCTCTGGACAAAATTGATCAATCTGCACCGGCGCCAACTAACCACTAACCACTTTGCTGTCGCGAATCGCTAGACCACGATCAGCTGCTTTGGCGTGTCCCGTCTGTTCTTGGTGCGCGGCTGCTGCAGACACCCTTCCCGCAGACATAGCGGATCCTCCTGTTCCTGTCGCTCTGCTCCTAAGCTGGAACTGCCCGAGTGCCCATCTTTGCCTACCAAGCACTTCCCAGCACTGTGCCTGTGCATCACACCGCGCCCGGGCAAGAGCGGCGCTGCTGGCTACTCCCCATCTCGACAACCTCGAAGTCCGCGGCGTGGAAAGTCTGAGTTGTCGTCGAACCCTCTTCGCCGCCAATACGTCATATGCCCTGTCCTGGTCCTGTCTCGCGGCAACCCGTCCTATGATTATCAGCCCGGGCCGACATTTCGACACTACACGTCGCAGTCGCATCTCTTGTGCTCAGCGAGGAGGAGGAGCAGATGATACTATGCAGAAATGACCCAGACACCGAAGCCCTTATCGACTTCTTCGAGGGACCCTAGCGACACCGCTTCTTCCGCACCCACGCACACTTCACCCACCACCGCCCGGCCGCCTCTGCAGCGCATTCCGGCTAGCAACGCCCTCTTCTCGTCGCAGACCTCGCTGAGCTCCTCTCACGATGCAGAACCGTCCACAGATGCGGGTGACGAGACCTCCGCCACCGACACGACCGACATGAGCGAGGACGACGAGGGCCCATATGGCCGTGGAGACGCCGAAGGAGCAGGAGGTGTTGGCCAGGGCGCTGCAACACTCGGGAAGGCGTCACCAGACGACATGGAGATCGAGCGACTCCGGGCCCTCCAGTTGGAGATACTGCAGAAACAGCAGCAGCGTGCGCGCATGCGCAACGCCCAGACTGCGGGCACACATGGGCCCTTGGGCGCGCGACGAGTGTCGCCGATCAAGGAGGAGCCAATGGCCACCATGTCACCCACGCTGGAAGGCGCCTTCAGCAGCCCGGGGCCGCTGCCCTCGGCCCAAACCACCTCGACAGAGTCCACCGAGTCTGCGCGCACCATTCGCGGAAGCATGCCACCCACGCCCGCCGGCCACGGCCACGCCCTCAGGACGCCCTCGTATCCCTTTCCAACCGTCCCAGGCACGCCCAGATGGGCCTCAGCCTTCCACCAGCCCTTCACCACCCTCTCCCCGACCGTCTCGGCGATCCATGCAAGGGAGTTCACAACGCCCTCAGAACGAGTAGCGTCAGAAACCAGTACCCCTGCCGCCTCGACGACGCCTTTTGTGCCAGGCACGAGGACGCATCATGTCGCTGAAGGCGAGGATCCTCGCTTCCCGAGCCCAAATTTATATGACCTGGTCCTACGCGTGGGAGTGGAGCCTGGGCTTGCCGCCTGGTGGACAACCGTCACCTCGATTATGCGGGATCACTACGGTGCACAGCGAGCAACATTGGCTGTACCTGCTGATGCCTCTGACATCGAGAATGTACCTTGGGGCCAGAAGACTACTTTCACAGCCACCACGGATGCAGACAGCCCCCGAGCAGCTACATATCAAGACGCTTCAGGTCAAAAAATCCGCAAGGTGTCGACTGAGCAGCCACACCCCACCCAGCACACGGAGTCTCTAGATACAGCTCCTACCTCACTAATGCCAGAGAGAAGGCCCAGACTCTTTACTCGCCACTCATTTGCAGGGCACGAACGCCAAAAGCAAGAGCCTTTGCCCGAAAGCCCGACGCCGTCGCTGCTGTTACGACCAAGGGGCCCACTGCGAGCTGCCAGCCACGCGGCGCAAGCCCCGCTCAGAACGGAACACCCTCTCAGACAGGTCTCGCAAGCTTCTTTTGATGGTACCTCGAACCCGTACCCCGCTACCTTTACTACGCCCGGAGAGCATACTTTCAGTGATCCAGACTTCTCAAGTGTAGGTGGAGAATCATCGTCGCCCTTTGCAGTGTTCAACGTGCTTCGTGCTCTTGACCACGAGCCAGATGCTTTGATCGATAACACTGGTATCAATCGTGTCTTGGAGCGAGGGAGGCTGGTGACGTTGACGCGGGACTATTCGACGTCAATATCTACTTCAAGTGAAGATCTCAGCGACAAAGACAATCACCAACAGCAAAAAGTATCGGCTTCCCAAGGCAATGCAGTTGGTCAGGAACCTAAGAAGGGCCCAGCTCGCACTCGCAATACTCTCTCGGCCGGTGACATTCGGTTGCAGCCACGTTACGAGGAGTACGAGCAATACCCAAGTTCTCCGTGGGCGCAGTCGCCTGCACCGTCGCCCGCCATACAGAATGATCCCGAGGACAATCCCTTTTTCTCCATGGGGGGTATCGATGAGGAAACGTTCAACCCGTCGCGTTCGCCGCAGGACTACAAGCAGTACGGTCTGGTGGAAGCAATCGGTGTGGATAGAGCCAGCACCGTCACGCATATTCCCCTTGTCCATCCCACATTATCGCAGGTGATGCAGCCGAATGAGTCGCCAACGCCCTCTCAGACGCCCTCGTTGTCACGCAGACAGTCCGAGCAATCCGTCCCAAGCAGTACCCAGACAAGTGACTCAATACGAAGAGCACCGATTGCGATACTCTCAATACTATCGCCTATTGTCCCATATCCTCGCAATCTTACCAACTCACTGAAACACCTGGGTCCCCACCTAGCTACGTCGTTCTCGAACGCGTGGCAATTCACCAATGCCCAGATGCAGATGGCTTCGATCAGGCAGCGTCGAATAACAGCCAGCACTACCGGTAGCGTTTCGCTTCCTGCAGACCAAGAGTCTCTTGACGATCTACTTCATTTGGATCTCGAAAACATGTCCACTTCTGCAGCTGGGAGTGTTACCAGCCCCTCCGACTACTCGGGCCGTTCACGACACAGTCCAGGCGGATCCATTGCGGGAACTCCAGGTTGGGACTCTACTTCTCTTGGTTTCTCGAGCAAGCACTCTGTAGGTGGCACGCCTGGCCATTTGGCTGGCAGCGAAGCTGTTGAGAGCTATTTCGACACAAGAAGGAAGACAGCTCGAGTGTCCGCCCAGCCAATTACACAGGAACAGTCTGCTCGTAAACCCGAGCCACGTCACACAAAGCGGGTCAGTATGTCGGTGGCCGAGAAACCCGAGGATGACATTCCCACTCCGCGTAATGAAATTGTTGCGAAGGAAGAAGCTTCGAGTGCACGTCGGGGTCAGCCGGTGGCCGCAACACATCGTGGTCATTCCGTTTTGCATTCCTATGGAGCAGACTTTACGTCCTCTTTCCAATCATTGCCAGCGGCCACGACGCCAGGAGGGCGACCGCCAGCGCCTGCCGGCCACGCAAGGAGAGGGTCTATCACAGAGACGTTGGACATGCCACCACCATCCGAGAGTCTGCTCCGCACCATCATTGATTCTTTACCAGTACAGATTTTCACGGCAGCGCCAGGTACCGGTGCCATCACCTGGGTAAACTCGAAGTTCCTGATCTACCGTGGTCAAGATTCTCGTCAGGTTCTCCAAGACCCATGGGAGTCCATTCATCCTGAAGACCGAAGCTCGTATCTGGAACAGTGGAACAAGTCACTACGCACTGGTCAACAACTGCAACAAAAGGTGCGCCTGCAGCGCTTCGATCAGTGTTATCGGTGGTTCTACGTTCGTGTTGCCCCTCTCAAGAACAAACGCCAACAAATTGTTCACTGGATTGGGACAAACATGGACTTTCATGATCAGCACCTCGCTGAACTCAATTCGGCCAAGCAGCAAGAGACAGCTGCGTCTGAAGCCAAATATAGAGCTTTGGCCAACTCGAGTCCTCAGATTGTCTTCGTAGTCTCTAATAAGCGGGGACTCACGTTCTGCAACTCGCAGTGGATCACCTTCTCCGGTCAATCAGAAACACAAGCACTCGTCAATGGCTTTCTCGAACATGTTCACCCTGATGATGTCATCAAGTGCAAATTGCCAGAGTTAAACGAGGACGGCGTTACCAACGTCCCAACTTCGTTGCCTGCAGATGATGCTCGACAAGGGTCATCTTCATCTTCGTCTGACGACTCTTCGGAGACCGAGAAAACAGTCACGAGTCCAGGAGGTTCGTCCCCTGATAGGATGAATCTGCCACAAGCGAAATTGTCCAAGCTGGCAAGTACCGGAATCCTCAGAGTCACAAAAGACGCGCACGGTCGCTCGTCGTATTCCACTGAAGTGAGGCTCCGCAACAAGGATGGCGAGTATAGGTGGCATCTTGTGCGCATCCTGCTCGAGAAGGCACTGGCAGAACAAAGCGACGAGGAGACATGGTATGGCACTGCCACTGACATCAATGATCATAAACTCCTGGAGCAGACGTTGAAGGAAACCATGGACGCCAAATCCAAATTCCTCAGCAACATGTCGCACGAGATACGCACGCCACTCAATGGCATATCGGGCATGGTCAACTTCTTGCTGGACAGCGTTCTAAATGCTGAGCAGTTGGAGCACGTCAACATCATCAAGTCCAGTACTGACAGCCTTCTCAATCTGATCAATGACATCCTCGATCTGTCCAAGGTTGAAGCGGGTATGATTAAACTCTCGATGGAATGGATGCACTTACCGTCTCTTCTCGAAGAAGTAAACGATCTAAGCATGGGCCTTGCTATCCAGAAGGGACTGGAACTCAACTACCTGGTGGACGAGGGGGTTCCATCCATGGTCAAAGGCGACAAATTCCGCATTCGGCAAGTGCTGCTCAACGTTGTCGGCAACGCTATCAAGTTTACTTCGACGGGCGAAATATTTGTACGCTGCAAAGTACAACCGCCCGAACGTTCTGGACCACTGGAAGACAACGAGACCATGGTTCGTTTCGAAGTGATTGATACAGGACGAGGATTCAACGAGCAAGAAGCGAAGTATCTCTTTAAGAGGTTCAGCCAAATCGATGCCAGCAGCACTAGGCAGCATGGTGGCACTGGCCTTGGCCTAGCCATATCTATGCAATTTGTCGAGCTACACGGAGGGAAGATGGACGCTCGGAGTGTGCCCAACAAGGGGTCCACGTTCTTTTTCACCATCAAGTTTGGACTGCCTACACCTGAGGATCACCCCAAGCCTGCAGCATCAACTCCAGGAACGCCTGCAATGGAACCCGCTAGCATCGTCCCACCACTGACACCACAAGCAGCACCTTCACCGCTGCAGAGGATAGTACATTCGCAGATTACGGCGGCGACACAGATGCAACAGATCAAACGCATGTCGAGCATTTCGTCCGAGCGAAGCGACTCCATCAAAAGTCCTGCTCCCAGCTTGTCAACATCAGAACGCTCACGCGACTCTCCATCAATCTCACTATCATCTGGCAGCTCTGATCACTCCCTGACAAGTACTGCTCTGACCGGAAAGTCCAGCCTACGTTCTGAGAGATCATCAGCGTCGTCCTTCTTCCAGGACTCGCGGGTTGCTTCGAAATCAGATATTGACCTATCTTTGCCGCCAACGCGTGTAGATAGCCCTCCGAATATGCCGTTTGGTGATTCTACGTCGTCGGTCGAATCTAATAAGACGGTTCGCCCGTCAGAGCCGCATCGCAGTCTTTCGCCACTCGGTAGTGCCCTGCAGCCACCAATGTACTCGATTCTGGTTGTTTGTCCTTTAACCCACAGCAGGGAGGCGACCATTCGTCACATCAAGAACACGCTACCTCAAGGTATACCACATCAAGTTACTGGACAGCCAAGCATCATCGAGGCTCAGAAGATGATCGGTGGCGATGATCCCGTCCTTTTCACGCACGTCGTTCTTGTCTTGCATGACACTGCTGAGGTGCACGCAATCATGGATCAGATATTCAGCTCCATGACTCACGGTAACACGGCTATCGTCGTCGTTTCCGACCCATCGCAGAAGAAGGAGCTGATCAAGGAAGCTCCTGGCTACGATTATGAGCAACTACACATTGATCGACGCCTACAGTTCATCTACCGTCCCTTGAAGCCCTCTAAATTTGCAATCATCTTCGATCCACAGAAGGAACGAGAGTCGAGTACGGACCGCAATCAGGACACCGCACAACAGGTAGTTGTCAGTCAAAAACTGGTCTTTGAGGAGCTCAAGCGGCGTGTCGGCGGTAAAGGAAATAAGGTCCTGCTCGTTGAGGACAACTACATCAACCAAACGGTATGCTGCCTTCCACGCATGTTGATCATAGTGCTAACGAATCTAGGTGGTTCTCAAATTCCTGGCTAAAATTGACGTCGAAACAGAGACGGTCATGGACGGTGTTCAATGTACCGAGGCTGTCTTCTCGAAACCGCCTGGATTTTACTCTATCATTCTTGTGAGCCTACCTACGCCTCTATCACCTCATCGAGCTAATTGATTCTGTAGTGCGACCTACACATGCCGAACAAAGACGGTTATCAAGCCTGCAAAGAGATAAGACGATGGGAGAAGAAACACGGATACCGCCGCCATCCCATCATCGCCCTTTCGGCCAACGTGCTTGGCGACGTTTACGCGAAGTGCGTGGAAGCAGGCTTCAACTCGTATGTGACGAAGCCTGTTGAGTTCAAACAGCTCTCGCTTGTCATGGCGAAATTCTTGGATCCACCCGATCCGTCAAAGGGTCCCGAGCTCATGAAGCTCAAGAAATAGCAACGGCCACCCGCCTTTTAACCTTCATCACTACAAAGCAACACATTTTGATCTCGCGACGACTTGCATCAGCGACACGGCGCTACTGGGCACTGGATGCTCTCCCACGACGCGGCGTAATGGTAATACGGATGGCACGGATGGCTCATTGTGGGAACGTTTCGTACGCGCGAATGTCTTTATCTCATCACTTTCAGCGCGGTGTTCACTTTTTGCTTGCATCTGGGTGGTGTAGGATGTAATGTATTGGAAACCATGAGCATTTGAACGGCGTACGGCTGCCTTATGGGCAGCATAGCTGTTAGGATGGCGATTCCTTCTCGCCTCTTCTTCCCATTGGCTGGCAGATTCATGCAGAGAGGGGAAGAGCCGGAGCCTTGCAAGCGCTCGATACACAATGCGCGTGTTGCATGGAGCCGTATGTGTACACGACTGAAGACGCGCATGGACATGTATTATAGCGGCGCAAGGCATACGAGTAGGAAACAGACGGATATAGCTATTAGGAAAGCCACATCTAGTTCGCGTATCTCCCTTGCAGTGCTTCAGAAGAGATGCGGGGTTGACTGCAACTAGCAGCCATGATGCTTGTCACGAGGACTTCTTTCCACAAATGATGCTGCAGTCGACGCACACCACTTGGTGCCATTGCTGATGCCGAACAACGCGAACCGCTCCGCAGGGTGTCATCAAGCATGCTATTGGCCCGGACTTGCATGCGCTCCAAATCCACCACCTGCTGATTGGCTGCCGCGCTGCAACCACGCG
>Ga0210040_10010007_pt1 | contig 10948 bp, 9 predicted proteins | sample CryGeyCG12114_NA_FD_185462 | JGI IMG/M metagenome (GOLD analysis project Ga0210040, IMG submission 185462) | Groundwater microbial communities from aquifer - Crystal Geyser CG19_WC_8/21/14_NA (SPAdes) (version 2) | ecosystem: Environmental > Aquatic > Deep subsurface > Groundwater | place: USA... | reverse complement strand
CAATTATACCAAGTATGGTAAGTATAGCCCCGAAGGTTCTTTTCATATTCATAGTCTTGCCGTTTTAATAGTTATATTGCCCTTAAGGCAATAATCTTCATACGAAAAATTTTTATTCAAGTATATAGTTCTTCCTTAATTCTTTTCTTGCTTAAATTATCTCTTCTTTATTTACCCAAAAATTATTGCCGCAACAAAGTTATTTACCGGAAAAAATCCCCTCCGGTATAGCTAATATAAGCTTGTAACTATACTATAAAAATAGCGTTCATACATCCGTAAATAGAATTTAAAAATTTATGAGAGGTACGCTTAAATATATAATAGCCTTACTCATTGCAGGCTTTTCGATTATATCGTATTGGTGTAAACGCGAGAAAAATGAGATAACCGGCGAAACGCAACACATTGATATGACGGTAGATCAGGAGATTGCGCTTGGTTTGCAGGCAGCGCCTGAAATGGCGGCGCAATACGGTGGTTTACATTCTGATCCGCAGGCAACTGCCCTGGTAAAAGAAGTAGGACAGCGGTTAGTGCAGCAAACCAAAGCCGGCACCAGCCCTTACCAATTCGATTTCCATTTGCTGGCCGATGAAAATACTTTGAATGCTTTTGCCTTACCGGGCGGTCAGATATTTATTACTGCCGGTTTATTAAAGAAATTACAAACTGAAGGTCAGTTAGCCGGTGTTTTGGGGCACGAAATAGGCCATGTTATTGCCCGGCATTCGGCAGAACAATTGGCAAAATCTAAACTTACCCAAGGATTAGCCGGTGCTGCCGGTATTGCTACTTACGATCCTGATCGGCCGGCCAGCGTTACGGGGGCTGTAGCGGCGGCGGCTATTGCCAAGCTCATGACCTTAAAGTATGGACGTGATGATGAGTTAGAATCTGATAACTGGGCGGTGCGGTTTACCGCGCAAGCGGGCTATGACCCACGCGCCATGATTGGCGTAATGGAAATATTAGGTGCCGAAAGAAACGGCGAAGGTGGATCTGATTTTTTCCAGACGCACCCTAACCCCGAAAACCGGATAGCGCGCATCGAAAGTGCCATACAGGAAGAATTTCCTGGAGGTGTACAAGAAGGTTTAATTAAATAACGACTGTTTACTTTATGTCACACAAACCTCTTTTTAAAACCTTATTATTTGTTATAAATCCTATTTCCGGCGATATCAGTAAAGAATCAGTGCAGGAATTAGTAGAGAATTTCTGCGGACATCATAAAATTAATTTATTCTTTTATCACACCAGTGGTGAAAACGATGTAGATGAGATAAAAAGGTTAATTGAAGTAGAAAAACCGGATGCGGTAATTGCGGTAGGCGGAGATGGTACGGTAAGTATGGTGGCTAATATCTTGAATCACGGCTCTATTCCGCTGGGTATTATTCCTTTGGGTTCCGGCAATGGTTTATCTAAGGACATTGGTATACCTCAAGATCTGGAATCGGCTATAGCTTTAATTAGGGATGGCCTGGTAAAAGAAATAGATTCTTTGGATATTAACGGCCATACGGTTTTTCATTTAAGCGATTTAGGTTTTAATGCGCTTATTGTAAAAAAATTTAACGACGGCACCACCCGCGGGCCGGGTGCTTATGCCTGGATAGCCCTGCAGGAATATTTAAACTACAAGCCTTATTTTTACCACATTGTAACCGATACCGAAACTTTCGAAGGTGAGGCTTTTATGGTTACCATTGCCAACGCCAATGCGTTCGGTAGTAACGCCAATATTAATCCTAGTGGAGTTTTAAACGATGGCTATTTTGAAATTTGCTTGATTGAACCTTTTCCTAAAGCTGGTGCCGTAGGCCTCTTATATAATCTTTATACCGATAAAATTCATAATTCGGTTTATTCCCGCATTATAAAGTGTAAAAAAGCTACTATCGAGAAGAGTGCCGAAGATATATTACAAATAGACGGCGAGCTTATTCAAACAGATAATCATCTCACTATTCAGATGCACCCTAAAAGTTTATCGGTTATTATGCCACTAGATGTAAATTTGGAAAAAGAAATTGTTGTTGATTAAATAAGGCGGTGCTGAAACACAACTTCTGCTTTGGGCGCTAACACGGCGGGTGGTTCCAAAGCCCGCAACCATACCTCTTGAGGCGAATAATCTACTACAAAAAAGCCTTTATGCTCGTGGGTAAAAGTAGCTTTGCCGCCTTTTTTGACAAAAGCAGTTTTGGAACCCGAGCCACTTACCAAATAATGATTGCCTTTAACTTTAAAATATTGCAGGTTATGATCGTGCCCCGCAGCATAAATGATATTCTGATGCGTATGTAGTATTTTCAAAAGTTTACGACGTAAACGCCGGTAACGCGGATGAGCCATATCTTCGTAAGCGCCAAAATATTTGCGGTAAACCGGGTAAATAGAGCCTGCCACGGGCAAAGGAACATACAGCTTTTTATGAGCCGCCGTTAACGGAAATACATGTTGTTTAACCGTGGAGCGGCCGCCGTGCTGGGCATTACTATATAATGGATGATGAGCGGCCAGTACAATGAACTCATCTTGGTATTGGTGCAATATATTTTGCAGTTCTTCAAAAAACTGATCTTCGTTATCGACCGAACAATTATAGGTTTTACCAATTGGCCGTAAACCGCGTTGCACCCACCACTGGGTATTAATAACCACCAGCCGTAAACCAGGCGCCAACGGAAAAGTAATTGGCCCGGGGCACCCATTCAGGGGTAAATAGCTATGTTGTTTATTTAATTGTTGGGTTATAAAATCTTGTTGCTGCACTAAATAATGGTAGCCATTAGACCGGCCTTTGTTCCAATCGTGGTTACCGCTTAAGTAAATAACCTTGCCGGCGTGCAACTTAAAAGTATTTAGCTGCGCCATAATTTTACGTTCGGCTTGTTCTCTTTTTACTCCTTGCTTTGGAGGTAAGCCGGTGGGGTAAATATTATCGCCCAGAATAATTAAAGTTCCGTTGGCGCCGTGTTGCTCCATCCATTTGCGCATTAAAACCAGAATAGGATCATTTTCGGCATCGGTAATGCTACCCGGATCGCCTAGTAAAGCAACGGAATGCAATGGTTTTTCTAAATCCTGAAGATTGACGGCTACTTGATCGGCTGGATATTTAAAATAAGGTTGGCGCCGCTGTTTTCTTTCGATTAAATAAGCAATAAAAAGCCCAAAGCAAACCGCCAGAAAAAAGTATAACAAATAATTATATAGCATGCACCGGTATTTAATAAATATAGGTAAAGTTTACCTTTGTATTTGGATGTCTTTAATTTAATTTCAGAGCTAGTAAACTTAATGTTAATTGTACCTATTTTAATTAAACCAATATAACCTTTAAAAGTTAGGAGGAATAATATTTTTGAAGTGCCCATTTAAACGCACGCGTTCTTTCAGCTTTTCTGTTTCCAATACCACCGGCATAATTTTTTGTAAATGCAGCCACACGTATTCCTGGCGCGACACTTCGTCGGGCATTTGGAGCAACTCGTATTCCTGGTCGGTGGTTAATCCTAAATGGTGAGCCACATCGAATATACGGTAACCCGCCGGTAATTTTATAAATATTTTCTGAATACCTAATATGCTATAAAGCTGCCGAATGCTCTCGGTTATCTTTTGCTTAAGAACCGGATCTTGGCTAGTAGTATCGGGTATGTCTTCGATGGTGCCGGCCGGATAGAATTTATTCGGAGCTTGTTTAAAAAAATCTAAAATCCGAATTAAGCCCAAACCTTGCGTCTTTATGTCCATGTCGCCGTTAGTATGCATTTTTTCAATGCGCAATAACTTAACTTCGGTGCCAACAGCCGAAACTTGCTTATTTAAAAAAACGGGAATACCAAAAGTAATATTAGAGGCCTGGCATTCGCTAATCAACTGTTTATAACGGGGTTCAAAGATATGTAAGTTTAATTTTTCGCCGGGAAAGACAACTAAATTCAAGGGAAACAAAGGTAAAAATCGGGGCATTTAATTCAGGTTAGGTAACTAAATTAAGTTTATATACGAAAAAAGACAAGAATAGTCAGGACAGGTAATTTATCAATGTTAACTTACGAACCACCTTCCTAGTGGGCGGTAAATATATATTTGCCTTAGAAAATACAGGTAAATAGTAGAATCTAAGTAAAGAGACAAAATTAGTTTAACACATAAATTATATAACTACTTTATTATAGTATGATTAGCAGCTTAAAACTTATTACTTAAAACTTTCCACTTACTTATTATGAATACATTTACATTCTGGCAGATAAAAGATTAATTTGCCACTATCATACTTATGAAAAACATTAATTTAAAAATAGGTTCGTTGCTGATTAGACTGCTATTAACGCTATTTTTATTAAGTATTAGTTGGGTTTTAATTTACCGGTGGTTACCGCCGCCAGCTACTTTGCACATGTTTAAACGGCGGGCGGCAGCTGGTAAGCAAGATTTACCAAATAAAAATATTGCTTACACGTATGTTTCTATTAATGAAGTTGCCCCGCACATACCTTTAGCATTGATTGCTGCCGAAGATCAGCTTTTTTTAACCCATTATGGTTTCGATTTTGAGGCTATAAAAGGTGCTTTTAAAAGCAACCGCAAAGGAACCAGCTTGGCCGGGGGCAGTACCATAAGTCAGCAGGTGGCTAAAAATGTTTTTTTGTGGCATGGCCGTAGCTACCTCCGAAAAGCCGTTGAAGCTTATTTTACCCTATTAATAGAATTGTTCTGGAGTAAAAAGCGGATAATGGAAGTTTACTTAAATATTGCCGAAATGGGCGACCAAATTTTTGGGGTAGAAGCAGCTTCTAGATATTATTTTAAAAAACCGGCGCAAGATCTCACGCCCAATCAGGCTGCTTTAATTGCTTCGGTGCTGCCCAACCCAATTAAATATTCCGTTAAAAAGCCTTCTTCTGCTATTTTGCGCAAGCGCCGCCGGGTTATGCTTAATATGCGCCGTTTGGGAGGTACTTCCTTTGTAAAAACACTTACTGATACTGACCCTACGACTAAATAATTTTAGTTTGTTTTACCAGTAGCAGCGTTTGCTTCGGGTGCGGGCGACTGGTCTTTTTCTTTGTCTTTTATAATCTTGGGTATTTCGCTGTTAAATATCAAACCTAAGCTGGCAGCATGTTCGGCTGCTTTTACAGTATTGTCTACTAAAAGCATCTCAACTTTACCTTCTTTTAATTCTTCCGAAACTTGTTCTACTAATTTGGCCCGGTCGGGTAATTGTACATCGCGGATATAAATAGCCAGAATACGAGTCGGGAAATTCTTAACTACTTCGCGGTAAATATTTGCATCTTCCTGGCCACTGTCGCCGATCAAAACAAAGTTAAGCTCGGGGTAAGTAAGCAATATATTTTGAATTTCTTTGTATTTGTGCCCCATGTGGTCGCTGCGGAAAAGTTTGTTTTTTTCCAAGCCAAAATCGCGGAGCAAGATCGGGCCTTCCGGTATTTCATTGAAATCCATAAAATCTTGGAGCAGATCGTACATGTTCCAGGGACTGCTCGACACATAAAAGAATGGATTATTGCGTTTACCATTGCGGCCTAATTGCAACGATTTATAAAAAGCCGATACGCCGGCAAAAGGCATACGGGTATGGGCATTATGAAAAATAACATTGCCCCACATGGCCAATAAGTCAGTAGACTGGGTTTTAATAATGGTATCATCTATATCGCTGATAATACCATATTCGGCATCAACGGGCGGAACAAGTATTTCGGCTTTGGCTTGTAGGCCATTGGGTACCGGCACCGGTGCATCTATTAATTCTACTACCATATGATGCCAGATACTTTCTGGTTCCAGCGGTATTTTGGGCTCCAGGTTTATTACAAAATAACCTTCTTCATCGGTCGTGGCAAAATGTTCCTGCTCCTGAAACATTATTTTTAAGCGGGCATTTGGTATTTCATCAGTCTCAAAACGGCGATACATATTCACCAAGTTGTGCCATATTTGGTCTTTATCGGTTGCGGCCGTTATACCTTTATTGGCTAATACCCGTCCTTTTAAATATAACCTGTTGCGGGTACCATAACTGCGGTAATTCACTATCTGCAGGGGCTGAAATAAATTTAAGCGGTTACGAAGATTAAAAATAACATTATCCAGTTTGTCTTCAAATCGCGCTGCTAAACCAGTAAAATTCTTTTGCCATTTTGCCATTATAGTACAGTTAAAATAAAAAGTCCCGGTGGTTGTACCGGGATTTACTTAATAAAGGCTTGTTTGGTTACTAATTCAGGCTATTCTTAAATTGGTTATAAGTTGTAGTATTGGCCGGGGTAATTTTGCAACCTTGCTCTTGGGCTTTGGCATTAATGGCCTCTATCCGGTTGCCGGGGTCGGGGTGGGTGCTTAAAAATACCGGTGGGTTACTGCTCTGGTTCTCAGTGCGCATTTTCTCGAAGAAACCAGCCGCGCCGTTGCAAGCATAATAATTAGTGCCCCCTAAATATACCACCGAATAATTATCGGCTTCGCTTTCGGCATCGCGGCCAAATTTTAAGGTGGCTAAACCGGCCGCAATTTGGGTTAAAGTACCCGGATTGTCGCCCAACACCACGGCTAATAAGATGCTTAAGCCATATTGCGTTTGCAATTGTTTCGAGGTATGGCGCTTGTCGGCGTGTGCTATTTCGTGGCCCAGTACACCGGCAAATTGGTCTTCTGTTTCCAGGTATTTAATAAGGCCGGTAAAAACGTAAATATGGCCGCCCGGAGTAGCAAAGGCATTTAAAGTGTTATCGTCTTTAATTAAGGTGGCCTGCCATTTAAATTCATCTTTGTACGCTACTTGCCCGGAGTTTAGGATGCGGTTAACAATGCGGTCGAGGTATTGGTACGCCGTAGCGTACTGCGGATTGCTGCGTTCTATCAACTGCCCTTTTGCCCGATAAGTAGAATCTACTTCCTCAGCCACTTGAGCACCTAAAGTAATATCATCCTCAATAGAAAATAACAGCCGGTCGCCGTTTTTATCTTTGGCACAGGAGAGAGCCGAAGATAATAGCAAAAAAATACCAAGATAATTGAACAGGTAAAAAATGCGGGTTTCTTTCATAAGTAAAAATAATTAAAAGCGGATTAGATTACGTACAGAAAAATCGGGCCATCAATATTTACACAGCGTTGTTTACGCGTACTTAAATCTTACTCGCTGTAAATTTATTTTACACGCAACTAAAACTTTTTTGTTATTCTAGATTTTGCCGGCTTAATCATAGCTAATTAAATTTAGGTTGTAAGATGAAAGTTTATAGCCAAGTGATTGAATGAACTATAAAGTTACTAGGAGAGAAGCAGGCCAATTTTAAGCTTGTTAAGTGCCTAAAGCCAAATTATTTTGTATTTGAATAACCCTCTTTATTTTAGCTGCACAAACTCTTCGGGGCGCTAAAACTTTTTGCGGCTTTAAAGGTTAAATACAGCAGTGCAACGGATGTATAATAAAATATAGGTATGGTAAAAAATTTAGCCGATTTAGATGTGCATGCAATTCATGCCGACCCGGCAGAAACCGCTTCTTTGGCTGGTTTGCGCTACATGCCCGACACCGGGAAAGGTATTGGTCGAAAATTGGAAGGCGAAACATTTAACTTTTACGATACAAGAGGCGAATTAATTACCGATACCAAAACGCTGGAAAGAATAAATAAATTAATAATACCGCCCGCCTGGACAGATGTTTGGATTTGTCCATCGCCTAATGGGCATATCCAGGTTACGGGCCGCGATCAGAAAGGCCGGAAACAATATATTTATCATGCTAAATGGCGCGATGCCCGGAGTTTAACAAAATTTGGGCGCATGATAGCTTTTGGGGAAAGTTTGCCCCACATACGGGAAAGAATTCAAAACGATCTGAACCAAAAAAAATTAAATAAATCAAAAATTACCGCCATCGTGCTGAACCTGCTCGATAATTCTTTAATCCGGATTGGCAACCGCTATTACGCCAAAGAAAATAAATCGTACGGCTTAACCACTTTGCGCGACAAACACGTGAAAATAGAAGGCGATAACATTAAGTTTAGTTTTGTCGGCAAAAAAGGAGTAGAGCACGAAATTAATATCTACGACCGGCGCTTAGCTACACTTGTGAAGAAATGTAAAGATATTCCGGGCTACGATCTGTTTCAATATTACGACGAAGAAGGTAACCGGCAAACTTTGGAATCGGGAGATGTAAACGAATATATTCAGCAAATTAGCGAGCACGATTTTACCGCCAAAGATTTCCGGACTTGGGGCGGCACGGTTTTAATGGTAGAGTGTTTAGAAGGATTAATTAATCAGGAAGAGGAAGTAAAAAAGGAGAAAACAGTAAAAGAAGCTTTTAAGCACGTAGCTAAAGGCCTGGGTAATACGCCGTCGGTATGCAGTAAATATTACGTGCATCCGCAGGTAGTAGAATTATTTAAAAACGACCAACTCTTGGATTATTTAAAAACCCACGATGCCTCCGGCACCGACAATCCTTTTCTTTCGCCTACCGAAAAAATGGTGCTGGAAATGCTAAAAACAGTTACTGTCTAGTAAGGCTTATCTTTTAATAGGCTTGATTATGGTTGCTGCTTAATATTTTGAATATTCAGAATTTGCAAAGCTCGCTTTCGGATTCTTTTATTAGGTGTTTGTACAAGTTCGTTTGTTCCCGCGCCTCCATCTAAAATTAGTTGTAAGCCTTGGTTACTACCTTCTATCCTAAACTGGTCGTTATCCCCTAATCCCAGCAGAAATATTTTTTTTGTGTCGGCGGGCGAAAACAGGCGGTGATACAGCAGTTGGGATTCTTGGTTAGCCGGCGTTAAGGCAAATACTTCTACCAGAGTGGTTTTATTGGAATAATGTTTTACGACGAAACGTTCTTTTTCGGCGGAACCTTTAACGGTAACTTCTTTAGCTAAAATCTCATAAAATTCTTGCGCTGATTGAGGGAGCTGCTTTACCTTTTTTTGTAATTTATGCAGCGTTTTTTCGCCTTCGAGTTGGTAAACAGGATCCGGGAAGTTAAGCATTGCTTTTTTTAAAACTTCTTCGGTTAAAGAAGCCTGCATAGTTAAGGCCACTTGCTGCCATTCTTCGGCGGTTAGTTCGTTTAAATATTGGTTGTCCAGGTCACGGGCTTTATAAATTAAACCACCTACATCGGGAATATTGTGAATAAAAGGTTTGATTTTACCTGCTATCAATCGCCGGGTCAATAACCAAGTCAGTAAGCCGTCGTGGTAACAGTAGTAAGCATAATCACGATCTTTGGGTATGGGCTTGTAAGTTTTGGTGTTGTTGCTACTCGTATATTCGGCCCAGTTCCATTGCCCTTCGTGCCGGTCCCAATCGCATAATATTATATCAAAAAGCCGCGCTTTCGCAAAATCCGATTGGTTTACCTGATGTTTATTCGATTGCTGTTCCCGTTGCTGTAATTCTTCGGTATCAATAATATTTGTTGCCTCGCCAAAAACCGGGTTTAACCAGTTTTCATCCGTAAATTTTTCTTCCAACATAACCACTTTCCCACCAAAGACAGAACTGTAAGTATCCAGGCCCGCTCCCGTTTGGGGCACATAATATACCTTCGGATTAGTATGAAATAATTGCACCGCTTCGGCTAAAGGCGGCACCGTAAAAGCCGCGTACGGATTAATAGCCGAAGTTTGATCGCGCATGATGTTGGCAATAAAGGTTTTGCGCAGCTTGGGTGAAATAGATTTAGCCGGGTCCTTTTCGAGGGTACGCAAAGTAAAAGTACGCTTCTGTTGGTCGGTTAAAGATAAGCTGGTGGTTTGCAAACCGCCGCCCATATCAGTTGGGGTTAGGTTGCCGGGTAAGTTTGGTAAGTTTAAAATTGGTATTTGTACGGGCGTCGCCCATACGTGCCGGTAATGTTGGCCCCAAATTAATCGGTGCAGAATATTTTTCTGATAATGTTTACCGGCGGTTACCCACGCATAACCGGGCTTGGTTTCTTTTAATGGGTCAGGTTTATTTGGTTGGTATAAAGCATCTTGCTGAAAATAGTTGGGTTTAGCACAGCCGGCAAGAAGAATAAAGATAGATAAAATTCGTAATTTCTGGTACATGTATAATAACTCGGGTTAAATCACAGCTGCTATTAGGTAATTATGTAATATCAACCTCTACGTAGTATTTCGCGATAAGTAAGTATTCAGGGCTTTAGCGCACTCTTTATACCCAAACGTAAATGTTCATCTTCTAAATTTTAACAGAAGATTTTTAGGTAATGAGCCAGAACATAAATTACAATCTGAAGTTACGCAAAAGTCAAAATATTTTAAGATTAAGTAATTTTCATTTGACATTCTGGGAATTCAAGAATTCTAGGAGGAAACTATTTGGCTGCCTGCTAATAGTTTCCTCCTGAATGACAAATGTGAAAGCTAATAGCTTAAAATAGATACCCTATAGCTATCGGCGTAACATCAGTTATAATCTTCAAGTAGAGTTTTGGTTTAATAAATATAGCTAACGGGAGAAAACTTAATTTTATAAATATGCGTTAATTTAAATATAATAATTAATTAATATATATAAATTAACTGTTTTAATCTAGCACCTTGAACCGGCTCTTCCTCCTTATTCTTTTCTCAATTCCTTGGCAAATAAATAGTGCCAGTGCTTTTATTATTGCTCCCCCAAGAATAGGCTCATACAGAGAAGCAAACCCTGCTGATTCTCTCAGAACAGTTGTAGCTAGTAATAATTACGACCGCAGCAAATTATATCAATTTTTCTGGGGAAAGCATTATCGTACTGTTTGGTCGACGCCGATTCAGGTGCCGGTTTTAGATATGCAAAAGGAAGCCGGCGGTTTGCGGCCCCTAAAACAAGGCGGCAGTTTTCAAACTAAGAATTTACGTTTAGAAAATCCGGAAGGCTACCAATTTGTGCTCCG
>Ga0210040_10010006_pt1 | contig 10948 bp, 9 predicted proteins | sample CryGeyCG12114_NA_FD_185462 | JGI IMG/M metagenome (GOLD analysis project Ga0210040, IMG submission 185462) | Groundwater microbial communities from aquifer - Crystal Geyser CG19_WC_8/21/14_NA (SPAdes) (version 2) | ecosystem: Environmental > Aquatic > Deep subsurface > Groundwater | place: USA... | reverse complement strand
CGCCTGCTCCTCGCCCTCGGGGAGCAGCGCCAGGTCGGTCAGCCCGGTGTGCTGCCCACCCCTGCTCCACTCCGTCTGCCCGTGCCGCAGCACGACGATCTCCCCGACCCGTCCACCCGTCGCACCGCCCACGCCGACCATCGAACACGGTGCCGGGAACACGCGCCCGGCCGCGGGTGCTGGCCGATGGCATGACCACTGCACAACAACTCAGCGACACCTTCACCATCGGCGGGGACCTCCCCGTGCACCGGCTCGGCTACGGCGCCATGCAGCTCCCCGGCCCCGGCGTCTGGGGTGAGCCGGCCGACCGCGCCGCCGCCGTCCGCGTCGTGCAGGCCGCCGTCGAGCAGGGCGTCGACTTCATCGACACCGCCGACTCCTACGGCCCCGAGATCAGCGAGCAGATCCTCGCCGAGGCGCTGCACCCGTACACCGACGGCCTCGTCATCGCCACCAAGGCCGGCCTCACCCGCCAGGGCCCCGGCATCTGGACGCCGGTGGGCCGCCCCGCCTACCTCAAGCAGCAGGTCGAGCTCTCCCTGCGGCACCTGAAGGTCGACCGCATCGACCTCATCCAGCTGCACCGCATCGACCCCGAGGTCCCCCTGGCCGACCAGCTCGGCGCCTTCGCGGAGCTCAAGGCCGACGGCAAGGTCCGGCACATCGGCGTCTCGGAGGTGTCGGTCGAGGAGCTGGCGGCCGCCCGCGAGGTGACCGAGATCGTGAGCGTGCAGAACCTGTACAACCTCACGAACCGGCAGAGCCAGGACGTGCTCGACTACGCCACCGCCGAGGGCATCGCCTTCATCCCGTGGTTCCCGATCGCCACCGGCGACCTGGCCGCGCCGGACAGCCCGGTCGCCGACATCGCCCGCGAGCTCGGTGCCACGCCGTCCCAGGTGGCGCTGGCCTGGCTGCTGCAGAAGTCGCCGGTCATCCTCCCGATCCCGGGCACCAAGTCGGTCGACCACCTGACGGAGAACCTGGGTGCCGCCGGTGTGCGCCTGTCCGCCGAGGACATGGCCCGCCTGGACGCCCTGGCCTGAGCCGTCTCGGGGGCCAGGATGGCCATCCTGGCCCCCGGGGTGCTCGGTGCGGTGACGTGTCAGCATGTTCCCGTGGACGCCGAGGACTTCCGTCAGATCAGGGACGCCGTTCGTCAGCTCGTGCGCGAGGAGGTCGTCCCCCTCGAGGAGCGGATCGAGGACGAGGACCGCATCCCCGACGAGCTGCGCGCGCAGATCGCCGAGATGGGCCTGTTCGGCTACGCGCTGCCCGAGGAGTACGGCGGCCTCGGGGTCACCATGAGCGAGGACGTCGAGCTGGCGATCGAGTTCGGCTACACCACGCCGGCGTTCCGCTCGCTGTTCGGCACCAACAACGGCATCTCCGGCCAGGTGATCGCCCGCTTCGGGAACGAGGCGCAGAAGAAGAAGTACCTGCCCGGGCTCTCGGCCGGCGAGCTCATCGGCTCCTTCGCCCTGACCGAGGCCGAGGCGGGCTCGGACCCCTCGGCGCTGCGCACCTCGGCCCACCGCGACGGCGACTCGTGGGTGATCAACGGCAGCAAGCGCTACATCACCAACGCGCCGCTCGCCGATCTCTTCGTCGTCTTCGCCCGCACCAACCCGGAGGAGAAGGGCGGCCGGGGCATCTCCAGCTTCGTCGTCGAGACGACGACGCCGGGGGTCACCGTGGGCCCCCAGGACAAGAAGATGGGGCAGTCCGGGGCCTGGACCGCCGAGGTGTTCTTCGACGACGTGCGGGTGCCCGCCGAGGCGCTGGTCGGCGAGGAGGGGCGCGGCTACGCCAAGGCGCTCACCGTGCTCTCCCGCGGCCGGCTGCACATCGCCGCGCTGTGCGTCGGCATGGCGCAGCGGGTGCTCGACGAGTCGGTGGCCTACGCCGCCACCGCGAAGCAGGGTGGTGCAGCGATCGGCCGCTTCCAGCTGGTGCAGGCGATGCTCGCCGACATGCACGCCGAGCTGCTGGCCGCCCGCAGCATGGTCCGCGACGTCGCCGCCCGCTACGACTCCGGTGAGGACACCTCCGTCGGCCCGTCGTCGGCCAAGCTGTTCTGCACCGAGATGGTCGGCCGCGCCGTGGACAAGGCCGTGCAGGTGCACGGCGGCCTGGGCTACCTGCGGACGACGCCGGTCGAGCGCTTCTACCGCGACGCCCGGCTCTACCGGCTCTACGAGGGCACCAGCGAGGTGCAGCGGGTCATCATCGGCGGCGCGCTGCTGCGCGAGGCCGGCATGCCCCGTGGCTGAAGAAGGACCACGTCCGGAGCTGTCGGCCGAGGAGCGCGCCGTCCGCAGGGACGCCGTCGCGGAGCTCGGGCAGGCGTTGCGCGAGCTGGTCGACGCCGCCGTCCGCACCGAGGTCCCGCCTGCCCGGCTCGCCGAGGCCACCCGGGCGGCCCAGGAGCTCACCGCGCTGCTGTCCGAGGAGCTGCGCGAGGTGCACGAGATCGCGACGGTGGACGACCCGGCCACTGGCGAGCGCTGGTACAGCCCGGTCTACGGCCCCGGCAGCCCGGTGGCGCCGCCCATGGTCGTCGAGGACCGGCCGGAGGAGCGCCGCTGCGTCGGCCGGGTGACGGTCGGCAAGCAGCACGAGGGCCCACCCGGGCTGGTGCACGGCGGCGTCGTCGCCACCCTGCTCGACCACGTGCTCGCCCGGTCCGCGCGGGCAGCGGGTCACGGCGGGCTGACCGCGACCCTGACCGTCTCCTACCGCCGGCCGGTGCACCTGGGCGTGCCCCTCGTCGTCACCGGCGAGCTGGTCTCGGTCGAGGGTCGGCGGGCCACCGCCACCGCGCGCGTGGTGGCCGAGGACGCCCCGGAGATCACGCTGGCCGAGGGCGAGGCGACGCTGGTCGCCCTGCGCGCCGACCGCGCGTCGGAGGTCTTCGCCCGGACCGGCCGCGACGTGGGAGCCTGGACGCTGAAGTCCGCGGACGGCTGAGGACGTCAGGCAGCCCGGAACCCGCGCGCCACCGGGCCTGTCGTCCCGGCGTCGACAACCCGTCCGGGGGACGACTGGGTCTCTGATGTGCCTACGATCCCCCGGTGATTCAGGGCGGGCCGGACGAGAACGACACGTGTCGCGACTACGTCCGACCCGCCATTCGTCGGGCCGGCTGGCGCCACGAGCAGGTCATCGAGCAGTACCGCGTGCAGGCGGACCTGCCGGGCGGCCGGATCCCGCCCCTGGATCAGCGCAAGCGACGTGCCGATTACGTCCTCGAGCTGGAGCCGGGGCTGCCGCTGCTCGTGATCGAGGCCAAGCGGCTCTTGGCCCATCCAGACGAGGGCATCCAGCAAGCCACCCGCTACGCCACCAAGCTGGGCGTCCCTTTGGCGCTGTCCACGAACGGCCGGGGCTGGGTCCTCTACGACGCGACCACCGGGCGGCAGCAAGAGGTGGACGACGTGCCGACCCCGGTCGAGGCGTGGGACCTGCTCACCTCGTCGCGGCAGCTCGGTGACGACGCTCGGGCCTACCTGACGGCCCCGTTCAACCGGCAGCTGCAGAACGCCGACGGCAGCGTCAAGGAGCTGCGCTACTACCAGCGACGCGCCATCCACGAGGTGTTGTGCGCGATGGCGGCGGGCGAGAGGCGCGTCCTGCTCGTGATGGCCACCGGTTCTGGAAAGACCTTCACGGCACAGCAGCTGGTGTGGAAGCTGTGGCGCCACCGGCAGCGCACGCAGCAGACCACCGGTGAGCGCAACTACCGGGTGCTGTATCTGGCCGACCGCGACGTGCTGGTCGGTGACCCGCTCCGCAAGAACTTCCGGCCGGTATTCGGGGACGCCGCGGTGCGGGTCAGTTCCCGCAATGCCCGGCACTCGCCTGACATCTACTTCGCGACCTATCAGGGGCTGACGACGGCGCAGACCGATCCGGACGTGCCGGCCGATGCGACGGAGGCCAGGGAGCTGCTGCAGAACTACCCGCCCGACTTCTTCGACCTGGTGATCGTCGACGAATGCCACCGCGGCAGCGCGCGTGCGGACTCGGAGTGGCGCGGCATCCTGGAGCACTTCGCGACGGCGACGCAGTTGGGTCTGACCGCGACCCCGGTCGACCGGAACGGTGCGGACACCTTCGAGTACTTCGGCAACCCCGTCTTCACCTACAGTCTGGCCGAGGGCATCGAGGACGGGTTCCTCGCCCCATACACCATTCGGCGCGTGGTATTCGACGTGGACGCCGATGGCCTCGAGGTCACCGACGGGCTGCTCGATGTCACCGGCCGGGCGATCCCGGCAGGCACCTACGGCACCCGTGACTACGAGCGCCGGCTCCGGCTGCCGGACCGGACGCAGGCCATGGCGCGGCGCATCGTCGACGTCCTCGGCGACACCGACGACAGAGCGGTGGTCTTCTGCGTCGACGGGGAGCATGCGCTGGCCATGTGCGAGGCGCTGCGCAACCTGCGCCCCGAACGGACCCGCCGCGACCCCGAATGGGTGGCCCGCATCATGTCGGCGGAGCGCGAGAAGAACCGCCTGCTGGAGCAGTTCACCGATCCGGAGAGAGACATCCCGCAGATCGCGGTCACGTCGAGCCTGCTCTCGACCGGGGTGGACATCGAGGACCTCAAGTACGTCGTCCTCGCGCGATCGATCGGCTCCATGGCGGAGTTCAAGCAGATCATCGGGCGGGGCACCCGGCTCTACCCCGAGAAGAGCAAGACCGAGTTCGAGATCATCGACTTCGTCGGTGCCACGGACCTGTTCCGCGATCCGGCTTTCGACGGCCCGCCGCTCCGGCCGCCGTCCACCGAGACGGTGACGCCGGCCGGGGACGTCGAGGGGGTCGACGTCGAGGGGGTCGACGTCGAGCCGGCGGAGGTCGTGGATCCCGACGACGACCCAGCCGTTCCGACTGTCACCGTCGCGGAGCCCGAGGCGGAGTACGTCGGGGGAGGGGCTTCCGACGGCGTTCCCGGTGGCGCCGGCCAGCCGCCGCAGGAGAAGTTCGAGCTGCGCGGCGTGCCGGTGACCCTCAGCAGCGAAGGCTTCTGGGTGCACGACGTAGCCACCGGACAGCCGCGGCTCGTCCGGTACGTCGACTGGGCGGGCGCGCGCGTCCTCGAGGCGTTCGACGAGCCGGAGCAGTTGCTCCGCGCCTGGGCCGATCCGCGGTCCCGCGCCGAGGTTGTCACGTTCCTCGGCGCCAGCCGGATCGACCCTGCCCGACTGGCCGAAGAGCTGGGCCGCGCCGGGGGAGCGCCGGTCGACACGGTCGACCAGTTGCTCCACCTCGCCTGGGGTCTTCCGACGCTCACGCGGGCCGAGCGTGCGCGCCGGGCGCTGTCCGACCACCAGACCGAGTTGGACGCCTATCCGGAGCAGGCCCGCGAGATCCTCAGGCTGCTGCTGGATCGGTACGCCGAGGCCGGGATCGACGAGATCACGGCGCCGGCGGTCGTGCAGGTGCCGCCGCTGTCGTCGGCCGGTTCGCCGGCGCAGATCGCCCGCCGGTTCGGTGGTGCGGAGGCATGGCATGCCGCGCGGCAAGCGGTGCAGACGTGGTTGTACTCCGCCTGATTTATAGTTTGCGGGAGGGACATGCAGCAAGACTAAAGCTATCGTTGAGTTTCGGACCTTGTAGTGTGGCGGCATGGCGGACCGGCTCGATCTGCGGCGCCGGCTGCACGAGGTGGCATTTCGGCAGGCCGGCTACCTCTCGGCTGCCCAGGCCCTGGAGGTCGGTTACAGCTACCAGGCTCAGAAGTACCACGTGGACCGAGGGAACTGGGTGAAGGTCGACCGTGGCCTGTTCCGGCTCGCGGAGTGGCCCTCGGCCGTCGAGGACGGCTACGCGAGGTGGACGGTGTGGTCCGACGGGCTCGGCGTCGTCTCCTTCCAGTCGGCAGCCGACGTGCACGACCTGGGCGAGTTCGATCTCGGTGACGTTCACCTGACGGTGCCGCGCTCACGATCCGCCGCACCCGGCGTCGTTCTGCACGCAGGCCAGCTCCCGGACGAGGACGTCGAGGATCGCGGTAGCTACCGGGTGACGACGGCGCCGCGCGCGATCCTGGACCTGGCCACCGGACCGGTCGGCCAGGAGCAGCTGAACGCCGCCGTCCGGGACGGCCTCACGACCGGCAGGGTAGGTCGCGGCGTCCTGCGTCGCCGGATGGACGACTTCGGTGAGCGGGCAGCGCTTCGGCTGGAACGCGCGCTGGGCGCCCTGCCGGAGGCGAGCACGTGACGCCGGCGACTCCCGCGGCGATGCGCGCCGCCCTGGAGGCCCGACTGGTCAACCAGGCATCGCACAGCGGCGATGCGGGGCGACTTCGGCGGCGGCTGGTCTTCCAGCGGTTGCTCAGGCGGCTCGCCGACGACGAGCGATGGGTGCTCAAGGGCGCGTACCTACTGGAGAGCCGATTGCCGGGCCGGGCCCGGACCACCCGTGATCTCGATCTGGCCAGTGCCCATGCCGTCGAGCTGGACGCGCTCCGGGATGCACTGGACGAGGCGCTGGCCCGGGACGCGGACGGCGACTTCTTCCGTTTCGCGGTGACCGGCACCAGCGCGCTCGGAGCGGACCAGGCCGGTCGCGGCGGATGGCGGTTCAGCATCGACGCTCGCCTGGCGGGGCGCACCTTCGACCGCATCCGGGTCGACGTCGTCGAGCGGATGGAGGAAACCGCGGGCGGTACCGAACTGGTCGAGGTGACCTCACCGCTCGCCGGACTGGAGCTCGCCCCGGCCCGCGTACTCGCCGTCGACGTGGCCCAGCACGCGGCGGAGAAGTTCCACGCCATCTGCCGCACCTACGCCGGAGACCGGCCCAGTACGCGTGTCAAGGATCTCGTGGACATAGTCCTCCTGGCCGAGAGCGGACTATTGCCTGATCCACGCCTCGGCGAACGGCTCCGTGCCGTCTTCGCCAGTCGTGACGGGGGAGAGCCGCCTGCGGCGCTGCCCGAGCCTCCGTCTTCATGGGCCCGTGACTACGGCCTCCTGATCGCTGACCTCCACATGGCGACCGGCACCGCGACGGAGGCTGCCCAGCTGGCCTCTGAGCTGTACCACCGTTCGCTTGTCTGACCGTCCCACCTGCCCGCCCTTCAGCAGAGAGCTGCACATGCCCCCCGCGACCCCCACCGCCAACCTCTCCGCTGTCATCAAGCGGGCCCGTGACGTCATGCGCAAGGACGCCGGACTCAACGGCGACGCCGACCGCATCCCGCAGATCGCCTGGCTGCTCTTCCTCAAGGCGCTCGATGACCTCGACGAGTCGCGGGAGGTCACCGATCCGGCGTACCGGCCGGCCCTCGGATCGCCCTACCGGTGGCGCGACTGGGCTGCGGACTCCACCACCCGGCGGAGTGGCGAGGCTCTGCTGACCTTCGTCAACCACAATCTGCTCCCGCACCTGGCGGGCCTGTCGGGCAGTGGCGCCGCCGGCGACGTCCGGGAGACGGTCGGCGCGATCTTCCGAGACACTCGTAACCGGATGCTGTCGGGCTATCTGCTCGCCGACCTCGTCGACGAGGTGAACAAGGTCAGCTTCGTCTCGGCCGACGACGTCCACACCATGGCGCACCTCTACGAGTCGATGCTGCGCGAGATGCGCGACGCGGCCGGCGACGCCGGGGAGTTCTACACGCCGCGACCGGTCATCCGGTTCATGGTCGGGCGAGTCGACCCCCGACCGGGCGAGGTCGTGATGGACCCGGCCGCCGGCACGGGCGGCTTCCTCGTCGAGGCGTGGGACCACCTGGTCCAGTCGGCGAACGCGTCGGAGTTCCCGGCGCGGGCCCGGGAGAGCCTGCGCAGCACGCTGCGCGGCTTCGAGAAGAAGCCGATGCCGTACCTGCTCGGCCAGATGAACCTGCTGCTGCACGAGGTGGACGCGCCGAAGATCACCCGCGGCAATGCGCTGACCTTCTCCGCTGCGGACCAGCGTCGGGACGGCGTGGATGTGGTGCTCACGAATCCGCCGTTCGGCGGCGAGGAGGAGGCGGGCGTCAAGGAGTATTTTCCCTCGGACTACCGGACGGCGGAGACGTCGTGGCTGTTCCTGCTGTCCGTGATGGAGCGGATCTCGAAATCACCGCACGGACGGGCGGCGGTGGTCGTGCCCAACGGGGTGCTGTTCGACGAGGGCATCGGCGCCCGGATCAAGGCCAAGCTCTTTGAGGAGTTTAACTTGCACACGGTCGTGCGGCTGCCCAACGGCACCTTCTCGCCGTACACCCTCATCCCGACGAACATCCTGTTCTTCGAGCGGGGCGGGTCGACCAAGGACATCTGGTTCTACGAGCACCCGCTGCCGGAGGGGCGCAAGAACTACACCAAGACCAAGCCACTGCGGTATGAGGAGTTCGCCGGCTGCGAGGCGTGGTGGGGCGGCGGCGACCTGGGTGACCGCGCCGAGACGGCACGCGCGTGGAACGTGCCGGTGGGGGACGTCAAGAACTTCAACCTCGATCTGCACAACCCGAACCGACCGGACGACCTGGTGCACCGTCCACCCGCCGAGCTGATCGCGGAACTGATCGACACCGAGAGGCAGATCCTCGGTCTGCTGGAAAAGCTCCAGGCGGAGACGGCGGGCCTCCAGTGACGGTTCGGCACGTCCGCGTGGGCGATGTGCTCCGGCTGGAGCGGACGAGGATCACTCCTCAGCCCGCGGCGACGTATCGCCAGATCGGCATTTACTCGTGGGGCAAGGGGATCATCGAGAATGAGACGATCTCCGGCGCCGAGCTGAGCAAGGTCGCCTACTACCGGTTCCCGTCGAACGCCCTTATCCTGAGCAATATCCAGGCGTGGGAAGCGGCGATCGCCGTATCGACCGAGCGTCACGCCGCAGAGTTCGTCGCCTCGCAGCGGTTCCTGCCGTACGTGCCGACCCGCGAGGACGAGGTCGACACGCGCTACCTGCTGCACTTCCTACTGAGTGATCCCGGAATGGCGCTCATTCGCAAGGCCTCGCCTGGCAGCGTCACACGTAACCGCACCCTTGGCATAAGTGCGTTCGAGGACCTGATTGTGCCCATCCCTAATCTCTCTGACCAGCAGAAAATGGCGAGCCGAATCGCACGCTACGAATCTGCTGTTTCGAGCGTGACGCTCGGGGATGTGGCACCAGCCGTCCGAGTGTTAGACCAGATTGAGTCGGAAGCGGTCCTCTCTCGTATTGCGAAGGGCGGCGTTATGCTCTCTGCACTGGCTGAGGTCAACCCGCGGCCGGGTCGCGACTTGCCAACTGAGGTCCACTTCGTGCCGATGGCCGATGTCGATGAGCATCGAGGTGAAGTGATTGGAGACCGGTTGGTCGACCGGTATGATTTGGGGGCTGGCTACAAGCGGTTTCTCGCCGGGGACATAGTATTCGCCAGAATCACCCCCTGTATGCAAAACGGAAAAACAGCGATCTTTCGGGGCGACCTTGCGCCGGTCGGCTACGGTTCAACCGAATTCCATGTTCTAAGGCCGCTGGCAACTGAGACGACCGGTGCTCTGCATACCCTCTTGCGGACCCGATGGTTCCGGGACTTGGCCAAGGGGCGCTTCACTGGCACGGCCGGGCAACAACGGGTCCCCGCGGCGTTCCTGCAGAATGTCCTCGTTCCAGACATGTCGAGCCCGGAAGGGGCGGAGTTGGCTGCGCAACTCAAAGATTTGGATGCTCAGCGCCGTCACTTATTGAAGCTGCAGAAGGCGAAGACTCAAGTCGCTTTGGCTCTACCAAAGGCGGCGCGGAACGAGGTTTTCTCGAAGCTGGGCTGATCGCGGTCAGATTGCTCGCCACGACTCGCCGGCGACGATGAGGTGGTCGAGAAAGCGCAGGCCGCATGCCTCTGCAGCGGCCCGCACCTGCTCCGTCGTCGTCCGGTCCGCTGAGCTCGGCTCCAGCGACCCACCGGGGTGGTTGTGCGCCAGCGCGAACGCCTGGCCCCCGCGCGTCAGCACCGACCGCAGGATCTCTGCGGTCGGTGCCGTCGCATGCGCCGTCGTCCCCTTCGCGACGGTGACCACCTCGAGAACCCGCAGCCGCCGGTCGAGGACGGCGACGACCATGCGCTCGCGGTGTCGGTCCTGCAGATGCGGAAGGACCGCCGCTGCCACGCCTGCCGATCCGGCGACGGCCGGTGCGGGCACGGCGAGTGCTGCCCGCCGCCGGACTTCGGTGGCGGCGACGATCCGAGCGGTCGCCGCTGGCCCGACCCCGGGAACAGCGACGAGCTGATCAAAGGTGGCGGTCACCAGTCCGGCGATCCCGCCGACGTGCTCAATCACCGCACGAGCAACGTCGATAGCGCTGTGCTCGGGCCGGCCAGAACCGATCAGCAGAGCCACAAGTTCGGCATCGGTCAATGCGTCCGGCCCGAGCCGTTGAAGCCGCTCCCGCGGGCGCTCGCCGATCGGCAGGTCGGCGATCCGCCGTCCTCCACTGGTCACCGCCGGAGGCTAGACAGCCCGGTGACCGGCGGGCGAGCGTTGGACCTCGCCCTGTGGAGAACTCCGACGGGCGGGATGGCGCGCGTGGCGGAGTTCGTGGTTTCGGAGATGGACCTGGCTCGTGTGCGGCGCTGGTGCAGGCAGCGCGTGCCCGACCATGCCCGCACCCAGGTCCGCGTCGAGTGCGACACCGCCGGGCGAGACCTGACGATCGTCGAGCGTCGCCCGGCATGTACTCCCGGAGCCGGCCCCGAGTGGACCACGTCCCCGCTCGCTCGGCTGCGGTACTTGACGTCGCGTGGCGTGTGGCGGCTCTATTGGCGGGACACCGACGGGGCGTGGCACGTACCGCGATCTGCCCTGGGCCAGCGATGTCGGCGAGCTGCTCGATGCGATCGGCCGCGATCCGATGGCGATCTTCTGGGGCTGACCGCAGGCGTTTCCGCGGAAACGCGCTCACCGTCAGTCGGCCCGCTGCCCCGGCACGTTCGCCGGGTCGCCGGCCG
>Ga0210040_10010005_pt1 | contig 10948 bp, 12 predicted proteins | sample CryGeyCG12114_NA_FD_185462 | JGI IMG/M metagenome (GOLD analysis project Ga0210040, IMG submission 185462) | Groundwater microbial communities from aquifer - Crystal Geyser CG19_WC_8/21/14_NA (SPAdes) (version 2) | ecosystem: Environmental > Aquatic > Deep subsurface > Groundwater | place: USA... | reverse complement strand
CCGCCGTCTTCAAGCGCATCGACACCTGCGGCGCCGAGTTCGAGGCCCAGACCCCCTACATGTACTCGACCTACGAGGCCCCCGCGATGGGCGACGTGGAGGACGAGGCCCGTCCCTCGAACGCCAAGAAGGTCGTCATCCTCGGCGGCGGCCCCAACCGCATCGGCCAGGGGATCGAGTTCGACTACTGCTGCTGCCACGCCTGCTTCGCGCTGTCCAAGGCGGGCAACGAGACCATCATGGTCAACTGCAACCCGGAGACGGTCTCCACCGACTACGACACCTCCGACCGCCTCTACTTCGAGCCCGTCACCTTCGAGCACGTCATGGAGATCCTGCGCGTGGAGCAGGAGAACGGCACCCTCCACGGCGTCATCGTCCAGTTCGGCGGCCAGACCCCGCTCAAGCTCGCCAACGCGCTGGAGGAGGCGGGCATCCCCATCCTCGGCACCACCCCCGACGCCATCGACCTCGCCGAGGACCGCGAGCGCTTCCAGGGCCTCGTCAACAAGCTCGGCCTCAAGCAGCCCGTGAACGGCATCGCCTCCTCCGCGGACCAGGCCTTCGCCATCGCCGAGCGCATCGGCTTCCCGCTGGTGATCCGCCCGTCCTACGTCCTGGGCGGCCGCGCCATGGAGATCGTCCGCGACCAGGACCAACTCGCCCGCTACATCCGCGAGGCCGTCCACGTCTCGGGCGACTCCCCCGTGCTCCTCGACTCCTACCTCTCCGGCGCCGTTGAGGTGGACGTGGACGCGCTCTGCGACGGCACCCGCGTCCACGTCGCGGGCATCATGCAGCACATCGAGGAGGCGGGCGTCCATTCCGGCGACTCCGCCTGCTGCCTGCCGCCCCACACGCTCGACTCCAAGGTCATCGACGTGATCCGCCAGCAGACCGAGGCGCTGGCCCTCGCGCTCCATGTCGTCGGCCTGATGAACGTCCAGTTCGCGGTCAAGAACGGCGAGGTCTACCTTCTCGAAGTGAACCCCCGCGCCTCGCGCACCGTGCCTTTCGTCGCCAAGGCCACCGACTCGGCCATCGCCTCCATCGCCGCCCGCCTCATGGCCGGCGAGACGCTGGACGCCTTCCCGCTGCGCGAGCCCTACCCGAACGCGAGCTACGACACCCCCCTCCCCTACGCCGACCCCATGACCCTCGTGGAGCCGACGATGCCCTGGTTCTCGGTCAAGGAGGCCGTGCTCCCCTTCGCCCGCTTCCCCGGCGTGGACACCCTCCTCGGCCCCGAGATGCGCTCCACCGGCGAGGTCATGGGCTGGGACCGCTCATTCCCTCGCGCCTTCCTCAAGGCCCAGATGGGCGCGGGGGTCGTCCTCCCGCGCGAGGGGCGGGTCTTTGTCTCCATCAAGGACGCCGACAAGGGCCCCGAGATGCTGGAGGCCGCGCGCATCCTCGCCACCCTCGGCTTCTCGATCCTCGCCACGCGCGGCACCCTGGCCTGGCTGGAGGCCGCCGGGATCGAGGCGCACCTGGTCAACAAGGTCTACGAGGGCGGCCTGACCATCGTCGACCGCCTCAAGGACGGCCACGTCGCCCTGGTGATGAACACAACCGAGAGCACCCAGGCCGTCAGCGACTCCCGCGACATCCGCGCCGCCGCCCTGAGCGAGCGGATTCCGTACTACACGACGGCGGCCGGAGCGCATGCTGCGGCGCTGGCGATTAGAGCGCGGGAGGAGGGGGAGGTTGGGGTGAGGTCGTTGCAGGCGTGATCTCAATCGAGTGGTTGGCTCATCTAGGTCCAGCACTTCTCGATTCCCTCACTGCTGGAGTCGTGCTCGGGACAATTGGCTGGCTTATGAGGGAGCCGATTACTCGATGGCTTCTGGGCAGGATTGACCACTCTCGCAACAAGGAACTTGAGAACCTGAGGGCTGAAATAGAGAAGCATCGCTCTGAGAACGAATTTGCTAGGAGCTATGTGGCTTCGGGCTTAGGACGGGTTGCGGAATTACGTGCCAGCAGAGAGTTTGAAGCTGCTGCAGGACTCTGGTCGGCAGTCGAGGAGAATCGGAAGTATGTCTCCCTCGTAGAATACCTGAAGCCCATGAAGATTAATGGCGTCAACAGTAGAATTGAGAGAGAACCAAAGCTTCAGGAGTTCGCAAGAACAATTGTGGACGCCGCAGTCAAGAAGGACGACACCGGCTTCGAGGCGGACTTCAATTCAGACTATTTGTTTCACCTTTAGCCTGGGCACTTTTTTCAGCACACCAGTCCGTTCTTGGTTATGCGTTCTTGACATGGAATACTTGGAAAGTAGGATTTTCAACCGAAAAGTTAGTCAACCATGATCGCATGGTGCCGATGCTCAAAGCCGCACTTCCACTTTACGATGAATATCTTGACCAGCATGGGTTAGATGGTGCCCTGCACCTTCTTCAGCCTCTCGAAGACGCAATCTTGCAAGAGTTGCAAAGATCGATGGGTGATCAACATGCAGGCAAGAGCTCAGACGAGAGAGCAAGAACCATTCTAAAGCTAGCCCAAGAAATAGCCGCAGAGCGATCTAAAGCGGCCAGACCAGAACAATCATAGGGTGCTTTGAGCAGGCGTAACGTGGGATTTTACCCCACCATGCGAACTGACCACCCGGCGCTGTGCTGATAGGGCAAACCCCCCTCACACCAAATCATCCACCCTCATCCCCAGCGCCTCCGCAAGTCGCTTGAGCGTGTCCACCGCGCCCCGCTTCTTCCCCGTCTCGATCTCGTGCACCACCACCGGATGCACCCCCGACTGTCGGGCCAGCTCGACACCGGCGCGAGTCGCGACAGCGCCCAATCTATAGCACACCCCAGCATCACCCCCGCGACGCCCGCCCCCCCCGCACAATCTGTCACAGACCCAACACAGATGCCGGCAATGTCGGCGGCCCGTGTCGCCTACGCTATCCCCAGGACCGGGTGGGCGAGCCGAGTCTCGCCGCGACGCCCGGCGGGAAAGGCGGCCTGACCTCCGCCAGAGGACAACGTGATGGCAGATCGTGAATGGCTGAAGCCCGCAATCTACGGCGCTCTGGGCGGCGCGGTGCTGACGATGGTGGTGGGCTTCTCCTGGGGCGGCTGGGTGACCGGCGGCTCGGCGCAGTCCCTGGCCGCGGCCGAATCCAAGTCCGCGGTGGTCGCGGCGCTTGTTCCGGTGTGCCTGCAGATGTCCCAGAACGACCCGGACCGTCTGGCCAAGCTGACCACGATCAGCGAGGCGCCGACCTACCAGCGGCGCGACAGGCTCATCGACGCCGGCTGGGCCACGGCTCCGGGCGCCGAAGCCCCCAACCGCGACCTCGCGCAGGCCTGCGTGGCGAACCTGGATCTCAGCGCGACCTGACCGGATCCGCGAAGGGGGGCGAGGAGGCGAGAGCCTCGAGTCCTCGCCCCCACCCACACCTTACCGCTGTGTTGCGTCCCCCTCCCCCACCGAACGGTGCGTTAACTCCCCGTTAACTTCCCCCTGGCACCCTGATTCGCAAGGACAGGAGCCGACCCCGTCCCCTCCCCTCCGGCCGAGGACCCGCAGATGCGGGCAGGGCGGGCGGAGGGAAAGGGCCGGCGCCGACCGGATGCGGCCTCGGACGGCCGGCCGCTCCCCGGGGTCCTTCCCGACCGTCCAGCTTGGGGCCGCTTGCGGGACATCACTCTCCCGCTCTCGGAAGAGGCACCCCCAGGCCCGCTCTTTGAATGGACCCCGGGGTGCCCCGGTCCGACTGGGAGACCCGCCCCCGCCGTCGAGAGACCCCGGAGCGGATCGCAAAGACCCAGCCGCCGCGCGTCGAAACGCGCCCGTTCGCCGTCCCCCGCCCGCGGGACCGCCCGGTTGCACCCTCTTGCGCCCCCCGCTACTCCCCCGCCCATGGCCAAGCTCCACTTCCACTACTCGACCATGAACGCCGGCAAGAGCACGCTGCTCCTCCAGGCGAGCTACAACTACAACGAGCGCGGGATGCGGACCTACCTGCTGACCGCCCAGCTCGACACCCGCGCGGGCGAGGGGCGCATCAGCTCCCGCATCGGCATCGAGACCGAGGCCGACACCTACGGCCCCGCGGACGACCTCTATGCGCGGATCGAGTCCCGCCTCGCCCAGGGCCCCTGCTCCTGCGTCTTCATCGACGAGGCGCAGTTCCTGACGGGACCCCAGGTCTGGCAGCTCGCCCGCGTGGTGGACGACCTCGACGTGCCGGTAATGGCCTACGGCCTCCGGGTGGACTTCCGGGGCGAGCTCTTCCCCGGCTCCGCCGCCCTTCTGGCCTTGGCCGACGAGATGCGCGAGGTCCGGACGATCTGCTTTTGCGGCCGCAAGGCGACCATGGTCGTCCGCCGCGCCCCCGACGGCACGGTCCTGACCTCCGGCGCCCAGGTCGAGATCGGCGGCAACGAGCGTTACGAGAGCCTCTGCCGTCGCCACTGGCGCGAGGCCGTGGGCGACCGCCCCCCGACCTGATGACGTTCGCTAGACCAGGTTCGGCGGCTCCCGCCCCTCGGCAAAGGCCACGAGGTTCTCCACCGCCATCCGCCCCATCGCCTCGCGCACGCCCAGCGTCGCGGTCCCCAGATGCGGCAGCAGCACGACGTTCTCCAGCGCCCGCAGCCGCGCCGGCACCTCCGGCTCCCGCGCATAGACGTCGAGCCCCGCCCCGGCGATCCTCCCCGCCTCCAGCGCCGCGACCAGGGCGTCCTCGTCCACCACGTCGCCCCGCGCCACGTTGACGAGGAACCCCGTGGCCTTCATCGCGGCCAGCTCCGCGACCCCGATCAGGCCCAGTGTCTCCGCCCCGCCCGGCACGGCCACGACGACCACGTCGGCCTCCCGCATCAGCTCCCGAAGCGAGCCGACCTGCCGCGCCAGGACATCCACGGCCTTGGGCGAGCGGTTGTAGTAGATCACCGGCATCCCGAACCCGTGGTGGCACCTGTGCGCCACCGCCTGCCCGATCCGTCCCATTCCGACGACGCCGAGCGTCAGGCCGGTCACATGCGTCCCCAGCATCTGCGTCGGCGCCCAGCCGGTCCACTCCGCGCGCCGGAGCATGCGCTCCCCCTCGCCCGCCCGGCGGCAGGCCATGAGGATCAGCATCACCGCGATGTCGGCCGTCGCGTCCGTCACCGCCCCCGGCGTGTTCGTCACGAGGAGCCCCGCCGCCCTGGCCGCCGCCACGTCGATGTGGTTCACCCCCACGCCGAAGTTCGCGAGGATGCGGCACCGCAACGGTCCGCCCTGGAACGCGGGGCCTGCAAACCGGTCCCCCAGCGTCGGCAGGATCGCGTCGTACTCCCGCAGCGCGGCTGCCGCCTCCTCAGGGGTCAAACCCCGGTCCTCCTGGCGGAACACCGTCTCGAACCGCTCGGAGGCAAAGGCCATGTTCGCCGGCGGAAGCTCCCGCGTGACGAGCAGCCTCAATGGAGCCGCCCCCCGATGGGCACCTCGTGCCCCGGCTGGACCAGCACCACGGCGCCGTCCGCGTCCGGCAAGCCCAGGACGAGCACCTCGGAGACGAACTTGCCGATCTGCCGGGGCGGGAAGTTGACCACCGCCAGCACCTCCTGCCCGACCAGCCGTTCCGGCGCGTAGTGCACGGCGATCTGCGCCGAGGAACGCTTCTCCCCGATACCGGGCCCGAAGTCGATCCAGAGCTTGATCGCGGGCTTCCGCGCCTCCGGATAGGGCTCGGCCCGGGTGATGCGGCCCACGCGGACGTCCACCCGCAGGAAGTCGTCGAAGGTGATCTCGTCGGTCATCCGCGCCCCAGCTCCTCGCTCCGCCCCGCCGCGGCCCGCACGGTCCGGCGTATCAACGGCCCGAGCCCCGTCGCCTCGTCCATGAGCACGCCGAGCCCCGCCTGCGTCGTCCCATTGGGCGAGGTCACATCGCGTCGTAGCTGCGCCGGGTCCGTCCCCGTCTGCTGCGCCAGGGCCCCCGCCCCCGCCACGGTCGCCCGGGCGAGCCGCAGCGCCAGGTCCGGCGCAAGTCCTTCGGCCTCTCCGGCTGCCGCGAGCGTCTCGATCAGGTGGAACACGTAGGCGGGGCCGGAGCCCGAGACGCCGGTCACAGCGTCGATCTGCCCCTCGCGGTCCAGCCGCACAACCTCTCCCACGGCGGACAGCAGCGACTCGGCCAGCGCCATGTGCGCCTCCGAGGACTCGCCGTTCCCGATGATGGCCGTGATCCCCTGCCCGATCGCCGCCGGCGTGTTCGGCATCGCGCGCACCACCGGTGTTCCCGTTCCGAAGGCCGCCTCGAAGGCCGAAAGCGGGGTTCCGGCCGCGATGGACAGGACCAGCGTCCGCCCGCCTCCGAGGGAGGTCATGGCGGGCAGCGCCTCGCCCATCATCTGCGGCTTGACCGCGACCAGCGCCACAGCCGGCGCGGCCGGCAAGGGTCCGTTCAGCGCCACCCCGGTGCCTGTCAGCCAGTCCGTCGGCCGGGGCTCGATCACATGGACCGCGCCGGGAGGGAGCCCCCGGTCGAGCCAGCCCTTCAGCAGCGCCGAGCCCATCTTTCCGCAGCCCAGGAGGACGAGCCCCCGCGCCGCTACCTCGTCCAGTGCCATGCCGTCCCCCCAAAGGTCGGCGCGACCCTAGGGGGACAGCCCCGGCGCTTCAAGCGCGCCCGTAGGCCTCCGCGATGGCCACGTCCATGGCCGCGGCCGGCTCGCGCCCGCCCCAGATGGCCAGTTGCACGGCCGGGTAGAAGCGCTCCGCGCTCATCAGCGCGGCGTGGATCATGGTGTCGATCTGCTCCGGAGAGGCGATCTGGTCCCCGGCGAGCACGAGCCCGTAGCGGAACACCAGCACCTTCTCCTCGCCCCACCAGGTGAAGGACCCGGCCCAGCAGAGGTCGTTCATGCGGTTGAGCAGCTCGTAGAGCGCCGGCATCCGATCCGCCGGCGGATCGAGCTCGTAGGTGCACAGGAGGCGCAGCGTCTCGTCCGAGGGGGACCAGGCCAGGGTGAGGGCATAGGACCGCCACTGGCCTTCGAGGGTCATGGCGATCTGGTTCTCGGCAACCCGGTCGAAATCCCAGTCGTAATGCGTGGCGATCGTCTCGACCACGTCGATGGGGTGGATTTCGCCCTCGTCGAAGAACGTCTCGGAAACGGTCATATGCACGGCCCCCTTGAACTGCGCCGAAAGGTTCGTCCCTCCGGTCGCGATGCCTGCTCCAGGGCTCGGCGGGCTTGCCTCCGAGCCCTTGGGACCATGGTGGCCCTGCAAGCGAGTCTGTAAAGCGGTTTCTTGGGGACAAAGGGGAACATCCACAGGGACGTTCGCCCTTGCATCACCCGGTCAGAGGCTCGGCGTCGTCGGCGCCTGCGACGCGCCCCCGGCATCACGTCCGGCGTTCGCGGTCATCAGCCCCTCCAGGGCCACGAGCCGCGCCGCCAGGGCGTCGTTCTCCTCGCGGGCCTTCTGGGCCATGGCGCGGACCGCCTCGAACTCCTCCCGGGTGACCAGGTTCCGGTCGGCGAGCATCCGGTCCACCACCGACTTCAGCGCGTTCTGCGCCTCGTCCCGGGCCCCCTGCGCCACGCCCATGGCGCTGTTCATGATCTGCGAGATGTCGTCGAGGAACTTGTTCTTCGTCTGCATGGGGGCATTCTCCTGCGGGCACGGTCGGGGGAGATATGGGCGGCGGAGGGACTCCACGCAAGGTTGACAGCGCCGTGGCCCCTCCGCAGGAAAGGCGGCATGACCGGCATCCCCTTCCCCGACATCTCGCCCGAGGCCGTCTCGTTCACGGTCTTCGGCTTCCACCTCGCGCTCCGCTGGTACGCGCTGGCCTACATCGTCGGCATCCTGATCGGCTGGCGTGTCAGCGTCGCGGCGCTCAAGCGCCCGCATCTCTGGGCCGGGGGCCAGTCACCGATGACGCCCGCGCAGCTCGAGGCGCTGCTGACCTGGATCATCGTCGGGATCATCGCGGGCGGACGCCTCGGCTACGTCTTCCTCTACCGCCCGGTCCACTACCTCCAGAACCCCTGGCAGATCCCGGCCCTCTGGGAAGGCGGCATGTCCTTCCACGGCGGGCTGATCGGCGTGGTGCTCGCCATCACGATCTTCTCGCGGGCCGCGAGGCTGCCGCTGGGCGGCGTCGCGGATGCCATCGCGCTGGCCTCGCCGCCCGCCATCCTCCTGGGCCGCATCGCCAACTTCATCAACGCCGAGCTCTGGGGCCGGCCGACCTCGCTCCCCTGGGGCGTGATCTTCCCCGGAGAGGCCGCGCAGGACTGCCCGGGCGTCGTCGGCCCCTGCGCCCGCCATCCCTCGCAGCTCTACGAGGCGGGCCTGGAAGGCCTCTTCCTGGGGTTGCTCCTGATCCTCCTCGCCTTCCGCTGGGGGGCGCTCCACCGCCGCTGGCTTCTCACGGGCGTCTTCCTCACCGTCTACGGCTTCTCGCGCTTCCTCGTGGAGTTCGTGCGACAGCCCGATGCCCAGTTCGTCTCGCCGGGGAACCCGCTGGGCCTCGCGTTCCACTGGAACGGCTGGGGTCTCACCATGGGCCAGACGCTCACGATCCCGCTGATCGTCGCGGGGGTGCTACTGGTCCTCTGGGCGCGGCGCCGAAAGCTCGTCGCGGCGTGACCCCCCTGGCCCGCCTCCTCGCCGAGAGGATCGCCGCGACGGGGCCCCTCACGGTCGCGGACTACATGGCCGAGTGCCTCCTGCACCCCGACCACGGCTATTACGCGACCCGGGACCCCCTGGGCGCCGCCGGCGACTTCACCACCGCGCCCGAGATCAGCCAGATGTTCGGGGAGCTCCTGGGCCTGGCCCTCGCCCAGGCCTGGCTCGACCAAGGCGCCCCCCGATCCATCGTCCTGGCCGAGCTCGGTCCCGGACGAGGGACCCTGATGGCCGACGTGCTGCGCGCCGCCGCCAAGGTCCCCGGGTTCACCTCGGCCGCCGCGGTCCACCTCGTCGAGGCCTCGCCCACCCTGCAGGAGGAGCAGCGCCGGCGCGTGCCGCAGGCGGGATGGCACGCCTCGGTCGCGGACTTGCCCGAGGGGCCGCTCTTCCTCCTGGCCAACGAATTCCTCGATGCGCTGCCGGTCCGCCAGTTCGTCCGCACCGGCCCCTTCTGGGCCGAGCGCGTCGTGGGCCTCTCGGACGGCCGCCTCGCCTGGGGTCTCGCGCCGCCCGCCGTCATTCCCGCGCTGACGGACCGGATGGCCGACACCCAGGACGGCGACATGGTCGAGGTCTGCCCGGCCCTTCCGGGCATCATGGGCGAGGTCGGGCGTCGCATCGCCGGGCACGGCGGCGCGGCGCTCCTCGTGGACTATGGCGGCTGGCACCTCACAGGGGACAGCTTCCAGGCCGTCCGCCGCCACGCCTACGCCGACCCGCTGGTGGCGCCGGGCGAGGCCGACCTTACCGCCCATGTGGACTTCGAGGCCCTGGCCCGGTCCGCCGCCCCGGCCGCCGCGACCCCCATGGCGCCGCAGGGCGTCTTCCTCGAACGCCTGGGAATCACGCCCCGCGCGCAGGTCCTGGCCCGCAACCTCGCGGACGAGGCGCTCGCCGCCCACGTCGCCGCGCATCGCCGCTTGACCCACCCCGATGAAATGGGAACGCTCTTCAAGGTGATGGGCCTCCATCCGCCCGCCGCCCCACCGCCGCCCGGATTCGCCGATTGAGCCTCGACATCATCACCTCCCCCGATCTCGACCCGCTGAGGCACGGATTCTTCGGTCGCGCCGGGGGGGCCTCCTCGGGGGTCTTCCAAGGGCTCAACTGCGGACAGGGCTCGACGGACCAGGCCGAAGCCGTGACCATCAACCGCGCCCGCGTCGCCGAGGCCATGGGCGTCGCGCCCGAGGCGCTGATGGGCGTCCACCAGGTCCACTCGGCCGACGTCCTCACGGTGGAGGGTCCCACTGCCGGCCCGAAGGCCCGCGCCGACGCGATGGTGACGGATGTCCCGGGCCTCGCGCTGTCGGTGCTGACCGCCGACTGCCAGCCGGTCCTGTTCGCCGACGCCGAAGCCGGCGTGATCGGCGCTGCCCATGCCGGCTGGAAAGGCACCCTGGGCGGCATTCTCGAAGCCACGGTGGACGCCATGCTCCGACTCGGTGCCCGGGCCCCGCATATCCATGCGGTGATCGGGCCGACCATCAGCCAGCGCGCCTACGAGGTCGGCCCGGAGTTCATGGACCAGGTCCTGGCGGAGGACCCCCGCGCCGCCCGCTACTTCGCTGCCGGTCAAGGCGACCGGCTGCACTTCGATCTTCCGGGCTACGGGCTCCAGCGGCTCCGGCAGGCCGGCGTGGGCGAGGCTGCCTGGACGCGCCACTGCACCTACACGGACCCGCGGCGCTTCTTCAGCTACCGCCGCTCGGTCCATCAGCGCGAGGCCGACTACGGCCGCCTCATCGCCGCGATCCGCCTCTAGTCCAGCGGCACGCCGGGCTCGTCCTTGCCGCTGCGGATCACCAGGCTGGTCTTGACGCTGGCCACGTTGGGCGCGGGCGTCAGCGACTCGGTCAGGAAGCGCTGGAACGCGCCCAGGTCAGGCGCCGCGCATTTGAGGATGAAATCCACCTCGCCGTTCAGCATGTGGCACTCGCGGACCAAGGGCCAGCCCTGCGCCAGCGCCTCGAAGGCCCTTAGGTCCGCCTCCGCCTGACTCTTGAGGCGCACGGAGGCGAAGACCCTCACCTGGAAACCGAGCTTCTGGGCATCGAGGTCGGCGTGGTAGCCGTTGATGAAACCCGCCTCCTCCAGGGCGCGCACGCGGCGCAGGCAGGGCGGCGGCGAGATGCCCACGCGGCGCGCGAGTTCTACGTTGGTCATGCGACCATCGCCCTGCAGCAGCGCCAGGATACGCCGGTCGATGCTGTCGAGCTTCTGCCCGGGCATGGGTCCTCCCCTTCCGGCTGCAACCTACCCTTGTACCCCGAGTCACGCAATTATGTTTCGCGGCCGCA
>Ga0210040_10010004_pt1 | contig 10949 bp, 6 predicted proteins | sample CryGeyCG12114_NA_FD_185462 | JGI IMG/M metagenome (GOLD analysis project Ga0210040, IMG submission 185462) | Groundwater microbial communities from aquifer - Crystal Geyser CG19_WC_8/21/14_NA (SPAdes) (version 2) | ecosystem: Environmental > Aquatic > Deep subsurface > Groundwater | place: USA... | reverse complement strand
AAATGCTACACCCAGCCACAGTATTTTGCTTTGAAAGTTCATGTATGATGCCAGAAAATATGTATATACTAGATAAGTTTGCAATAGCTATGCGCATGTAAAAACCCGAGCACAATTTTGTGAGGCTGACAGACAACACAAGAATCATAACAAGTGTAAAACACGTGCCGTAGTGGTGGTGGGTTTTTGATTGTTGTTGAGACAGCTGGGTATAGAATAGTGCATAATTACTATTTCCTCTAATAATTATTAACCACTAAAATTGAATACTTGAGTGTGGGAACATCTGCCTTCCGTGCACTTTCACTTTACGTTGACACGTTTCATTATCTACTCTTGTCTAATTAAGTAAGCAAAGAAAACAGTTACAATACAAATAGTTACTGTATTTTTGTTTATGACATTACACTGAAGTATTCGAAGTTTTCGAAAATTTCTATATTATGCGATTTTGGGGTCATAATATCAATATGATATCTTCACTCTCAGGTTTCGATGACATTTGACAATTAACTAAACTTTAACTGGAGCCGGCGTGTATGAAGACGAAAGCAGAAACATGCCAAAGAAGTCAATACGTACAGAAAAAGCGCTTTGCACTTCATAAGAATTCCTCGATGACATCTTCGATGTCATTCCGACTAAAATCATTCTTATGCGGAGTTCTCATCGCTTCGGTCACATGGGGAGCGAGCTTTTACTTGTACTTCCGACTTAATCTCTCATATAACCACACGGCGGATGTGGACGTCTCTTCAACAAGTAGAAGTAGATACATGCCATTACGAGAATTTAGCCTAAATTTCAACCATAAACTCCCAAGCGAAAACCAGGGATTTCATGAAGACAGCGGTAACCACTCTGATACACACAACGATGAAATAGACACCATAGTAGAATCCAACCGTAAATTGCCAGTTTGGAAAACGAAATTCCAACAGCTAATTAAAAAGGAAAACGCGCAATATGAAAACAGTGCCAAACTAAACGACAAGCTGAAGTCAATGGTTCATGTTGTAGGGAAAAATGGGAAACCGGAGCCAGGTTCATATGGACTAGGAGTTGTGAAAACATTAGAAGACAAGAAAAACAGAGAACGGGGTTACAAAAAACATGCTTTCAATACCTTGATAAGTGAACGAATTGGATTGACTCGAACTATTCCAGACACTCGCCATAAACTTTGCAAATCTCAAAAGTATCCTCCGAATCTTCCCAAGGCGTCTGTCATCATTTGCTTTTATAATGAAGAACTGACTGCCTTACTTCGTACTGTACATTCGGTACTAAAACACTCCACTGTTCGTAATCTGCATGAAATAATTCTCATAGACGATTTCAGTGACTTGGCACTCTACACCAAAGTACTTAAATATGTGAAACTTCATTTACATTCCGGCTCGCCAAAAACTATCTTGCATAGAACATTAAGAAGAGAAGGACTAATTCGAGCTCGCATTATTGGATCTCAAGAAGCCACTGGAGACATTTTAGTTTTCCTCGACTCCCATGTAGAAGCTAATGTTAATTGGTTGGACCCCCTTCTTGCCACGATTGGGAAATCCAACACAACAATCGCTACTCCAATCATAGACTTGATAAATCCAGATACATTCCAGTACTCGTCCAGTCCGTTGGTCAAAGGAGGATTTAACTGGGGCCTTCATTTCCGATGGGACAATATTCCAAAATCCACGTTGAAAAGTGATCAAGACTTTGTCAACAATGTAGTTAGTCCTACGATGGCTGGGGGTCTGTTTGCAATGAGCAAATCGTACTTCCACCATCTTGGGGAGTATGACAAAGGGATGGATATCTGGGGAGGGGAAAATGTTGAACTCTCTTTCCGCACTTGGATGTGTGGTGGCTCAATCAACATCGTTCCATGTTCTAGGGTAGGACACGTGTTTCGAAGACGAAGGCCATACGGTGCTACAAATGGAGTAGACACTGCACTAGTGAATTCCGCCCGAGTGGCCGAAGTTTGGATGGACGAATTCAAAGATGAGTTCTACAAAGTTCAACCGCAAGCTAGAGATCAAGATATTGGAGACTTGACAGACAGGAAACGGTTGAGAGAATCGCTGAATTGCAAGTCGTTCAAATGGTACTTGGAAAATGTATACCCAGACATATTGAAAGAGGGGAAAGGGTCCCTTGGTTCTCCAGCAGTGTATAATAATAACCAAGTTTCGAAAACTCGTTCGCGTCAATACAAACAGACATTTCTCCTCCAAGTTGCTTCTACAAGTTTATGCGTTCAGGCCGAAAGAGGGATTGAAAAAAATACTGGACTCGTCCTCGCGAAATGCAATACTCTGAAGTTTAAAAAACAAAGATGGTCTTTGACAGAGAAAAATGAGCTCTTACTTGCCGAAATGTTCTGCCTGGATGCTATTTCGGATATACCCAAGCTTGCCAAATGTCACGAGATGAAGGGCACTCAGGAATGGAAATTGAGCGGAGAAACTAATGCTGCAATTTTTAGTTTAGCTGCTGGAATGTGCTTAGGATTTGAGTCACCACCAGAAGTAGGTAAAAAACTGCAACTTGTGATTTGTGATTCCAAAAATGGGGGCCAAGGTCTCAAGTTCAACTTGGTAGATGTTCAGCACCATGCTTTAAATTAGGGAAATGCATTTATTCGACATCGACGTCAAAGCACGAAAACTGTGGGTTGTCATCATTTGTGATTGATGATCAACTCAATTTGTCGTTTATGTACTACATTTGCCAGGTTGTAATGCTGCACTGCACTGTACATACTTAATTTTCATTTCATACAAACTATGTCTGGACACATACTTATAACAGTTGGGCGAACGAGTGTACTTTTTTACTATGCTATTTGAATCTGTTTGAGGTGTTCAAATGCCTGAGTAAACCGGTGATGTATCGGGAACTTCTCTCATTTAAATAAATTGCAAAAAGTTGCCTCTTTACCGAGTTACGGGCTAGGCTAACCAAGGCATTTTTGAGTACCTGTATTGTCGTGAAACTGTATTTAACTTATAATTTGGTTGTGATATTAAAAGTGGCTATGTCAATTTTCTAAAGCTAAAACCTGAGTGAATTTTATCCTACAATGCTTCATTAAACATCAAATCCATAATTGTTAGTATGGAATGCATTACATGTTGATGTTCATTGCATGTTAGCATGAAGCACATACAATTGTGATTCAGGCAGAGGGTATTGTAAGAAACACGAATATTTGCTACTATTTACAAAGATTGAATTAAATGCTGCTGCCTGTATATTGAATTTTGCATAGTTTTAATCAGCTGTCAAGTCAGAAGCTTCATTTCATCATTAACTCATACTCACAAACTAACTTATTGTGAGTGTACACAGAAAACAGATTTCACATTAGATTCACACGATCCACAGAACAATTCCTGAAAATAGAAAAAAATTAATGATTTTATTGTTATTTAATGTACGATTACGCCATACGTATTTACGTATAGAGTGAATGCGATAACAGAAAACATGCCTGCGAGCTTAAAAATGAATCAGATTCCACAACTTTCTGACATCGAGACAATCAGCACCTTGAATCCGTTTATGCGTACCCCATACCCAAAGGGTAGGAATATCAGTAACATTTAAAGTCTTATCTCTTCTGAAAATGTTCTTAGGATTCTTGAACTGTCTAGAATTTCCTACGTAAATTTTGATGATAGTAGCTCCTATCTTATACGTATGCAGCAGTTTTTCTACAATTTGTTCCACCATGTAACAATCATCATCCCAAGTGACTCCTCCCTCCCCACGAGATCCCATGAAAAACACAATAGTCTGAGTAATGAAAAAAGAGCCCTTCTCCTCATATGGAACCCGTTTATTTGCTTCGTAGAGTAAATCCAATGCATCCCGATATGTATCTGCTTCCTTTATGACAACTTCATTAGACCCAAATGTTGCAGGGTCCCTGTAAAAACTTGGGTCATGCAAACAAGAGTCCTGGAGCGAAATATTACACCAGCCAAGATTGCCAGCTTTATCACATCGGGCATCACCCCGTCGCATGCTTCTCCATAACATTTCTTGTGGAGTTCGGCCCTGATCTTTAAAATATTTTTTTCTCTGTTTTAATCTCGCTTGGTAATCTTCCATCTTTTGAATTAAAGCAGACTTGATTTCACTTTGATGGGAAGCATCGGGCTGAGCTACTTCTTCATCAGATGAGCCTCCAAAGTCGATCATGTTAAATTTTATCAGCTCCTCATGTTTTTTGCATAGAGGATATCTGCGCGGGTCCAAAGGCCCCTTAGAGTATTTTTTATTTTGCTCAGCATCACATTTCATGCATGCGTGGAGGTCAAGGCTTACCCCAGAACAGATTTCTCCATCTTCATCTGACATTTTGTGACATAGAGAGCAAGTTGAGCAAAATAACTAAAGTGAAGACAAATAACCTGTAAAACACCTATACAATATTACCTCTGAGTGTACAGGGATCATTTGCAGGGTCCAGCAAATTGGCCAATGCCTCAGCGCCCTCTTTCGCACGCCTGTCTCTCTCCTGCTGAATCCAGTGTTTAACTTTGCGTTTCTCCCTTTTCAAAACCTTTTGAATCTGAGCCATCCGCTTCTTATCTTTATCATTGCTTTGATCACTGGGACAACTATGGAGCGAAGTGGCATAAGTGACTCCACGAATACTAATATGGGACACATCCGTTTTGGCATAGATGTCGCTCATATCTGGCGAAAAAATTCGTAAAGCCTTTTCGTATTTTGCTGGCCAACTCTCTGCACTGCCTGTGGGAGATGCAAACGAGTCTTCAGACGGACGACGAGGGGGTTGTTGATCAGGAACGACAGGCTCGTCTTCAATTTCCTTCTGCTCATTCGGATCCTCCTCATGTAGTTGATGACTCTTATTGTCCTTGACAGCCATAAATGACATGGTGGGTCTCACACTCACATTCGGTCCTTTTACTGCAGGTTCCTCCACAACGTGTTTCACAGCTCGATCTCGATCGTTTATACACTTTTTACGAGGCGGCTCATTAATAGCAGTTTTGATTTTGGACGCTTGGCTGACCACAACTGGTAAAGGTTCTATAGCAGCAGGAACTGGAAGAACAGGAACAGCATGTTTTTTGTTCCTTGTGCCTTTTCCTTTCTCCTTCTTTTTTTTAGGCTTTGGTTTTCGTGCCGCAAAATCGTCTTCAGAAAATGCAGAATCTGAAGTCAAGGACACTGTGGAATCTCCATGGAGTAAAGCATGAGTTTCATCTGACATGACAGACATGAGCATAATATGGAAAGTGTCCTTAGCTTCATGTTTTTGAAAGAGCATGGCTTCCTCTTGATCGTCTACTAGTCGCCGTTCTTTCTCCTTTTTTTCTTCCTCTTCTTTTTTTCGGTGCATCTCATCTTGAACTTTTTTCCAGCCTTGTATTGAAGTGTCGCTCCCTAAAAGACGGAACTCGGGACAGCCATCTCTAACCAAGTCATTTTTTTCTTCCCCTTTATTAGACTTTTGCCCATTGTTAGGACATGGAGCATTTTTTCGGGCAATACATTTTTGGGTGGGTTGAATCTCAGGTTTGGGGTGTACGAGTTCAAGCAGTGGGCTGCAAGAATGCTCTTTTGGTTTCCTACCGGGTTTGTAATGTTTTCGTTTATTGGATTGCGGTTTTTTGGGCGATTGTAGATGCTCTTCAATCCTTGTACTTATTCGCACGGAGTTTGCCTTCGAATTTTGTAACTTGGAGTTTGCCGATTGTCTTTTTTGAAAGGCCTCTGCATTACTGGAATCTGAGCTCACTCTGGCTTGTTCAACTGAGCAAAGAAGCATTCACAATGACACAATTTTAAACGGGATCTACGGGTTTAACTGAAGCTAACAATAAGTTGATACTATTTTGCAAAAGTAAGAGTTATGCATGCAAAAGTGACGCTACACATAGAACAGTAATTTCATATGTGTAATGTCCATAAAAATATGCTGTTAACTTTTGTTGGAAGGAGATCCAGAAGTATTCATTTTTTAATCTTCGCCAGTTTTCGAATCGAAGGCACGCAATTCGAATTGTTACAAAAATAATAATTATAACGTAAAGGCACTGTATTAATTTTCTGACGTTTTGGATTGGAAAATCGTATTCAATTTATTCTGTCCATGTACATGGCAAATTCGTTTGTACTTTTACTGTAATCAGCCAAAAATGATTTCATGACAACCAGAAAGCTGTGCATTGGTATGAAGTAAGGATTTTCGCATGCTATTGCTATCGCTGTATTTTTGTTGTGAACTTGTTAAACATTTTGAAATCATAGCTTGAGAATAATATTTTATTCAATTTATTTCTACTAACTAATAAATAATACAGTAGTTTCAAGAATACATTTTAATGAGTTTTAGTCTTGAGCATGCAGTCTATTTATATGCTCCATGTTATAGTTCATCTTTCCCTTCAATAGCTGCTCGAATAAAATTATTTACATTTTCTAGTTTCAATGGGCCAGCGTAACTTTTGATCATTTTTCCTTTCTTGTATAAATTGAGAGTAGGGAAATCTGTGACCTAAGACAAAAAATAAAATTATTTATACTACATCACACTATTATATGGGATGCTGATAACTTTTTTAAGCGGACGTTTCATAAGGCATTTCACCTACCTTTAAATCATCACAAGTTTTACGAAACAAAGCACAGTCAAATTTCGCAATCTTTATTTGCTGATCTGCAGGATCCTCATATCCATTGTACGTAGCTCCCAAAGTTTCCCATGCAGTGTCAAATGCCATGCAATCTGAACACCAGGCAGTCCAATATTGTATAAATATTAGCGGCTCCTTTGCAATCACATCTTTAATCTCATCATTTCCAATTGCTATAACATCACTGGGTTCTTCCTCTTCTTCAATATCTTTTGGAACTTTTCTTGGCTCAGTTTTCCCAGTTTTCGTTTGGATGTATTTTTTCAGGCTGTCGTAGTCCCGTTGAGTGCTTGGGTATTTTTCCATCTGAAGTTGGTAAAAAATTAATGTGACTCAATTTAGCTACACTCATAAAAATTAGTTTTTCATCCTGCAGGTTAGTTATGTAGAAAATATTTTTCCAGCTTACCAACATGCCATCTTTAATCCAAAGCAAACTAGGATAACCACGAACTTCGTTTTCATTACACGTTGTTTTACTCATGCTGCAATCTACACTGGCCAGTATTAAGTCATCTTCATATCGGAATTCTTTGGCCAGCTTTGCCCATATTGGTTCTACGTCCATACATTTACTGGACCATGGAGTGCAAAATTTTACAAATGCGTTCACTACGGAGCCAACGGCGTCATTAAAGTTTTCATCTTGGAGCAAATGGAGTCCTTGTACTGGTTCGGGCATTGTAGAAACACGGGCTCCCCAAACAAACTGTATGAAAAAATTTGGGATTGTTGAAAAATTTACACTTTTCACAAGTTCATAAGTATACGAAATAAAAGTTTACCTCCGCTTCACGACCCAAGTTTTTATTCAAGAATTGTTCCAAAGATTTTAAATCGTGAACTCCTCTATACCGAATTCCCAATTCATCTCCTCCAGTTTTGTATAGTTTTATTCTAAAAACGTAATCATGTATTTCAGTATTTCACCCTCATGAAAACAAGTTTTCCGGGGGAAGGTTGGTGAGAGAATTTTTTTTCCTTACGTGGGGTATTTAGATACGTCATGATATTCGCAAAGTTCTGACTCCGTTGTACAATCCACTTTAGCAAATTGGATATCAGTAGATTTTTTGTCTTCCTCTTTTAAAGCCAGTTCTTCCCACATAGCAGCAACATCTTTACAATCTCCACTCCTAGAGTATAAAAATAATTTCAGAAAAAATAACGAAAATAGGTTTGGAATTTTAATAGACAATCTTACCATGGGGCAAAAAACAAAACAAAATGATTTTTCTCTGGTACAATTTTTTTGAAATTCTCCGTATTATACTTTGGAACAACTTCCACAAAATTTTGAGCACCAACTGATAATACTGCAACAGCTGCAATCAGTATGCAACCGACTAGGATCTGAGATTTTGTCATTTTTAAGCTTAGAATATCTTGCTTTGTTTTTAATTTTTACCACTGACAAGTTTAACAAGTCACAAAATCAGTTTATAAAGTAAAAATAAAAGTAAGATACACAATCAGTACACGAGCATGAATAAGCTTTTAGCACAAATTGCCTAAGCTTTACAAATACTTTTTGACAGTACAACAATATGTATGTTCACATTTTCGTCTTTTATGGGAATCCAGTGTGTTTCGTCAAGTATGCACGGACAATGTGGAGAAATGAGAAACTCGTTCCGGTCAAAGACAAGACTTGCTCCTTTCAAGGTCTCTTCATCCATGGAGTCAAAAACCTGTACTAACTAACTACATGTATACTACTACACTACAGGTGTATTTAGTTAACAAAAAATGCATGCACTGCTTTTTTAGTTTGTATTCAACCCTTTCACATAGCTCGTTTTGTTTGGGGGAGAATGAAGAAAGGCCTATGGATAAAAACATTTTCCTTTGAATCCAACTGCATGCCATCTCCACAGATGTTTAAAAAGATCACGTAGGCATTGTTCCTATATTTTGTGAAGTACAGATTTCTGGAAAGTGCTTGGATCAATGCAGTGCAGTGCGGTTGAATCGCAAGCAGGATAAAACTTTAATGAAGGCAAATTTTTTCACAAGGCTGCCTACAAGTGATCATGCAATGTTAACATACACAACTAAGCTGCCCAAATGTGACTACCTGCTATAGAAGAGGCACATGGAATAGTCATGACTAACGCTTATGAAAACACAAATCTAATTAAATTAGGGGTAGTTGTTAGTAGCTTAGTGATAATTAACACTCCAGCTAATACGAATGAGGTGACAACAAAGTTATGACGTAGTGTAAACATCTATGACGCTACATACGAGTAAAAATAGCAAAAGCAATTTTAGCATGAGACTTTGTAACTATACGGACTAATACAATATATCCACTGGATATTAAAAATGAGTGCGCAATCGTTTTGGAAGCTCTATGAAATCAAAAAGAAGTTATTGAAGCGTTAAAAATTGTTCTCTTTCATATTCACAGGTTGTACCGCGTCATTAACTGTTTCGGTTTCCCCCAGCACCCCATAGACCCAAAAATTATATGTAAACGGCAGAATGCTGCTGGTGCCAGCTTTCAGCGTGATTAGATAAAAATCCAGTCTATGCAAATGATTACACAAATCACATTACTTGGTCCATAAAAATCATGCGACTTCATCAAATTCATTAATTATTGTTTGATTTCATTGTTTACCAACATGGAACTAAACATCCGTTAAATCAAATGCCACAACCCACAACTTTCATTGATAAACTCATGAATGAATGAGTATTTGGGCTTAAAATAAATCAGTTTCTGGGAATCCACGCATGCAAATTTTATGCATATTGCATCATTCATATAAACTGCAAACAATGGTCGCTTGATAACATAACCATTTACGAGCAAAAATGAATGAGGTGGACTGGTGGACAAAAATAGAAAACTTTTATAACTGTATTTGTCAGTTATCCCTTAATTTTAGTCATAAATACAAAGTTTAATTTAAATCATACATCCTGGACAATATTCTGCGACTCAATTTGGTAATCCTTTCTGGAAATTTTATGAAAAAGTCTTATGTAAACAGGTTGTAAAATATTGAGATCATTAAATTTCCACATTTTATGGACTCTGTACCAATAAGAGTCGGGATCAAAGACAGTTGACTAAAGTCTGAATCTAGATCCTTCCTAAAATAATTTGCCGTTTACAATTTAACGACGATGACCGCACACTGATTGTCTGAGGGCAAATGTCACCGCATTGATGTCTATCTATAAATAAAACAAACCAAGCAATTCTCACTTCCACATTATAAATTACTACACTATCTAGTTCAAAGCAGTATGTATGTTATCCTTATTCAGAGCAGAATCTTTTCCAGATCATGGCCAGCATGAGCTCCATTCATTCAGATTTGTGACGGTCCAGAGTTCAGTCCAAAAACTCTAGGTTTCAACTTTGGACACATGTGTATCATTTTATCATTATATTGAAATGTATGAACAGTTTAGACTTCTACTACGTTGCATTTTTCGTGTTTCGTGTGCATGCAATGCGTTATAGTTTAGCTAATCTTATGGTAATCTTTAATGACAAAAACTACATAAATATATTATGCTACTATTAACGTACAATTTTTATATTCCCAGTAATTTACACACGCTTGCTAATTTATTTCCTTCTTCGTTTAGGCTTTTAGGTGGAAGCGTAATATGACTGGAGTCAGTCACAGACTCACATTTAGTCATTTACTAAGTACCTACTAATCACTCATGGGGTTTATTAAATGGAGATAATCAATTTTCGGGTAAATATGCACTTAAATGACGCGAGTTAAATATTATTATGGACCGTTGGAGTAGGATGGGCATTGGAGGTGGGGCTCCAAAAACTCACAGTCAGTATATAAGGAAACACAAACAGTCAGGTACAAACAGTTTGATTTTGGAATTAAAACAGAAACTTTAACGCTAAACATTTGTTACCGATTGCCACTGTGCACTTTAGAAAAGATACAATTTGAATAAAAATGAATTCAGTCACAGTTTTGGGTGGAAGGTTTTGGAGACTGCAAAAAGGAGCACAGCCTGTGATGAAGACTGCATCCCTCTTCTATTCTCCAGAGCAATTAACTTCAAAAGCCGCCTTTTCTCAATCCTCGCACTACAACTGCAATTTTAATCATGAAGGAAGAGTTTGGAGACTTCAGAATAAAGACGATTCTGAAAATATTTTTGAGGGGGATTGCAAACTTGGAGGAAGATTTTGGAGACTTCAAAATACCGATGATTTTTTGAATTCCTTGTGCAAAGATTTGAGACATAAAGGACGATTTTGGAGACTTCAAAATA
>Ga0210040_10010002_pt1 | contig 10950 bp, 4 predicted proteins | sample CryGeyCG12114_NA_FD_185462 | JGI IMG/M metagenome (GOLD analysis project Ga0210040, IMG submission 185462) | Groundwater microbial communities from aquifer - Crystal Geyser CG19_WC_8/21/14_NA (SPAdes) (version 2) | ecosystem: Environmental > Aquatic > Deep subsurface > Groundwater | place: USA... | reverse complement strand
AGCCGTGTCAATTGCGAGCTAAAGCTACCAATCCCATCACAAGAGCACGGCATATTATTACCCAAAACCCTGTATCAAATTACCCGTGAAGAAAGGATGAACTGGTTCACAAACTCTGTATATCGGACTACTTCTAAAAGGTCTTGCAGTCAAGTAGGAACTTCCTACAGGATTGCATACGCGGGCTAAGCCTCGCTCTTCAGGATAAAATTTCCCAGACTTGTCCTCACGTTTTTGAGCCAATTTATGGAGTGTGAGGATGGGAAGCTCCCCAAGCTCTAAAGTACACACACATACACACACATAAAATCATCATCTCAGTTTCAGATTATGCATGAAAGTCTCTTAGTAGTACGTGAGTTATTTAGTTGACAAAAACTTTCTTTCAGCAAGTTTCTTACTTTACTTACTACCCAATTTACATATATACATGGTTAACTTCGCATATTATATTAAACTTATCGCATACCCTCTATAACTCCTTCAAGAAGACTGGCTGGAGCTGAAGACATTTGCTCACGATTCAATCTCTGCAGTGTCTCCGTTTTCCTTTTATAACAAATAAATTTCCATGATTAGTTTTCAGTGAGTTCATCAGGAGCAGGAAATGAAGAACAATAGAGTTGTAGAATAAAGCTTTCGTTTCATGAAAGATGACCATCATCATTTTATGAATGACTGCCCTATTGTGTCACACCATTGACTATGGACTAACTAACTAGCTTAACTACCTAACGAAACGATGTAATTTTGATGTACGTGGTGAAACCATTGTACACGGGATGTGTGAATGAATGTGTGTAGGCGTAAAAGATCAGGTTCCAGTTTAGTTGAATGAGTTAGCTGAGCTAACTAGATCATATTGTAAGGTTCACTCACTCGCAAAAGAAACTTTCTTTGGGATCACCCTGAGGAGATGGAAACAGAGGATGTTTCACAATGCCTTGTAAACCCGCATCTTTGGCAGCCTTTTCCGTTCCTTTCATATACCTACGGTAGAGCTCACAAGGTGGACAATTCGACCCATCTCCCGTGGCATGTGGGGGTAGTCGTGTATTCAAAGGTTTGTACTTCCGTTCTCCTTGGGGGCATGGCTCTCCTGTGGAATTTCCAAAAAGGTACACAGCATTATTAGACACAACTTTTCATCCTTTATGTGAAGACGCCAATGGACTAGTAATGATATAATTTTTTCACAAAAAGATAACGGAGCAATATCTTACCTCAGATTGTCTCGCTGTGGTTTTATTTTTTGTCAAAGATTACTATTTACTACTGACTGTAAAATATCTACATTCCGACATATAGTTAGGATCTAAATTATAAATTATTCAAATCTCATTATTCCAATGGCGTCTTCCATAAGATGTATATTATAATATAGATGGAATAGGTCTATATGGAATGAAAGACATAATATTATCCATAATGCTATGTACACAGGACTGCATAACTGTCTTGTATACAAGGAATGAATGATGCACGGTACGTAAAATGAGCTGTGGGGTTGAGTGTGAAATCGTGTACTTTTTGTATTACAAGAACGTTACATTTACATTCACATGAGAAAGTTGGGATTACACTTTAAGTGCAAGCATGGGTAATGAAGTGTAAGCAATGTAGCTAGATAACTTTTCTCCAACGAAAATATGATTGATTGTAGTGAGTTTGGCGTGATAGAGAGTGGATACTCCTGTTCTACAGGCATGCTTTTGATTCGCAAAAGGCCATACCTTTGCCAGGTCCACGGTAACCTCTCAAATGTAAATCCAAGTCTTCCTTCATATTGTCAGACATAATGGTAGTTTGAGTTCTACGGAATTCTGAATTATCTCCATCCCATGGTTGCAGTCTTTCGGGACGTTCATACGCTGGAGATTTATAGCAGTAGCGCCAGCCGTCAATTGCCTGCTTCTCCTATACACCCAGTAAATAAGTGGTTTCAAAATACATAAATAAGCGTTAGAATAAGAATCTATGTTATGTACAATGTAGGAAATGATTTATTTCGTTTATAGATAAGCAGTGTGTAGAGCGCTTTCAAATGTGACTTGAAGAAACTCGAAGAGAGCCGCAGTAAGTAGTACGTAATGTTCACCCATAGAAGTAGATATATATAATACTGTTTTCACCATGGGAAAGGAAACAGTTTTTGGAATATAAAACTTACTCGTGAGAACAATTTATCTCTCCATTGATCTTGCTCGAATGTCTTGGTGCAAAAGCGATTGCAAAATGGAGCTCGGGAATGGTTCATAATGGTTTGAAATCGAGGGGCTTTGATTCTTTGTCCTTTATTGGTTGAGCCATAAAAAGGCGACACTTTGTTGCAATTGTATGGATCGTTGCAACCACATTGGCCGAATCTCATGCCCGTCGCATGTTGCAAAAAGCCACCCTATAGATAAAGTAAATGGGATTTTATTATTTCGTCGAGGGAACAAATTAGGTCATTCACTCAATTTTCGGGTATTGAAGCTGGCTCCTTTTTTTTACTGTAACTCAAGTTCAGTTCATACCGCATCATCACATCTTTCTGGGCAAATGTCAGTAAGCACTGCTCTAGGGCTCATGTTGATGCATGGGTCCAGGAAAAGTTTATTTGTCTGCTGTCCATACGTGTTTCCAAACTTGAACTTATACTGAGGCACGTACCCCATGTAGCCTGGTGGAAAGTGGAACAATGGTTTAAATATTGCAAGCGTCGGAGAATTCGACATTTACCATTATTTCGTGATGTGGTCGAATTTTGTGCTAAAATGTGAATTCAATCAAGCGAAAAACTGCTGACCGCGATAGATTTTCAGGGAAAATAAATTGGCCCGTATAGAAATGGAGACGTGCTACTGTTGTATAGCTTTACCTTGGCTCATTTTGAACACTTTATACTTTTCATTGAGCCATTTAAGCATGATTGAAAGGCGATGAAGTGTACTAATGGCTATTATTTTTAGACTACATTGCCTTTAATACTTACCAGGAACCATGTGAGGTTGAGGAGTGATCATAGGCCCATTGTTAGGGAAGCAGGCACAATCCATTATACGACTGTTTTCAAGTAATTTCAGTGCAGAAAAGAGACAGTAAATAAGTTAGCTAGAAAATAGGTTTTGACTTCCGAGCCGTAATAATATCAGTGAAAGTTAATTATGCCAATAGGGAAGACGAGAATTTACAATGGGGAGAATAATTAAAGAGCAGAGCTTAATTTTATGAGAGTGGAGACTCTATGAAGGCGAGATATGAAATGTAATTTTCACCAAGTCTCAATTTTATTGTTGAACACAATGTTATTCCCTCCAATCATGGTCGTTTCTACGGCAATGATTATTTTAAGCATCCCTATTCCAATAGTACGGCTTTGGTCTATGAGGAGAGAATGCAGTGTACTCGCACTGTTTTATAATTTTCTTGGAACATTGGAATTGGCAGTAGTTTAAGTAACAAAGGGCAAATGAAGAAGAAACAAAATTAATTTCCCCACTGTTGTTAGCTATAAAATATGATGCTAAAAGCTAAAATATAATTTAGAAAACTGGGATGAGAATTACTTGCTGGCATTGGTGAACTTAAAAGTTTAGCCACTAGCACTGTTTTCAAACGAACAGAAATCAACCTGAAATATGCCCTCAACTTTTACATAATTTTTGTACAAAACCAGTACGACTCCAAACTATCTCCTGAGTGGATTATCACACTATTTGTGTGGTGGTGGTTACCACAGCCAAAATGAGCTGTACGCACGTGCTATTATGATTGACAAGCCCTCCTTCATGTTTGCCAAACTTATATACTGCCATTTTTATCGACCCATTTAAAACAAAACCACCAACCACAGCTGACGGAATTGTACCCGTATCGGGGTATAAAATGAAGGCCATGTCATCCAGCCAGATTACAGTCAATTATACAGCAAAAACAAGCGTGGGAAAAGTGCACAATGTACCGTCGTGAGCAGCAGTTCAGTTCACCCCAAAATGACTAAAAAGCTCATTTTGGAAACCAACCATCAGAGATTAAGCCAAGTGTTATTTCACGGTTGAAATCCCGATATTTATCCTTTGAAACTAACCAACTAAAACTCTAATTGCCTCTCAGCTGAAGTCAGCCTTCATTTGCAAACTTCCGTAGCTCACATTTTCTCCGTGCTTTCATCATCAGGAGGCTTGTTTAGTTTCACTAGTTAGAAACCAAACGACAATAATAACCAAGCCGAAGCCCAACAGCTTAGTCGCTTTTTGTCTATCCACCTAACATTATTTAATTAAATGCAGATATCCAGTTTTATGCCATTCTACTCTATCTATGGCGTGTCTTGTTGCCAATTAAACGAATTATTGTCATTCAACCGACTACAGACACTTAACTTACGGGACTGGGTTTACCGATCTGCCAATCTAACTAAACTAACCGCCAAAAGGGATCTCATCTCAATAATCTACGAACCTTCTAACTAACTAAAGCGAATCCTTTAAAACATTTATGCCAATTCCATCATCTTCTGAACTAAATCATCTCTACTCTCCAACCAATAACTAACCAATACACTCTCACTCTTAATTAATCAGCTCAAATCATTTTACCCATTCGAAATCCTCGGTCCTCATTTAGTTAAATTCGATGAGGTCACCATGAAGCGGTGATGTCCTAGCACAAGTCTTGGTTAAAAATCACAAGAATTGCGTTTGGACAATCAAAGCTTCAATCGGAAATGTTGACCACGATGACTGAAGACTAATCCCAAACCCCTTCCTTCTTCCTCCAAATCCGTTGTTCAACTGATGAATAAACTGAAAGACGAGTCGGCATTTCCAGTCAGCGTGGCGTGATTTACAAACTTGTACTTGCTTTGAGTGCTATGTGCACAAAGGCGTTCTAATATGGCATCGCCAAAAAGTTTCCACTACCTGAAAAACAATACAACGGAATTAAAATGTAACACAGTATGGGAAGTGAACTTTTCCTTTCTTCAAGGGCTTCAGTCAGTAGCCGGCTGTTGCCACAAAAAAATTTACTACTACTTTTAAAGGGCCAGGTGTGCGTAATACAGCATAGGTGAATGAGATCCGTTAAAGGGAAAAAATTGGTACGACTCACTACCTAGCCAGTTGAGAAGGGCCAGGTGCTCACTAGGGAAGGGAAGTTACTAACTATAACTACTGTTGAAATAGGGATGGGGAATTTTGATGGTTAACTTGCGCTAGGACTGAAATTTGGGAATTTGAAGATTCCAAGTGAGTCCCAGAGATGTGAAGGGAGAGAAGGACTTGATGGAACTGATGATTTCGGTGGATTCGGAGTGCCCTTTAAATAGTGGAAGCTGGAAAAAAATGACAAGGTGCTCAGGATCCAGTAATAGTTAGTAGTATAGTAGTAGTTAGTTGGTACCTAGTACGCGTTGTGTTAGCTAAGTGTACCTTTCAGGGTACCAGGGTACTTTGCATTATCATCAATAGTGAGCGAGTGGTACGAGTGAGTAGATGGGACTTCCTTCCCTTTGGTTTTTTTTTTCACTCCCGGTGCAGCTTGCGTCTCCTATTATTGTTGACTACCCCCTCGATCTTTTGAATCCATTATGATCATTATTCGTGTTTGTGTGCACAATAGGAAATCCTTGGATGCTGTGTGTGCTATCGTCTTCTGGAATTAGCTTTTGTGGTGGTTCTCTCCAACTCTAGCAATAATATATTGTGAGTGATGGACTACATATAATGCAATGGGCTTTGGGGCTTCGTAGGTCACATTTGATTCCATATGATGATGATGATGGGGAGCGCTGAATTCTATCTGAGCAGATGTACGATGTGACCCGTGCATATGGATTGATGGGTGGAATTCAAAAGGCTTTATCGCACTGCAGCTTGAGCATTATGCTGGCAAATATACTACTTTTGCAGACAAACGCGTGCCTAGCTATATTCTGTATTTACATGGGCACGCGACCCGCATTCACTATATTGACTATTGTATTAGTTAGTGAGTCGAGTTGGGATCTATAATCCTTCGCACAGCTTGTGTTGTGCATTTGTGACATAGTGAGGCAAACGGTTTGGGATGATTTTACTAACGTGCTAATATGAAAGCAAATTCGTATGAGGGGACTCACTCAGTGATTCTTTAACCTTAACCCTTGATTTGAGCTCCTAAACTAAAAGTTGTAGAGAAAGGTCCTGGTTTCATATTCACCCCTTTTTCAAATGACATACAAAGCGCAGTTAGTCAGTAAGTAAGCAATTACAACGATTTCTGCTGTTGTGTATCAGATTATGCAATATGTTGTGTAGTGCACAAGGAAAATTATATGAACGCTTGGAAGATTTTGATTTGTATATAATAATTTGTCCACAGCAAACGACCACGTGCAACTCAAGATATTTAAAATTTAAAAAGCAATAGTCAATCGTCCTTATTTTTTGTACCCATTCATGAAAAAGTACAATAAAGTGGAATCTATAAGGATTTCCTTTGCCCAACAAGCTGCATATGGTACACCTTACGTGTGTACTTTAAAGCCATCCTGATACTGTCCAGATGCATTGAACGGCCAGTAGAATAATGTAATGCACCTTTTGTGCTCATTGAAAAAAATACCTAGGATGCTCTCAGGTAAGCAAGCATTACTAACTTACTTTATTTCGTGGAGCACAACACACCATATGCAGTCTAGAAAAAGGTGAAAGAAAAATGCGTTCAGAACGGTTTCCTTGAAGGCAGCTTGCAAGAGTTTTTAGTTTTCCACCAACAACTAGCCGTTTCTCTCCACACATTGGGTGATATATTGAAAACCGCATCTGTGTTTACACGCCCATACATCCATCTAGCCGTGTACAGATTTCTAGACAGTTTATATTGCCTGGACGCACTACTTCTACTACTTTAATGTGCTTTCACGGATTTCATGCATACCAAACATATTCAACCTGGTTGGGACAGGCAAGAGATTCCCCTTTCCCTCAAAAACGAAATGGAGCGTCATCCGGCATAACTTATTATGGCTATACACGGCAATTTAGTCAAAAGGAACAATAACAATGCTAGATTAGCCATCCATCCTCATCCATACAGAATTGCGCATCTGTATTACCTATGAGCTAACTTGTAACTACTACTACATCCCGTTTCCTTGTCACTCACTCATTCCATACACAGTTGCACTATTATTGACTGACAGATGAAATTCTATAGATAAACATCGTCTTCCTGCACCAAACAGTGGTCTTTAAATCCCATTGTTGTGAGCAATGCGGTAGTTTGCAACAATAAGTCGCTGCAGGAGTGCATACATAATAATAGCATTGTAACTAACTAACTATATCATCGTTTGTCGGGTCCAAACCTAACAAAAAGTAGAAATCATCATCTTTATATTCCTTTTTGTACGGCAGTTGTATAGCATATAATATAGGTACAGTAGTCTTTGTTTTGTGGCCACGCGACTGACGGACGACCTGGGATTCTCCAGTTTGTGGAAAAACAACAACTTACAGTTGCCTCCTGTAATTACTACTAATAGGATTGGGCTGGGAAATGATTCCCTAGGTTTTAAGCTCAGGAAGCAGTAGCTGTAGAGAGATAGTAATCCATGATGTAGCAGTCTAGTAAGTAAGTAAACTAAACCTACACAGCTAGTTAGTTAGTTGGTTTTAACGTAGTGAAATGTAGAAGGAATGAAATGATGATAAGACATGCATTTGCGTTTCCAGTGGAAGTAGATTGATTACAAACAGATAAGAGGGACGGTACGCACGCCAGTTGTCGAATGAATGCGCTGTGTATACATAGGACTTTTATTTACGGGACTGTGTCCAATTTTATAATAATCATGCAAAACTTGCATACTAACGATTACGTTATTTTTTGCTCTTTGCAAAGCACTAGTGGCTGAAATATTAATAGTAGTAGCTAACATCTAGCACTAACTTCAAGATAGGGGAGTTTTGGAATGGACACATTAAAAATATTAGCATCTGCATATGAATTTTAAAGACTGCGCTATTGTGTATAAAAATAGAAGATAAACAGGTAGTAGTAAGTAGTAAGTTTATATGTGATAAATGGAAGATAAGAAGACACAGTTTATTAACAACAGTTGGTCTCATCATCATCACTTACGGGATGTAATAATAAGTTTATGCTTGCAACATGTTCTATATTTTCCCTTTCTTTTGCTCATCTGTTCACATTTGCTTGGCCAGTTGGAATTACCTACACAGAGTTATTTACTTTATGAAAAAAGAGTTGGAACTATCTAGAGATAAGGCATGGAAAAAGTTAGTGATACTCACAAGTCATCACAGACTCATAATAGTTCTTATAGGGAAACAGGCAGCCATTTAATTGATAAAAATGGTAAGTGAGCGTGAAACGAGAATTTGTTTACGTATGAAAAAGCCTTGAGAAATAAAAACTGTTTACAAGAACTCAAAGGATGAAATGAATGAGCCCAACTTAACAATAGGGTTTGTATAAACGAACTGAGATGTTCTGCTGAAAAAAAGCACGTTCATGTAAAAAAAAACTCGAGCATGAATGAAAAATGAGGGCACAATACGAACACAGAGAAATTCTCGTTCCTTATGCCAAAAAATATGGAGGAATGAAATTAAAATAGTATACTGTAGATCACAGCCAAGTCAACTCTTTTGTATGGCATGTATTTTTTGTGTGTGAAAGTAATTTTTGTCGCTCGCAATATTTTATCTCGTAGCGTGCAACACAAATGAATTAAAAACGGTATAAAATATTACACAGACAAGACAACCCATATAATTAAAAGGAGCTGGCACAAGCTATATAAATGTTTGTAAAAGTGGAAATAATGTGGACTGGAAAAATGGAGCAGATGCGGCACAAGACTTGTTCTGATATGAATGATAACAGCACTTTCTGGGACTAGGGGCCAGTAGGTGAATGTTAAAGGAACACATTTCTTTCTTGGCCTAGGGTATTATATCGTTTGTCATTACTAACCAACTTTATCCACTGTAGTAGTAGTAAGTGAGTAAGTATATAAACTACTTTGGTACTAAAAAAGGGTGAATCCAGTCAAGGTGGGAATAAACTAATGAGTCCGTGTAGCGCAGAGTAATGCAAAGAACTCAGTCAGGAGGCAAATGGGTCGCTTGTACATTTTTTTTCTCTCATCGTCATCATTATTACCGAGTTTGCATTTGCTAGCAGCAACCAAGTCAAACTAACTAACTAACCGACTACTCTTGTTCCATGTATTCATGTGTTGAGTAAGAAAAGAAATAGTGGCTAGAAAAGCCAAATGAGGATTTTTCCTTTCCCCTTCCTTTTTTTTGTGTGCATTTGTCTACCGGAGCAACTGTTACTTTTTTTGCACCTTTACATTGCCCTAAATTTCAAGAGGGAAAAGAAAAGCTGTTATAAATTTTTTTCTCTTCTTCTTCTTCACATTAAATCGATTCAATTCATTAGTAGTAGTAGTGAGTTCCTAACTTGTTTACAGTTGTATGCTACACGGAGGGGAGTGTTGTCTAACTAAACTGCTTTCCAAAGGTAAGCTAAATTTATACGTGAGCTGGCTGAATTCTTGTGATAAGTGTATCCAGAGCACGAATCTTTTTTTTTCACAAGAATAGTATTGTTGGTGTTTTATATACCGTGTACCGCTAGCCACATGTTTTGGTGGAAAAAATAAAGTAACTTAGACTGCTGCCACAGTTCTGGCCAGGAATACAAATTCAAGAGAATCAACCCGTTTTAAAGATCCGATGGGGGAATTAAAGTCTTGTTGTAAGATTTTGCTCCATGATAATAAAACAGGGTTTTTAAATTCACCATTGTGGCAGTTCTATTGAAAATTATTATGGTTCCTGATCGTATGCGCAATCAGTAAATGTCAAGCTGTTCCATATATTGCAAAAAAATGGGACAAAAAATTCTTTTCATGGCAAATCCTTGCTATAATCAAGATAGACGTTTCCTCATCCGTATCTAAAATTCTACATTATTTAGTCGCTCTGGTCTCCCTCCCATCAGCTCTGGCAATTTTCGTCTTGTTACTGCACGAGATCAGCGGATATATTGAATATTACATGGGGCACATTGACGTCTCAGACTGGAAAAATTACATGGAGCACATAGTTGAAGCTCAATTCTGATCGATTCAATATTAATGATAAGTCGATCCCAGCTTGTCATATTCGTACAGTTTCATCCAACCTATAATACGGAGCATAGTGTAGGTAGAAGTAGCAGCTCACAAGCTGAATCCATATCTGATATGTTGTTATAACTTTGACACGGGTGCAAATCGGGTACAGCTGCTTCCTTCCTACAAAGGCTAGAAAACTTTTTTTCCCTTTCCATCTCTTCCATCACAACAACAAATAATAATGATGACTGAGTGCTTTCCGAACGAATGTATACTCACTTTTTCCTTAGCGCAATCAAAATACAATGTCCCCACATGTGTACCTAATACATATAGCCAAGCCACACACACACAGTATTAGCAATGGGACACATTTGTACACACAGGCATTCACTCACGGGTCGTGTGTCCCGCTCATATTTCCACCTCAATAATGTAAAGCTACCGTGCTGGCTGTCCGCCTCAATTCATATTATTGTGATTCCACGAATGATTCCATTATTTACATTGGTGCGAACAAGAAACCTTATGAAGGAGTTTTCATTTGTTTCAGATTCCATTTGTCCTCTAACCAATGTCAATAACTGTATTAGCAACGGACCGCATGTAACTAATAATGTGAATACGTGTGTAGCTCGTGAGAAGGAAAACATCATTAAACATAGAGTGCTATTGGATTGTATTATAAAGTAAATGAAATGAACGTTGAATTTTATTACAGTCATGTCACAGGATTGCATGGATACTTTGTATAACACAATAATAATCATTTTGAACCGGTAGGAACGGTAACCAGCCAGCCAAGTCACTGTTTGCATACTATAACTGTA
>Ga0210040_10010001_pt1 | contig 10950 bp, 8 predicted proteins | sample CryGeyCG12114_NA_FD_185462 | JGI IMG/M metagenome (GOLD analysis project Ga0210040, IMG submission 185462) | Groundwater microbial communities from aquifer - Crystal Geyser CG19_WC_8/21/14_NA (SPAdes) (version 2) | ecosystem: Environmental > Aquatic > Deep subsurface > Groundwater | place: USA... | reverse complement strand
CCCTTTCGTCACCCATTTCCGCGGCGAAGACGCCAGCTTGACCGCACAACCGGGCTTCACAGGAAACATCACTCCGGGTGTATTGGCAGGCGGCCACTACCTCACGAGCACACTCGACGACTACTCCACGTTCCTCCTCACGGTCCTCAACAACGGCACACATCCCAAGACGGGCGTGCAAATCCTCAAACCAGACACGGTGAAAGATTACATCTTCACCGACCAAGTCAAACACTGCCCGACGGACGGCATCGGCACGCTTTCAGGAGCGATACCTTTCCTCTCCAACACCGGAACGATGCTGCCCGGCGTCAAGAAGACGTGGTCGTGCGGGCTGATGCTCAACCTGGACGACCACGCCAACGGACGTAACGCCGGAAGTGGCGCCTGGGCCGGCCTCGGCAACCTGTACTACTTTCTGGACCAGAAAGCGGGCAAGCTGGCGTTCATCATGTGTGCGACCCTCCCGTTCCTGGACAAGGAAGTCCTGCATCTGTTCGACGAACTGGAAAGAGCCCTGTACGACAAAGGCAGTGCCGGCAGTGTCGGCGAGAAAGGATCGAACTTCGCTTTGCCCGCATGATGGGATGGGATCGCATCAGATCGCATCGGATGGGATGTAGACCAAACCCTATGTATCGTTCTGTATGCTTCATAGCACATACCACAGACACAGACGTCGTAAATGCCATGAGCCGCTGCTTTAGCCAGTCAGGTGAAAGAAGAAAACACATTTTCTCGAACCTCTTTACATGATAAAACCTCGACACCACCCCAACCTCCCCGCTACGCTCCCACACACAACCCCCCTCGCTACTCCCTCCCTACTCCCTCCCAATCCTAATCCTATTCCTCCTCCCCAAAACCTGCACCGTCCTCTCCCTCTCCGCGTCCGTCATGTCGGCCCAATTGGCGATGCGACTCAACGTGCCGTCCGAGTTGACGACCAAGGGTCCCAACGCGTCCAGTTTCACCGTCGTCTGCGTCGTCGTCTGGGATTGAGAATGAACCGCCTCGACACCGTCACCCGCCGCCGCCGCCGCCGCCGATGATGTCTCTGGAAGAGCTAGTAATTGCGGTGCTTGTTCTTCAAGTTCTTTGCCTTGGTCTTGGTCTTGGTTCTCCACCGTCTCCATGACGGAATCTCTTTTTCTTACAAATCTCGAGATTTTCGTCCTCTTTCGGGAATTGTTCTGGGAGCAGATAAACCAGTGCGTCGGTCGTCCACTACCGAGGGCGGATGGGTGGATGGATGGATGGTGGCGGGGATGTAATCAGTGTAACGTGTACGCGTAGTTGTTACGTTTGTTTTTATTTTACGATCACGGTAAACAACGCTAGAAATCGACGAGGGTTGGGATTGTTGACAGATCAGGTAGGCGCGTGGTAGATTGTCGATGATGTGGTATCACCAGGGCTCGTACATCTTTATATACCTCAAGTGGTTCGTCCTCTCCTTGATGAAGCTTCGAGCCGTTTCTACGTATGGGGTTGTCGGGCCGATCCGCATCTGGAAATAGGGTTTCGGGTCTATAGCTAGGCTGGTGTGTCACATGAATCACGATAGATATCAATTTATCAAGGAGTGAGAGTCAAGCTCGCTAGTGCATAGCCGCAAGAGCGGGGTCATCAAGCAATTAGCTTCCGTAGAGTGAGCATAACATGACTCTTCTTGTCACAACTTATTGGTCGGCTCGATCAACCGTGAAAGACTACTAGCGAGCGATCGCATGCTTAATCTTACCGGCTACCAACCAGAAAGACATGAATTGACCAATGGGGAGTTCTGTTCATTCAGGAGGATTGCTACAAAAAGTTGGGCATACATGATGGTGCTATGGATCCTCCAAAAAAGTCCTTCAGTCCTCCACGACTGACGCTGCAGGATATCTTATTTATCGTGCTGGGATCGTGAGGGGCGATGATGGCGGACGTTATGGACTGGTTTGCCGCAAGAGTTGTTAAACTCAGCGTGTGTCGACTTCGTTAGCCCGTACCTTGGTATTTGTCTGGAGAAATTGATCGTCGTTCGAAGGACTGTGTCCATTGGACGACCACATCTTCCTGCATCCGACGCCATATCAGACATCGAAGCCGATCTGGGCCCCCCTCGGAACGCATGACCTCTCCCACGGCGATCGAGGCTGAAGGGGCTTCTGCGAGACTCTCGATAGACCGAAGCGATAAGGGACGTTGCTGTTGTTCCTTGTAGTGATCGATGGGGTCGTCGTCGTCAATAGCTCCAGCTTGATCGGACGAGGGCTCGGCGACCGCTGTATCAGAAGACATTCTGTGAATATCTTCAGTACATTAGCTAAGTGTCGAGATAGGAAGCGGGCTGCGTAAAGGCTGGAGTCGACGCTGTGATGGGGCAGGGGTTGTGCTCAGGGGCAGGGGCAAGCATCGTGTATATCTAAGATACACACTCAAACATCAAGTTCATGAGGCATTCATGATAGTACCTTGATGCTGAGATTGACGCTTGGTCTGCTCTCTGGCCCACCGTGCTGCCTGAATTGTTCGAGCCGAATAATCGCGTGTTGATCGAGTCTCTTTGATGAGCTTAACAAGCCATTCGTTGTGGTAGTACTGGGAGATCTCGCCGTTCGGGAATGCTTCACTCAGATCACTGAACATTTGTTAGTATCGACCATAGTACCATGAGTCGTGTGACTTACGCTATGATGCCCATGCAAGCTCGAAGCAAGCCTTCATTGTGATTCATGTCTTTGGAAATGGATTCCAAGAACTCAAAAATAGGTTGAACGAAGCTTTGCAGGACATTTGCTGAGACAAAGTTAGCATGTAACATGAGCAGAATACAGTGGGCCACATACCTTCGTTATCCTTGAACGCCAGGATGATACCCGACCATGCATCAGCGATACCCGACCTCAATGAGACGACATAGTCAATGACATCGTACGTGGTGTCTGGTGCAAGGGAGACATGAGCTGCTTGCTCCAAAACCTGTGCAACTACGCCCGCGTAGGTCTTGAAGTGAGGCCCTATGCAGCTTGCAATATCACCAAAGGTCTCCAGAATAGGGGGCTTGAATTGGTTCTGTAGTTTGTCCGATCTCAAGTTGTTGAGAAGATGGTTCATGAAGGTGTCGCACCAGGGTTGCGACTTGTCTTCTAATGCTCGGACAATGTCGCTAGTCAAGCCAATACCCATGGCACACAAATCGGGTGCATCGAGATTGCCGAGAGCAGCAAACAAGTATGGTGTGAACGAGTCCATATACTTTAGGAAGTCGCCAGCCAGAGCATTTGCCAAACTGCTAACGATCTGGAAGATGACCTCAGGAACAGCATTGTTACCTGTCGCATTCAGGACTTCAAGGCATGTCTGCATGATTCGATCGGCTTGGGGGGCAATGTTCTGCTCAAGGCGTTGAACAATAGTTAGAAGAACAGCTGCCAAACCGGTTTGTAGTTCTTCTAATGTGATCTTGTCATCGATAGAGACAACCTGCTTCTGCAATTGAAGACTGTTCTCAAGTCTCTGGATGATGACATTAGACAGATCTGCGACGATCGGAAGACTGTCGTTTGCTGCATTCGTGATGAAACCACCAAGAACTTCATAAGCTGCAGTACGTAATTGGTTGTCTGCATCGGGCTTGTCGGTTACATTTAGGAGGGACGTAACACTATCCTGGAAGTGCGTTGTGAGTTGGTTGGACGAGGCACCATCTTCGCCCACAAATCGTTCTGTCAGGTTGAGGAGCGCCAAACAGCAGGACGAAGCCATCTTGGGGTTGCTCATTAATCCGGTAAACAGAGCCGACATCAAAGGCTGTAAATGAGTATTGACATCGATGCAATCCGAGCAGTAGTCGCAGATCCTGCTTAGAGCAAAGGCAGCTGAGTCCTGTACTTGAGGTGTTGGGTCTTGCATCATGCTAGTGAGAACGGGCAGAGCTTGCTTGACTAGTGGATCTAGAACTTTGATGTCTGGTCCGTCCATGATAGCACCAAATGATGCAACGGCTGCATCTCGCTTGCGCCAGTCTTCATTTCGTAGATTTGCCTCAACGAACTGGAGCACAGTCTGTACAAGGTCGCTACCAATGGTCTGTGCGAAGAGAGTCAGGCACTGGTAAGAAGCCTTTGGGACATTGTAGTCATCGTCGGCATCGTCCTCCTCGACCTTGGTCATCAGTTGTAATAGTACAGGCACAACCTCTCGTGCTGCAATGCGTGCAAATTGGAAATATGGTCTGAGCTCGGTAGAACCTTCCTGTTGTGCTTGTGTGTTGTCGTCCTCAATGCTGATTTCCTCTTCGCAAACTGTGCACCAGAATTCGATGGCCAATTTTGCAACATCTTCTTCGTCGTTCTTCATGCCTGCGATGGTGAGCCCGAACAACGCCTTTTCCATGTAAAACCTCATCTTATCGTAGTAAATACCCATGATTCGGTTCAAGCAGCCGAATGCGGCAGCCTGGACCTCTGTAGCTTCAGACTGTGTCGCCTCGCATACAACTTGCATGATGTAATTTCTCTCGCCCTCATTTTCGAAGTTGGAACGAATAAATTCTGTTGCATCGCTCAGCGCGGAAAGGGCGGCATTTCTGACTTCTTGGTTCGTCTCTTCTTTGCGAGCGCCTTGAACAACGGCTGTAAGGATGGCATTGGAGTGCATGATCAGCGCCTCACGGAGGTCATTGTCCTCGCTCTCGCAAATGAATCCGATAGTGGACAGACTGTACTGCTTGAGGTGATCGCTACCAGAGCCAACATTTTGCACGAGCGATGGCATCAACTCTTGCCATTCGTTCCGTGGTAGTTCGATGGCTGCGATCGAGGTGATCAGTTGTCCTGCTGAACGGCCTACTACAGGACTCGAGGTGTTGAGAGACTGTAGAGCCAGATCCTTGACTTGTTTCTTGATGTTTGCGTCTACGCTTGACAACCATTTTGCGTGTACTTCACGCAGACGGTTAAGGTCCCGATATGTGAAAGCGTTCTTGAGTGCGAGACCTGCCGCTTGTCGAACGGAGGGCTTTGCCTGTTCGTTTGCAAGTTCGCGGGAGAGGATGGAAAGGTATTCGGACTGTATTATCGCTGTCAGTGGGACTTCTTTTGGCTTGCGAATGTAAGAGCAGCGAAGGGGCTGTGACGTACGAAGTTTCCTTCGGCGGCCTGTCTGAGTTGTTCTTCCGCCGGATCACGAAGTGCGGGATCTGGACCCAATTAGCTATTGTTCTTTGACTCCGACATATATGGAAGTTGGACTGGCATACCCGGTGAAAGGGTGTTTTCTAAAATCTGGTTGACATCCATGATTGCTCACACCTGGCGGGCCAATAAAGTCGGAGAATAAATTGTGGTCTTGCGCTTTGGAGGGCCTGATAACTGCTGAATGATACGGCAGAATCAGATAATTGACAGGTCTGGGATCAAAGAGAGAAAGACCTGCCGTTATGGCGAGTGAGAAAATGGGGAGGATGTAGAAGGAGAAGAAGGATGTTGTTGATATGAGGCAGTCGCAGTGCAGTCGGCGGGTCTCTGAGTCTTGTGCGTGGAATTTGGCGTCGGTCAGCACGGCAGGCGCTAGTGATGACTGGCGAGACTGGATGTGGGCAAGGCTGCAGTTGCAGTTGCAGCTGCATGTGTGTGGTTGTGCTGGCGACTACTACGAAGGTAGAGGCGTATCCTAGTAGGCGTAGGTGGTGACCAGGGTTCTCATTAGGGTCTTGTTAGGCGTAGGAGGCGTGGGAGTGGCATGTCTGGAGCAGCCAGAGTAGATTCTGCGGGCTCAGGCTCAGGCTCAGGCTGCCTGTGCTTGCTCTTCTCGCCGCCTCAAGTTCACTGGCACTGGCACCCTCAGCCAAGCCTTCCAGTAAGTCAGTACCTGGTACACGCTAATTACCTACCTAGGTCTAGGTACAGTTAGGTAGGTACAGAGTAGTCCACTTCAGAGCCTCATGGAAATCTATTCCCTCGATGTGCATCCCTAAACACAAAGCACAATTTCGGGCTCCGACGGCGATGGGGCTTTAATTTGCCACAGTGCACTTTCAGAATTTGCATAGTATTATTTGGGCATTGTTTGCAAATATGCCATCACCTGGGTGATAGTCAAATATGATGAGCAGTGTAAATCTGCATACTCGAGTACGATTTTCTGTGTGCCGCAGGTCTGCAGTCCCTTGCCATGGTGGTACAAAAGCCGCCGCTGTCGCTTCACTTGGAGCCAGTTGACTTGCTTCCCATCACCAGTCGTCGTCACCTGATGAATGCTGTTGCTTCGTTTGCGTCGTCGCTTTCGTCCATCTGCAGATCCAGATACTTCGCACCCAACGTAGACGGCCATCATACTCCATATTGCTCGTCTTCTTCCATGTGGCTTTCACCGTCCTGCTCTCCAGTCATGTCTTCATCATCGATGGTCGCCAGCACATAGCCTTTTCCCTTCTCATCGATGATGCACACCAGTCTTCTATCCTTGCGCCCATTGATCTCTAGGCGTCCAGCCTTGTTACCTGCCACCGGAAGTGACGCCATGATCCCTTTCTCGAAGGTCGGGCCCTGGCTCCAGTCACCCTCCGTGCCCGCCTCGGGAGCATCGGACGTGTACTTGAACAAGCTAACACCTTCATCAACAGTCGCAAGTATCATCAGAGACTGGTCATCGATGAGTCCAATGTCAATTATCTCACCGAGTTTCCCGTCTGCCAGCTCGGGAGTAGTGACAACCTCCTGCACAGCGCCACTACCTGGTACAGTTGAGATGCTGAGCAGAACAACCTTGTCTTTCAACTTCTTGTGACGGCTGGCAATCCAGACGTCAAAATGCTCGGAGCCTCCAGCAGGGACAATTCGCATGTCCATAGCTGATTTGTCACACCAATCCGGCATCTCCATAACATCTTTGACTATGATACTCTTCCTCAACGTCTCCGCAATCTGTACGAATACCTCCTCTGCTTGAGATTTCATCCTCTCTAACAGTGACTTGATTTTCGGCAGCTTCGTATCCTTCGTTGTACTGGCTCTTGCCTTGATGAAATCGTTGTAGAATTGCCCATCCTTGCTGTTTGATAGACTCTCCTGTCCCTCTTCTGCTTCAAGATACTTTATTAGTCGGCTCTTCTGCATGGCGCCTTTGATGTAACCAAGTACTGTCATGATCTCTCCATGATCTTGGCTTTCTCTCATCTCTTCCAATCTCTCACTATCTGGCTCGAGCGCCTGACACTCCGCCTCAAACTTCATCCAACGCATGAAAGCCGCAAATTCCGTAATTTCAGTGCAGACCTCCTTCAGTAGATCATGTCCCAGGATGTTCAAGACATCAACTGTCTCTCTACATTCACGGATCTTCTTCGCATCCAACCCCAGCTTCGTCGCTGTGTCGGAGAACCTACTCAGTCCATCGAGTCTTGACAGCACAACCTGACATCTCTCCAAGGCAGGTATAAAACACTCATGAACCATTCTTCTGGCCGTATCAAGACAGTCGCCAACTGCCTTCTCCCATCTCTTCAAACCGCGCTCGCCAAGTTCATCAACCATCCACTCTTTGAATTTTGCTTCACACTCCCCAGTGACCATGAGTAAATGTGCCGCAGTCACGAAAGTCGCATCTGGGTCTTGCTCGGCGAGGCTTTCATTGACGTTTCCCAGAAAGCGTGACGGGAGATCGAACGATGCCTTGACATCCTGTGCCATCTGCAGTTGACTCTGGCCTAGGTATCTCATCAAATTCTGCAGCTGTGTAGCCTTTGTAGCTAGGATAGGCAGATTTTGTGATGTTTGAGGGATGAAGCGCAAATCGATACTAAGTAGGCGAAGGGGTCCGTTGTTGTCCGTGTGAACTAGAAGGTACTGTGTTGACGTGAGTGGATGGCTGGCTTGCTTGAAGACATGCAATCCTGGCATATCCTTGCGAAGCGAAGCCGCGAGGTTAATGTTGCCTATCTTGAACGAATCAAAGATGCGAATGTGAACGATGCCATCGTCCAGCGCAACACTGAGAACATCAACAATGTCCGAAGAGCTACTGCTAGAATGAAAAATGGCGTCAATTGAAGCACGGGTTCCGAAGACGTCGTCGCTACATGAGTATCAGCTTATTTGTTCTTTCAGGGCCCTTATGTGTAGTGTGGAATGTAGACATGGACGTACTCGAGATTTGTAGGCGGCAGAGTAGCCAACCTAGGCAGGCTCTCATCGACGTCGATGCTGCCCAAAGCCAATGGCAGATCTGCCATTGGCTTGAGCAGACCAACCATGTCAGCATTCAAGCCCAGTAGGTCGTCAAGCTCCGTCGCTGGGCCAACTTTCTTCAATTGACCGCGTGTCTTGCTCGGCTCGGCGAAATGCGTGCTCCATAGCACGCTTGTAGGGATGATGTGCTTGCGCGAGACCTGCTCGGAAGGCGCAGAGGATGAGGATATGTCCGGACGGATGATAAGACGATGTACCAGCTTTCCGCTGAAGCTATTGATGAGACGGACGGAGCCGTCGGAGCAGGCCACCGCCAGGAGCTTACCTATAGCAGAGGGACTGAGTCAGTAACGAAGGTCTCCAGTCGATGCTCCCATTCAAACTAGTAGGCGCGATGAGTGCATCATCATCAACCCAGCCTTTTCCAACCCTCCTGTGGTGCTAGTTTCCAATATCCTTCCATGTGAGTTGGACGGATTAATTTTCCTTACCATCAGCCTTCCATTCCACGTCGCTCACGTCGACACCTTTCTCCGCCTCCATCCCAAAAACTTCCTCCTCATTGATGCGGTAGACAGACACAGCATTGCTCTTAGTGGCAACAGCTACGAGGTCCATGGTCGGACAGAGGCGCATCCGGTCTGGTAGCCCCGGTTCCAGAAGAGCCTTGGTTGAGATTGTGTGCATCTTGAGAGATTCTGTATTGAAGGGGTCCTTTGGTGCAGGTTGTGCTAGGTGGCGCCCGTGCCCACCAAGATAGAGGACGCGGAAGTCCTGAAGATCGCGCACGAGGACAAGTTCGGGCGTAACAGCAGATTCATAAGGCCCGCCAGAGATTTATTTTGTGTTGGTGCATTGCTACGCGTCGAAATCGAGTGTTTGACGCGTCTAGCAGAGCACCGACTTGGTATCCTTCAAAAATCTGGGGACAAACTTCATCATACACTTGCCTGCGCGGTATGAAAAATCAACACAGGGATTGCGCGAGTTCTACAAAGTCCAAGCAGGACCGAAGCAAACAGGAATCAGTGATGTAGTCATGGATTAAGCATTAATAGTCTATCTTAACCTAAAGGGCACGAAGATGCCAAGACCAAGGTTGGCGCGTGCAGTGCCGGGTCCAGTCCCCTTCCTTCGCCGGAATTGCTGTTGACCTTCCGATAACAAGCCCGCTAAAGACCAAATATAGAAGATTCGTGGCTCATGATGCTCCAAAGCATGACGGTGTAATGTAGTGTGAGATCGTGAAGGGACGGTTTGAGTTATGTCTGAAGCTCTCTGAATACCTACTCACATAGCTTGGATTCTACGTAGTAGTGTAGATTTGTGAGGAGGCCAAGCTATCTCTGTATCATGTTGCTAAGGTAGCTCAGTTCATGAAGAAGTTGCTGCATGCTTTCCGAATGCGACAAGCCCAACTGAGGGTCGCTGATGCTCCCATGACGCTGAACGTGGACAGAACTCGCATTGAGTGGCTCGTCGCGTGGTGGATTTCGCTCATAATAATACTTGAGAGTAGTGTCCGATAACTGATTCTCGATTGGCAACCGATATTGTTGAAATGAAACTGAAGGCCCCCTGGTAGATTCTATGGTATCCTCGATGGTTGCTGTTGATGCCAGATCAAACTGTGCTTCCGAGGGCGATGAAGATGTTGTAGAAGCCAAAGTAGAGTAGCTGAGTGACAGAGGGAGTTCCCCGGAAGGAGCATTTTTGGGGTATTCAGGAATCAACTGGACAGTGGCTTGCAACATATTATCCACCTGATCACCTGCTTGAGAGTAGTCAGGTCGAATATGGCCAGTCTTGTCGGGCTCCTCATGACTGACGATGCTCTTATCTTCGAGAGTAGGCGACGTTGCCATGGTCCAGTCTGAGAAGTGGCTTCGTTCAGGCCAGCCAAAACCATCGGTGCAAGATGCTGTATCTATAGTAGTGCTGGAAAAGTGGCTCTCCAGATTGGCAATCTCTGACGACAGTCTCATGGAAGGAGAGTCCACAGCGCTCAGTGGATAAGCTGATGATGGCGTGTTCGGTAGGGTTGGGAGTCTCTTGTCCAGACATGGCGTTTTTTCCGGCACCAGAGGTATAGAAGTATTTCCTGGAATCCTGATCGCTGTAATCGGCCACGCAGGTGTGTTTTGAGGGGACACTACTTCCTTCAGGGTATCGAGTGGCTGGCGCTGGGTCTGGATTTCCATAGGCGCATTTATTGATGGCTCTTCAATGACTAAAGAATTTCGCAGTGACGACAGCCCTCTCGAACGTGATCTTTGTCTTCTGTGCTGTTGGAAGGATGATGTGACGAAATTGTCATCGCTTTCACCTTCTTGAGGTCCAGCTTTGCGAAGAGCGAAGACAGGCGTACTATCCAGTTCAGCCGGTGCTGGAATAGTGTTATCCCTTGACGGTGTTCTGGAAGACGGCGCTGCTCGTAGTTGGGCCAAAATACGGCCATCCTCGATCTGATCTTGGAGCGTAGAGTTGTTGGTATTTGCAGCACGATCTGGTGTCGTTGCTCGCCTTCCCTTTACGCCAATCTCCGGACTGCGAGATCGTGCTGATCTGAACGAGCGAAAGGCGTCTATGAGTCCGGATACTGATGTTGACGGAGACAGTACTTGAGCTTGGCTTTCCGTAGAAGATTTCAGAGGCAAACGAAACTTTCTCGTGGTGCCAGCACTATTTGGTTGAGAATTACTTTTGCTGGAAGCGGAACTTGCAGACCAAGGACGTGGGCTGACTGGAGAGCTGGTCGATGACCATGGTT
>Ga0210040_10010000_pt1 | contig 10950 bp, 9 predicted proteins | sample CryGeyCG12114_NA_FD_185462 | JGI IMG/M metagenome (GOLD analysis project Ga0210040, IMG submission 185462) | Groundwater microbial communities from aquifer - Crystal Geyser CG19_WC_8/21/14_NA (SPAdes) (version 2) | ecosystem: Environmental > Aquatic > Deep subsurface > Groundwater | place: USA... | reverse complement strand
GCGAGCTCTGGTTTGCCGAAGGTTTTACCAATTATTACGGCGATTTAATTTTGTGCCGGAGCGGGGTAAATACCCCAACAGAATACGCCGAAAATATTACCTCCGAATTAAGTAGTGTGCTTAATGCCCCGGGGCGTGCCTACTTTTCGCCGGTTGAGATGAGCTATCAAGCCCCTTTTGTCGATGCGGCTCAATCCATCGATCCGGTAAACCGGGTAAACACTTACGTATCTTATTACCCGTTTGGCAGTGTGGTGGGCTTAGCTTTAGACCTAACCTTGCGTTCTAAGTATAAAAATATAACGCTCGACGAGTATATGCAGGCGGTTTGGAAAAAACACGGCCAACCCGAAGTGCCTTATGCGTTAACGGATCTGGAAAATATACTCGGCGATGTTACCCATGATGTTAATTTCGCCCAAGACTTTTTCCGGCGCTATATCTACGGCAAAGAAGCAGCCGACTATAAAAGTTTACTGGCTAATGCCGGTTTCTTATTGCGTCCGGTAAACCCAGGAAAAGCCAGTTTGGGCCTGACTAGTATTAATTATATGAACAATACTGCCTTAATTGGAACCAGTACCTTAAAAGGCAGCCCGCTGTACCAGGCTGGTTTAGAGCGGGGCGATATTATTCTCAAAATAGAAGGCCAGAATGTACATTCCCATCAGGATTTAGAGCGTGTTCTGGCAAGTTATAAACCGGGCAGCCAGGTAAAACTCACGTATGCTACGCGCTTAGGCGAAACCAAAGAAATTACCATTACCCTACAGACCGATCCGCAACTGGAAGTAGTTTTATACGAAGCGGCCGGTTTAAAACTTACTAAAAACCAACAAGTCTTTCGAACTAATTGGCTGACTTCCAAAGTTAAGTAAATAATAAGCCTTCGTGCGGTAGTATAATTCAATCTACCAACAATTTTATAGTAAATAGAAGGTTTAATAAATAGCTTACGCGTATATTTTTGTATATTTATTTGTTAATACCAGTCAATAAATTATTGGCTTAAAATATAAACCAGATGACAAAACATCTTATTTTATTAGGCTTAATATTGGGCATTTGTTTTGGTAGTCGGGCACAAACTAAGTCTTCGGAATCGGGCGGAGAATTAGTTAGTACCCCTCCTGCTTTAACCCAAACTGCCACTACTACTGAAATAGCTCCGGATGCCGGAACTACAACTTTCCAGCCATCCCGTAAAATACAATATGGCTTATCGGCGGGTACCCAGTTTAGCCGCCTATACGGCACTGCCACCTTCCTGGAACCCAGTATATTGTTTCCGGTAACCAAGCGTTTTAGTGCGTATGCCAGTCTTAACATGATTACCACTTTTGGCGGTGGCCCTAACTTATTTAACCCGGAGATGAATAGTACCACATATACTCCGTTCCGTAATCAGCATTATATCCTAAATGCCGGTGGTAATTATATGGTTAACGAGAGATTGAACCTAACCGGCAGCGTCTGGCGCGACTTTTCCAATAATCCCATGCCTACTTCTTTAAACATGCTAACACCCGGTGGTACCAATGGCCTGCTATTACGAGCCAACTACCATGTTACTAAAAATTTATCTATTTCGGGCGGATTTCGTTATTCTAACGGCAATGGTTATAACTCTATGAATTCTATGTGGTATAATCCAGGTTCCCCGTTTGAATTCTAGGTTATACGCCAACTTAAAAGCAAAGGCCCGGCTACTAAAGCCGGGCCTTTGCTTTTTATAGTTAAATATTACCTAACCAAACTGCCGTTTAGCTGTTGCGTATTTAAACATCTGAATTAATATACCTAAAAGTGCAGCTAAAATTCCTACACAACCCGGCGTTGAATACCATTAAAAAAGATTGGCCCGGCAATAAACTTATCAACGGCATGTTTGCGAACGGCGACGAACTATACGTTCCTTCTTTTTTAAATGTGCTAAAATGGAAAATGACTGCGAATCCGCAGAAAAAAGAAAAGCAAGAAGATAATTTTTCGCCTTTCGTAGTTCAGAATCCAAATATATTTAAGCCCGGTCCCGATGCCATAGTTTGGTTAGGGCACGCTACTTTTTTTATCCGGTTAAATAATTTAAATTTTTTAATTGATCCGGTCTTGTTCGATTTGCCTTTTATAAAAAGAAGAACGATTTTGCCTTGCTCGCCCGCAGCCATCCAAAACATAGATTACCTGCTGCTATCGCACGGCCACCGCGACCACCTAGATAGTAAATCATTACAAATGGTATTCCGGCAAAACCCACAGATGCAAGCTTTAATTCCTTTAAAAATGGGCGCTCTGCTTAACCAACTTGTGCCGGGTTTGCCTTGCCAGGAAGCCGTTTGGTACCAGCAATTTGCGTTGCCCGCTAAAGCCGGAGTAGAAGTATTTTACTTGCCAGCCGCCCATTGGCACCGCCGCGGCCTGAATGATATGAACAAGATTTTGTGGGGAAGCTTTATGCTGCGTACCGCCGATAAACTCATTTATTTTGCCGGTGATACCGGTTATAAAGATAATTTTAAAGAAATAAAAGAATTAATGGGCGCGCCAGATATTTGCCTAATGCCGGTAGGCGCCTATAAACCGGCTTATATGATGGAGCAAAGCCATATGAATCCGCAAGAAGCAATACAAGCTTTTAATGAATTAGAAGGCAAAACGTTTATTCCTATGCATTATGGCACTTTCGATTTATCGGACGAACCAGCCGGAGAACCCGTGCGTTTATTGCAACAATTTGCTGCAGCCGGTAAAATAAACGGTTTGCTAAAAATACCGGCCATCGGCGAAATTATTCCGGTTTAATTCTCTGGGAAAGAAAACTTGTTACTTTCAAATATCTACCATCAACATAAAAGCACAAATACTAAGAGCAAATCGAAGAAATAAATAGCTGCAAGTAGTTTATAAAAGCAACAGCCTTAAAACAAAAAAGGAAGCTACATGCTTCCTTTTTTGTTTTATTAAGTTTTCACCTAAGGTTTTAACCTTATTTATCGGCGTTGTAACCAGCCAACTTAATCATTTTATTGTAGTTTCCTAAAAGTAGAAAAGAGGGCGCCCATTGTCCAACGAATAAAGCTTCTTCATCTTTCTTCAAGATTTTTAAGGTAGCTGAAACGGCCATAGAGCCTAAAGCTGCCCATAAAAATATATCGGAAGGTAATTTTGAAGTATATTTTTCAATAGCCGCTGCCACTGGTCCTTCTTTATGTTCCGGATTAACGCTATCTGCTTTATTTTTCAATTGTTTGAAATCTTCTTTTAAATCATTTGTTTCCATAGTTGTATATTTTGTATAAATGTGTAACAGTGCTATAAAAACGGATTAGGTAATACTATTGTTTACAAAAACTTCAATTAAAATTTAAATTCAGACATTTTTTTAGATTAAACGGCTGTTTAGCAAACTTAAAGCATTAGTTTAGGCGATTATAATAATTAAATTTGGTATGAGAATTCTGTTTGTAGTTTTATTTGGTTGGGGCCTGGCGTTTCTGACTGCCTCTACTCCTATACTGGAATCGGGCGTTTATACCTGGAGTAACTTAAAAGCTAAAAAAGTACAAGGCATAAAAAAGAAGCAGGTACTTACAGGCAGTACGACCGACTTGGAAAAGCTGAATATTTCTACCGTCACGCTCTCGCCGGGGCAAATTATAAAACCTGATGCTTTAACCGATAGAGAAGAATTAATTATTGTAAAAGAAGGCACTTTAAACGTAAGTACCCAAACTGCTAGCAAAACCCTTGGTGTTGGCGGTATTGCTTTAGCCATAGCCGGCGAAAAACGCGAACTAAAAAATACCTCCGGCCAACCGGTTACTTATTATATACTGGCTTTTAAGTCGAAGGCGCCGGTAAATACCACGCGCGGCCAAGTGGCCGGTTCCTTTTTACAAGATTGGAGCGAAATGGTAATTAAGAAAACAGATAAAGGAGAATCCAGGGCTAATTTCGATCGGCCTACGCCGGTGTTTACCAAATTCGATATGCACGCGACGGCGCTTAATCCGGGTTTTGCCAGCCACGCGCCGCATACCCACCGGTCCGAAGAAATTATGCTGCTCTTACAAGGAGAAGTAGAAGCGCAAATAGGAGAAGAATTTAGGAAGGCGACCGCAGGCGATGTGATATTTATCCGGCCCGATGTGCCGCATGCGCTTAAAAATATTGGGAAGCAGCCGTGTGGTTATTTTGCTATTAAATGGCAAAACTAAGTTTAGGTTAAAACAGGGCTAACTAACTCTGGTACTATTTTAGGTGCACATCTCGCATTCAAATATAAATCAGGCTTGAATAATTATGCCCTCTCTATTTAGTATTTGGTCATATTTATAGCTTTCGCTTCGGGAATAACAGTACACACCTGATAAACTAAAACTCAGCAAAATCAGACTGAATAACAATGGCGCTGGCAATAAATCAAAGTCAGCTACAGCAAATTATAAAGAATAGATTTATTTCATCTAAATTATTTCTGATGCAAGACGCTGGACCAATTCCTGTTTAACATAATAAGCAAACTAAATACAACGATAACAAATTAAAGCATTCCCATCATATTTAAATATATTTGCAAATCGCGTTCGCTGTACGAATAAATCTTATGACGCCTACTTTAATTATTAGCATTGTTGCCGGTTATTTCTGTTTGCTGGTACTTATATCGTTTTTAACCAGTAGTAAAAACGAAACCACCGAAAGTTTCTTTTTGGCTAATCGCCGATCGCCGTGGTTTGTGGTAGCCTTTGGTATGATTGGCACTTCGCTCTCCGGCGTAACTTTTATTTCTATTCCGGGCATGGTAGCCAAGGCACAGTTTTCGTATTTGCAACTGGTGCTGGGATATTTATTGGGTTACTTGGTTATTGGCACTATTCTCATGCCGCTTTATTACCGGCTTAATTTGGTATCTATATACACTTACCTGGAACAACGCTTTGGGTATTGGTCGTACAAAACCGGTGCTTTTTATTTTTTATTGGCCCGCACCATTGGGGCAGCCTTGCGCCTTTACGTGGTAGCCGGGGTAATGCAACTGGCTGTGTTCAATGCTTTGGGCGTACCATTTTGGGCTTCGGTGCTCATTACCATTGTCTTAATTTGGGTTTATACGTTCCGGGGCGGCATGAAAACCATTATCTGGACCGATACTTTTCAGACCCTGGCCATGCTTATTTGCGTGGGTTCCAGTATTATTTTAATCTCCGGCGAACTAAATTTATCGTTTCAAGGCTTAGTGAACACCATTGATCGCAGTCCTTATTCGCAGGTTTTTTTCTGGGATTTTAAAGATGCCCGCTATTTTATAAAGCAATTTTTTTCCGGGGCTTTTATTGCCATTGTCATGACCGGCCTCGACCAGGATATGATGCAGAAAAATTTAAGTTGCAAAAGCCTGGGCGATGCTCAGAAAAATATGTTTTGGTTCAGTATTATCCTGGTTATTGTTAATATTTTATTTCTGTCGTTAGGAGCCTTGCTTTACATTTATGCCAATACCAAAGGCATTACATTGCCCGCCAAAGGCGACGATGTATTTCCATTTCTGGCCCTTAATTATTTTTCGGATTTCTTAGGCATTGTCTTTATTCTGGGTATTGTGGCTATAACCTATGCCAGTGCCGATTCGGCTCTTACTGCCCTCACTACTTCTTTTTGCGTCGATTTTCTCAATTTCGATCAGCGTCCCGAACAAGAACGGTCTCGTTACCGCTTTATCGTGCACATTGGTTTTTCGCTGCTGCTCATGCTGGTAATTATTATTTTCCGGGTAATTAATGATGAGAGCGTTGTTACATCCGTATTTAAGATTGCCGGTTATACTTACGGTCCGCTGCTAGGCCTATACTCGTTCGGGGTATTTCTCCGGCGGCCGGTAAACGACAACCTAGTACCGGTAATTTGTTTTTTAGCCCCCCTCCTAACCTACCTGGTTAATCTAAATTCGAAAGAGTGGCTTTGGGGTTATGAGTTTGGCTTCGAAGTATTAATTCTAAACGGATTTCTGACGTTTTTAGGCTTATACAGTATATCCAGGAGCAAAACTTCGCTTATCGAACCTGCTTTATAAAGAATTAAAAGTATTTTAATAATGGTTTAAAAATTGTAAATAAACTATTATATCAGAGCCTTAAACTTAACCGATATAACCGTTGTTTTAACTAATAAAGATGATTAAATACCAGATTAACTCTTTAGTAAAAGGAATTTGTACCTTTGCATCTAATCTAAATCCTATTGGGATTTATTAACCAGATTACAACCGATATTCTTTAATGGCAAGAAACAGATCCGGCTTCCAGGCTGAAAACGAAACTAAAAAACCCATCAGCAAGGAAAGTTTTAAAAAAGGAGCCCGCATTTTTAAGTACGTAACTCCTTATAAATACAAATTTATTATTGGCCTTATTTTTCTGGCCTTATCCAGCAGCACCTTTATGATATTTCCGGCTTTAACCGGACAGCTCGTAGATAGTGCCACCGGCCAGGCTTCCTCTACTTTTCTGCAAAACATAAACCTGATTGCCCTGGGCTTGTTTGGCGTTATCCTGCTACAAGGTATATTTTCTTTTTTCCGGGTCTACTTTTTTGCGCAGGTTAGTGAGAATGCGGTAGCCGATATTCGACGGTCGCTTTACGCCAAATTTGTGGTGTTGCCTATTCCTTACTTCGAGCAAAAACGGGTAGGCGAAATAACCAGCCGCATTACTTCCGATGTGTCGCAGTTACAGGATACGCTTTCTACTACTTTGGCTGAGCTTTTCCGGCAATTAGTTACGCTAATAGTAGGCGTTGTTATTATTATGGTAACATCGGTTAAGCTTTCTCTGTTTATGCTGGCTACCTTTCCGGTGTTGGTATTGCTGGCTTTTGTGTTCGGCAAAAGAATAAAAAAACTCTCGAAAGCTACCCAGGACGAAATTGCTAAAACCAACGTGATTGTGGAAGAAACGCTGCAAGCCATTAACGTGGTAAAAGCTTTCACCAACGAACTCTTCGAAATTAGCCGCTACAACCAATCTTTATCTAATGCGGTGCGCTATGCCCTGCGGGCTTCATATTTTCGGGGTGCCTTTATTTCATTTATTATTATTGGCTTATTTGGCGGCATTATTCTGGTACTTTGGTTTGGCGCCTCGCTCGTAGAAAGCGGCGAATTAACCATTGGCGATTTGGTGCAGTTTATTATTTATACTACGTTTATAGGCGCTTCGGTTGGCGGTTTGGGCGATATGTACGGACGGGTGCAGTCGTCGCTGGGAGCGGCCGACCGGGTACTGGAAATACTGGATGAGCCGGTAGAATCTAGCCATCAAAGTTTATTATCCGCCGAAAAAAGCTTTAGTATTCAGGGCAATATTTCTTACCGGAATGTAGCTTTCTCGTACCCCACCCGCCAGGATATTGCGGTACTGAAAGATATTTCGTTTAACATTGCCTCCGGCGAAAAAATAGCATTGGTAGGGCCCAGCGGGGCCGGTAAATCTACGATTGTGCAGTTACTCATGCGATTTTACGAATTAAGCTCCGGTAGCATCAGCATCGACGGCAGAAATATTAATGACATAAACCTGACCCAACTGCGCCAGAATATTGGTATTGTGCCGCAGGAAGTACTTTTATTTGGCGGTTCTATTCGCGAAAACATTGCTTATGGACGACCCGATGCCACCGATGAGCAAATTATAGCGGCGGCCCGCAAAGCCAATGCTTACGATTTTATTCAGTCTTTCCCAGAAGGTCTGGATACTTTAGTGGGCGAAAGAGGCATTAAATTATCAGGAGGACAGCGCCAGCGTATTGCCATTGCTCGGGCCATTCTTAAAAATCCGGCTATTCTTATTCTCGACGAAGCCACCAGTTCCCTCGATTCGGAGTCGGAAAAACTGGTGCAAGCAGCCATGGACGAACTAATGAAAGACCGTACCAGCATTATTATTGCCCACCGCTTATCTACCATTCGCAAAGCCGATAAAATACTCGTAATTGAGCAGGGTCGGATTGTAGAGCAAGGCACCCACCACGATTTATCTCTGAACGAACAAGGCTTGTACGCCAATTTATTGAAATTGCAATTTGAGCTTAGTTAGGCTTTTTAGTTTTCTACTGGTGTTGCTACCAGTTTTATGGAATTGGCTGGTTTTAAAACAGATTTAAATTTATGTAAATGATTAGCTTATTCCGGCATCAATGGAGTTAACTCCATTGATTATACTAGTGCTCCGCCAATTCAATTTATAGCATAAACATGGCCCCAGAATGAAGTGGGAAGTTATAAGACCAAAATTTCTAATTCATAATTTCTAACTTTTAATTTGGTAGCGCAGTAGTACATTTTACTTTAATCTAGACAAGCGTAAACAGATAAATGTGAAGCCTAATTTTGTTTTTGCATAACCAGCTTCACTTAATCCGTACAAGTTCAAAAAGCAATTGCAAGGTGCCCATGCGTAATTATTTTATTTGTTTGTTCTTTTCCATTTATTTTATTCCTTCTTTAGTCTGGGCCCAGGAACCTAAGATGCGTTACCGGGCCAAAAATGCCGTTTATCTCGAAGCTGGTGGCAGCGCGTTCTTAACGGCAAATTATGATTATTTAACCATGGAGGTAGATAATATAAAAACCAGTATTCGCCTGGGGGCAGGTATATTTCCGGAAATGACTAATAGTCAACGGAATATGATACCGGTGGTACCACTGGAATTTTTAGGATTTATAGGTAGGGCAGCCGGAAATTTTGAAGCTGGTTTAGGTTACACGCATCGTTTTACCAATTCCCCGGTGGAACCCAAATATTACATTACCAGCCGTTTTGGCTTACGTTACCAAAAGCCCCAGGGTGGTTTCCTTTTCCGGTTGGGTTATATTCCTATGTTATACAAAGACTTAGAAAGCCGGAAAGGCGGTTACGTGCTTTCGCCAACTTTTGCCCTGAGTTTAGGCGCTAGTTTTTAGATTTTTTTTAAGGCTTGTGAAACTTCTATCGTAAACAATTGGCTAACTCCTGCTGCCAACATTTCTTTAAGCTTCTTATCCATCAGCATCAGGCTACATTATTTCAAAAAAATAACAGACCCTGAATAATTTTAAGGCTGCAATCCACCGGAAGAAGTTTTTATTTCGCCTCTTTTTTGTAATATTGTAGCTGTATAAAACCTAATTAACTACTAAAATTTATAATGATGAGAAGAATAGGAACTGCATTTTTTCTATTGCTGTGCCTTACAGTTTTGTTTAATCAGAGCGCCATGGCTCAACTGGAAATTCCCGCGCCCAGTCCGCAAGCTACCATTACGCAACGGGTAGGCTTAACCGATATTACAGTTAAATATTCACGACCTAGCCTAAGGGGCCGCAAAATGTTTGGCGAAACCTTACCTTACGGTCAGGCTTGGCGAGCCGGAGCCAATAGCTCCACTATTATAAGTTTTAAAGATGATGTAATGCTACAAGGCACCAAAGTACCGGCCGGCGAATACGCCATCTATACCATTCCGGCCGAAACCGAATGGACCGTTATATTCAACAAAAACACCAAACTAGGCGGTAATACCCAAGATTATAAGCAGGCCGATGATGTGGCTCGTTTTAAAGTAAAACCCTTAAAAACCCCAACCAAAACCGAAACCCTTACCATTAACTTTGCCGATTTAACCCCGGCTACCGCTAACCTGGAAATTTTATGGGAAAACACTTCGGTTAAAGTTAAAATTACTACCGAGGTAGATGCCAAAGTAATGGCCCAAATTAAGGATCAGGTAGTGAACGGCAAAGAAGTTAAACCCGACTTATACGCGGCTGCCGCTGTCTATTATTTAGATACAAACAAAGATCCGAAACAAGCTTTAGATTGGATTTTAAAAGCAAACGAAAAAGATCCTAAATTCTGGAATTTACATACCCAAGCTAAAATTCAGGCTAAAAACAAAGATTACAAAGGCGCCATTGCTGCTGCCGAAAAATCGATTACTCTGGCCAAAGAAGCTAAAAACGCAGACTATGTGCGCTTAAACGAAAAAGCAATTGAGGAATGGAAAAAAATGTAATCTGCATAAACAGGTAACAAGTAAATGCCTAAATATTAAAAGCCACTTTCGAGTGGCTTTTTTATTGCTATTGTTTTTACAAGTGTTTATAATAAATCTGCTAAACTACCTTGAAATGTAATTAGATACAAAAAGAAATAATGTAGCTTTTTCTGTCATTTTGGAAAAATCTATTGATTAGAAGACCTTACAGACAACCACCAGTAGAACGCAATTTGCCTACTTTACTTTCTAAACAATAGTTCCTTCTGGAACCAAGGTTCTGGAATTCTGCGAATTCTACAGGATGACAAAATGGGTGTTGTGGAAGGCTGTTATTACTATGTGGTATTATAATAAATATATTAAAATATAACACCTCCTAACCCTCCGGATTAATCTATATATTAACAAGTACCAGCAATCTTTAGCGACTTTTCTTAGTACTTACAGGCAAAACCGATTGAAAGAAGTACCCCAGAATAATCACGAATAAACAACCAATGGGATTTAGCCACAGAAAGCCAATATCGCTTACCACGTAAATAAATATTACCAGTCCCTCGGCCAGCACGGCAGCCCAGAAAACAGCGTTTGCTTTAATGCTTTTCAAGTAAAAAGCAACCACAAAAATACCCAGAATAGTGCCGTAAAAAAGTGAACCCAGAATATTAACCGCCTGAATTAAATTATCTAATCGGGAGGCCAATGTGGCAAATACAATGGCAAATACCCCCCACAGCACCGTCAGTAGTTTAGAAGCCGAAAGATAATGCGCATCTGAGCCCACTGGTCGTACGGATCGTTTGTAGATGTCGATCAGCGAAGTAGAGGCCAAAGCATTTAATTCCGAAGCAGTAGACGACATGGAGGCACAAAAGATAACCGCCAGCAGCAGCCCAATAATACCGGTGGGCATGT
>Ga0210040_10009999_pt1 | contig 10950 bp, 9 predicted proteins | sample CryGeyCG12114_NA_FD_185462 | JGI IMG/M metagenome (GOLD analysis project Ga0210040, IMG submission 185462) | Groundwater microbial communities from aquifer - Crystal Geyser CG19_WC_8/21/14_NA (SPAdes) (version 2) | ecosystem: Environmental > Aquatic > Deep subsurface > Groundwater | place: USA... | reverse complement strand
GCTCGGTCGCGATGTGCTGCACGCCCCAGCTCTCGTTGAGCGGCACCCAGGTGACGATGCTCGGGTGGCTGGCGTCGCGGTGCACGAGGTCCATCCACTCCGTCGTCAGCCGGCGCACCGCCTCGGGCGAGAACGCGTAGGCGTTGGCGGTCTCGCCCCACACGAGCACGCCGCTCCGGTCGCACCAGTGCAGGAAGCGGGGGTCCTCGGCCTTCTGGTGCACGCGCACGGAGTTGAAGCCCAGCTCCACGAGCAGCTCCACCTCCCGGCGCAGCGTCGCGGCATCCGCCGCCAGGTGCGACTCCGGCCAGTAGTTCTGCGCCAGCACCGAGCGCAGGTACTGGGGCCGGCCGTTGAGGAGGAAGGCCCCGCCGCCGACCCCGGTCGAGCGCAGCCCCAGGTAGCTGGCGACGTCGTCGAGCACCTCGCCGCCGGCGGCCAGCAGGCGCACCTGCGCGTCCACCAGGCGCGGGTGCTCGGGCGACCACAGCAGCTGCTGCTCGCCCTGGCCGTTGGCGAGCTCGGGCACCGCCACGGTCACCGACGCGCGCTGCTCGGCCACGCGCACGCTCTGCTCGGCGAGCAGCCGGCCGCCCAGCTGCAGGCGCACGGCCACCGTCACGGGCGCGACCGGCGGCGCGCTGAGCTCGACCGCCAGGTGCACCTGCGCCGCGGGGACGTCGGGGGTCCAGGTCAGGTGCTCGACGGCGACCGGCGGCACCACCTCGGCCCAGACGGTCTGCCAGATGCCGGAGGTGCGGAAGTACCAGATGTCGTGCGGCTCGTCCTGCCAGTCCTGCTTGCCGCGCGGCTGGGTGACGTCCCGCGGGTCGTCCTCGGCGCGCACCACGAGGACGTGCTCGCGGTCACCCGTGGCGTCCACGGCGTCGGTCAGGTCCACCGCCCAGGGGGTCTGCCCGCCCTCGTGGGCGCCGACCAGGGCGCCGTCCAGCCACACCTGCGCGCGGTAGTCGACGGCGCCGAGGCGCAGCACGAGGCGGTGCCCGCGCTCGCGCAGGGCCGCGGTGCCGGCCACGTCGTCCAGGCGCAGGCCCCGGCGGTACCAGAGCACCGGGTGCGGGCCGGGGTCGCCGATGCCCGAGGCCGCCGACTCCGGCGGGAACGGGACGGTGATGTCGCGGGAGAACACGGAGCGGTCCGCGAGGTCGGCGGCCGCGTGCCAGCGCTCGGCGGCACCGACGCGCTCGTCGTCGTGGGCGAACTGCCACGGGCCGCCGAGGTCGGTCCAGTGCTCCCGCAGCAGCTGGGGGCGGGGATGGGTGCCGTCCTGGGTGGTGGCGCGTACGGGCACGGGGCTCCTCGGTCAGGGGTGGTCAGGGGTGGTCAGGGGCGGGTCGGGGCGGAGCTGGCGCGCACGACCAGCTCCGAGCGGGCGACCACCCGGCGTCCGGGGACGTCGAGGCCGTCGACGCGCTCGCTGAGCATCTCCACGGCGCAGGTGGCGATCTGGCGCAGGTCCGGGCGCACCGAGCTCAGCGACGGGGAGGTGTAGGGCGCGAACGCGACGTCGTCCCAGCCGACGACGGCGACGTCGGCCGGCACCGACCGGCCCACCTGCTCCAGCGCGCGCAGCGCCCCGACGGCGAGGAGGTCGCTCGCGCACAGGAGGGCGTCGACCTCCAGGCCGCGCGCGACCGCCTCGAGGACGGCGCGCCGGCCGGCGGCGAAGGAGAACTCCTCCACGGGCAGCCACAGGTCCGGCGCGGCGCTCAGGCCGGCGTCCGCCAGGCCGCGGGCCCAGCCGGCCTGGCGCCAGGTGGAGGTCGACAGCGGCCCGGGCGGCTGGGCGCCGAGGAAGCCGATCCGGCGGCGTCCGCCCGCGACGAGGTGGGCGGTGGCCCCGGCTGCGGCCGCGGCGTCGTCGATGCCGACGTGGTCGACCCCCAGGGGCCGGGCGCCCTCGCCCAGCAGCACCATCGGGACCTCGGCGTGGCGGGCCTGGAGCTCCTCGGCGCCCATCGCGACCGGGCTGAGCACGAGGCCGTCCACGAGGCCGGCCTCGCGCGCGTCGACCAGGGCGCGCTCGGCGTCGAGCGAGCGGTTCGTCTGCTCGATGAGCACGGTGAGGCCGGCGGCCCCCGCCGCGTCGACGACGTGGCGCGAGAGCTCGGCGAAGTACGGCACGTCGATCTCGGGGACGGCCAGGGCGACCAGCCCCGTGCGGCCGCGGCGCAGCTGGCGGCCGACCGCGTGCGGGCGGTAGCCGAGCTCGCCGATGGCGGCCTGCACGCGGGCGCGGGTGTCGTCGCGCACGTGCGGGTGGGCGTTGACGACGTTGGAGACGGTCTTGATCGACACGCCGGCGAGGGCGGCGACGTCCTGCAGGCGGGCACGGGCCACGGCCGTCCCCCTCTCAGCTCGCCGGTGCGCTGACGGGCACTGTGCACGCTCCTTTGCAACGTTGCAAGTTCGTCCTGAGCGCTGTAGGAAAGGGCCCACCACCCCGTGGAGGAGTCGACGATGACCCGAGCACGACCGCCCGCGCCGATGCGCGGGCCCGCCGGACGGCCCGCCCCGGGCCCCGGCCCGCTGAGCGCCCTCGGCTCGTCCAGCCTCAGCAGGCGGAACCTCCTCGCCGGAGGGCTGCTCGGCGGCCTGGCCGCGACGCTGTCCGGCTGCGGCAGCGTCGCGGACCTGGGCAGCGGTGGGGACGACGCCCGTACCGTGCGGTTCTGGAACCTCTTCCAGGGCGCCGACGGCGCGAACCTCCAGACCATGATCGACGCTGCGGAGCAGCAGGTCCCGGGCCTCTCGGTGGACTCCACGGTCCTGGCCTGGGGCGCGCCGTACTACACGAAGCTGGCGATGTCCTCGGCCGGCGGCCGCGCCCCGGACATGGCGATCATGCACATCTCGCGGCTGGCCGGCTACGCCCCCGGCGGCCTCCTCGACGCCTGGGACACCGACCTGCTGGCCGAGTTCGGCGTCACCGAGGAGGACTTCCCCGAGGCCGTCTGGCGGCGGGCCCAGTACGACGGGCAGCTGTACGCGGTGCCGCTGGACACCCACCCGTTCATCGTCTTCTACGACCGGGCCGTCGCCGAGCAGGCCGGTCTGCTCGACGCCTCCGGCCAGCTGGCGCCGATCACCTCGCCCGAGGCCTTCCTCGAGGCGGGCCGGGCCCTGGCCGAGGTCACCGGCGGCACCGGCATCGCGTTCGGGTTCCAGGGCGACACCGGCCAGCAGTGGCGCCTCTTCTACGGCCTGTACTGCCAGGCGGCGGGGGAGATGGACCTGTCCGGGTCGACGGTCGAGCTCGACACCGAGGCCGCCGCGAGCGTCGTCGACTTCGTGCGCACCATGCTCGACGGCACGATCGCCGACCCCTCCGCGAGCTACCAGGCCGCCCTCGCGGACTTCAACTCCGGCCGCGCCGGGATGATCCTGTCCGGGGAGTGGGAGCTGCCCGGGTTCGAGGAGGCCATCGACGACCTGGGGGCGGCGCCGTTCCCGACCCTGTTCGGGACGCCGGCCAACTACGCCGACTCCCACGCCTTCGTCCTGCCCCACCAGGACTCACCCGACGAGGCGCGCCGCCGCGAGACCCACCAGGCGGTGGCCGAGCTGCTGCGGGAGTCCCTCACCTGGGCCGAGGCGGGCCACATCCCGGCCTACTCGCCGATCCTGTCCGAGCCGGGGTACGCCGAGCTGCAGCCCCAGTCCGACTACGCGCCCGCCGCCGAGGTGGTCGTCTTCGACCCCCCGGCGTGGTTCACCGGGGCGGGGTCGAACTTCCAGGACCAGTGCTCCCAGGCCCTGACCCGCGGCTACACCGGCGCCTCCTCGCCCGAGGAGGCGGTGGACGACGTGGTCGCCACCATCAACGACATGCTCACGCTGCCGGACCCGGAGGCGTGAGACACGTGCGGTTCGACGAGGAGCCCCGACGATGACGACTGCAGCACAGGTGCCCGCCACCGCCGGCACCCGCCCGAGGGACCCCAGCGCGCCGGTGCGCGGCGGCTCCGGCCGCTCCGGCTCCGGCGGGGGGAACGCCGGCCTCTGGTTCACCCTGCCGTTCCTCGTGGTCTTCGCGGGGTTCCTGCTGTGGCCGGTGGTCTACGGGCTCTACCTGGCCTTCACCGACGCCAGCCTCACCGGCGCGGGCGGGGACCTCGTCGGCTTCGGCAACTTCGGCGAGGCCCTCGGCGACCCGCTCGTGTGGCGCACGCTGCTCAACACCGTCTACTTCACCATCGCCAGCACGATCCCCCTGGTGGTCATCCCCCTCGTCATGGCGCTGCTCGTGCACCTGGGCCTGCCGGGGCAGTGGCTGTGGCGGCTGGCGTTCTTCGCGCCCTACCTGCTGCCCGTCACCGTCGTCTCGCTGACGTGGGTGTGGATCTTCCAGCCCCAGCTGGGGCTGCTCAACGACTGGCTCGGCGCGGTGGGCATCGGCCCGGTGCTGTGGCTGCAGCAGGAGTCCACCGCGATGTGGGGCATCGTCATCGCCACCGTCTGGTGGACGGCGGGCTTCAACTTCCTGCTCTACCTCGCCGGCCTGCAGGGCATCCCCGGCCACGTGTACGAGGCGGCCGCCCTGGACGGCGCCGGGCCCTGGCGCGTGCTGCGCTCGGTCACCCTGCCGATGCTCGGCCGCACCACCGGGCTGGTGGTCGTCCTGCAGCTGCTGTCGTCGCTGAAGGTCTTCGACCAGATCTACCAGATGACCACCGGCGGCCCGAACAACTCGACCCGCTCGGTCCTGCTCTACGTCTACGACCAGGGCTTCTCCGGCTACCGGCTGGGCTACGCCTCGGCGATCGCCAACATCTTCTTCCTCATCATCGTCGTCCTGTCCATCGCGCAGCTGCGGCTGTTCAACCGCCGGGAGGCGTGAGCATGTCCAGCACCACCTCCACCCTCCCCGCCAGCGCGCCCGGCGGCCGCGCCGACCGCCTGGCCCGCAGCGGCTCCCGCGAGTCCACCAGCGCGCGGCCGAGGCTGCCGCGCGCGGTGGGCCTGGTGGCCCTCGTCGTCATGGCGGCGCTGTGGCTGGTCCCGCTCGTGTGGGCGCTGGTCACCGCGCTGAAGACCGAGGCCCAGGCCGCCGCCCTGCCGCTGCGGTGGCTCCCCGAGGGCGGCTTCACCCTCGACTCCTTCCGCACGGTGCTGACCAGCTCGAACCTGCCGCTGTGGATGCTCAACAGCGCGATCACGTCGATCATCATCACGGCGGTGACCGTGCTGATCTCGGCGATGGCCGCCTACGGCTTCTCCCGCACGACGTTCCGCGGCCGCAAGGTGCTGTTCGCGCTGACCATCGCGGCGATCATGGTGCCGCCGCAGATCCTCATCGTGCCGCTGTTCCGGGAGATGCTGGCCCTGGACCTCGTCGACACCTACTGGGGGATCATCCTCCCGCAGCTCGTGGCGCCGGTGATGGTCTTCGTCCTCAAGAACTTCTTCGACGCCATCCCCGTGGAGCTGGAGGAGGCGGCCCGGATGGACGGTGCCGGCCCGTTCCGGATCTTCTGGCAGATCGTCCTGCCGCTGTCGCGGTCGGTGCTCGCGGCCGTGTCGATCTTCGTCTTCATCGGGGCGTGGAACAACTTCCTGTGGCCGTTCATCGTCGTCAACGACCCGGCGCTGATGACCATGCCGGTCGGCCTGGCGACCGTGAGGAACGCCTTCGGGGTCACCTTCGCCGCCGACATGGCCGGTGCGATCATCGCCGCCCTGCCGCTGCTGATCATCTTCATGCTCTTCCAGCGCCAGATCATCAAGGGCGTGGCGACGACCGGCCTCGGCGGTCAGTGAGCCGCTGCGCTCACGGCCTGGGCACCGGGTTCACCAGCGGCTCGCCGGTGCCCAGGCGGCGCACGTTCTCCGCGACGTCGCGGGCGCGGGCCAGGAACGTCTGGCGGGTGACCCCGGAGGAGTGCGGGGAGAGCACGACGTTGTCCAGCCCGCCGAACGGCAGGGTGCTCGGCGCGCCCTCGGCGCCGCTGCGGGGATAGCGCCACCACACGTCGAGCACGGCGCCGCCGATCGAGCGGGTCGTCAGCGCCTCGTGCAGGGCCCGCTCGTCCACCAGCGGCCCGCGCCCGACGTTGACGAGCACGGCGTCGGGGCGCATCCGCGCCAGCTGGTCGGCGCCGACCATCCCGCGGGTGGCGGGCGTCAGCGGGGCCGAGACCACGACGACCTCGGACTCCGCCAGCAGCCGGTCCAGCCCGTCCGCCGTGCTCGCGGCCCACGCCAGACCGTGCTCACCGGCGTCCAGGCGGCCCGAGCCGGTGACCGCTGCGCCGGTGGCGCCGAAGGCCCGGAAGAGGCGCCAGGCCGCCGTCCCGATGTGGCCGAAGCCCACGAAGCCGACCCGCGCGCCGGCCAGCGTCGAGGGCTGGGGCTGCGCGGGGTCGTAGGTGGACGACGCCCACCGGCCCTGGCGCAGCGCGGCGTCCAGGCGCACGATCCCGCGGCGCAGGACGACCGTGGCCGCCACGACGTGCTCGGCCATGGAGTCCTCGTGGTGGAAGGTGTTGGCCACCGGGACGCCGTCCGGCACGGCGTCGAACGCGATGCCGTCGACGCCCGCGCTCGGCGCCTGGAGCAGCCGCAGGTCGCCTGCGGCCTCGCGCAGCCCGGGCGTGTACCGGCTCGAGACGAGCACCTGGGCGCCCGCGAGGTCCGCGCGCACGGCGTCCTCGTCGAACGTGCGGTGCCAGAGCACCTGCGCGTCGGCCGGGAGGTCGGCCTCGAGCTCGGCGCGCACGGCGGGCAGGTTCTGGTCGACCACGACGATCTTCACGCGCGCAGGCTGCCACGGCGGCCCCGGCGGTGGCGCCCCGGGAGGTCGACCGGCGCGACGCGCCCTCAGCGCCCGAGCGGCTCGAGCGGTTCGAGGGCGGCCAGGTACACCGAGCGCCCGGCGATCCGGACCCGCTCGATGAGGAACCGGCAGTCCACCTCGTGGCCGCCGGCGTGCAGGACCGGCAGCGTGACCTCGACCCCCAGCACGTGGGCCTGGCCGGTGGTCTGGTGGCGGGTGAAGCCCGCGACGTGAGCCTCGCGCAGTCGCGGCGGGATGAGGGTGACCACGCGGCGACCGACCAGGTCGCCCTCGGACCAGCCGACCAGCTGCTCGGCGCTCCAGCTGAGCGCGACGACGCGGTTGCGGTCGTCGACGGCGACGACGGCGCCCGGCGCCTCCCGCACCGGGGAGTCGTCCCACGCCGGCAGGGGCTGGTCCGAGCGGTCCGCGGGGTGGTCGTCCGCGTGCGGCGTCCAGGGCGAGGGCGTGGCGCCGCCCGCCTGCGCGATCACCTGGTGGCAGCACCAGTCCCGCAGCGCGACGACCTCGGGCAGCGCGGGGTGTAGCAGCAGCTCCCCGGCCGCGGCCAGCCGGTCGGCGTCGTCGAGGGCCTCGGCCAGGGCCGCGAGCGCGGTGGGCAGCGCCGGCTCCACCAGCACCTCCGCCCGCACCGCCCCCGGGAGGGCGGGCAGGGGTGACGGGTGGCCGTCGGGCAGGTGGACGACGGCCGCGCCGGCCGCGAGGGCGGCCACCACGGCGCGGTCCACGGCCGTCCCCAGCGCCGTGTGCCCCCGGTCGGCGGCGTCGTACCAGGCCCACGCGTCGTCGGTGTCCGCAGCGCGCTGGCCGCGGTAGAGCACCAGCTCCCGCAGGGCGGCGTCGTGGTGCTGGTGGGCCGCCAGCCACAGGGCCACGGGGAGGTCGAGGAGGACCGCGGTCGCCGCCGTCGGCGTCGCCGGCCGCGCCGGGTCGGCGTCCGCGGGGGCGTCTGCGGGTGCGTCGAGGTCCCAGCCGTCCCAGCCCTCCAGCCCCCACGCGCTGAGGTCGCCGGTCGCCGGTGGCTCCTCGGGGTCGGTTTCCACCTCCTCGGTGCGGGTGCGGGAGAGCGTGAACCACACCGCCTTGCCCCCGGCCCGGGGCCGGATGCCGAGGTCGTCCACGAGCGCGGCCACCATCCCCAGCCCTCGTCCCGTCGTGGCGTAGGAGCCGTACTCGCGGACCACCGGCAGGTCGGCGCTGGAGTCCCCGACGGCGATCTGCACCTCGGTGGCGCTCGTGCTCACGACGACGTCGATCCCGGTCCGGGCGTGCAGGACGGCGTTGGTGACCAGCTCGCTGACCGCCAGGACGGCGCCGTCCTCGAGGTGCTCCAGGCCCAGCGCCTCCAGCGTCGAGGAGACGAAGCGCCGCGCCGTCCCGGACCTGCTGCCCGTCGCAGGGACCCGCAGGACCTCGTGCACGGTGAACTGGTCCAGCAACGGCCCTCCTCGACGGTCCGGGCGACCGCGGCGACGCGCCCCCGGCGTCGGCGGCGACGCGCAGAAAGTAGTCGACCGCTCGCTCTCAGGCAGTCCCGCGCCCTTCCCTCCGACGCCGGGCCGGGGGGATGCTGGGACGGTGAGCGCGGTGCCGCGGTGGGCGGACCGGTCGCAGGCCGGCCGGGCGCTGGCCGCTGCGGTGGCCCGCCGGTTCGCCCAGCACCCGCCCGCGGCGGACGTCGTGGTGCTGGCCCTGCCCCGCGGCGGGGTGCCGGTGGGCGCGCCCGTGGCCGCGGCCCTGAGGGCCCCGCTGGACGTCGTGGTCGTGCGCAAGCTGGGGGTGCCCGAGCAGCCGGAGCTGGCGATGGGCGCGGTCGCCGCCGTCGGCGGCGCCAGCGCGGCCGTCGAGCTGGTGCGCCACGCCGTCGTGGCCGACCACGTCGCGCCGGCGGAGTTCGCGGCCGTGCGCGAGCGCGAGGTCGCCGTCCTGCGCGAGCGGGAAGAGCACTGGCGCGCCGGGCGGGCGCCCCTGGCCGTGGCGGGGCGCGTGGTCGTGATCGTCGACGACGGCCTGGCCACGGGCGCGACGATGCGCGCCGCGGTGGCCGCGGTGCGGGCGCAGGACCCGGCGTCGGTGGTGGTCGCCGTGCCGGTCGGGGCTCCCGAGGCGGTGCGGGCGGTGAGCTGCGTCGCCGACGACGTCGTCTGCCTGGCCGCGCCCGTGGTGCTCGGCGCGGTCGGGCAGGCCTACGTGGACTTCGCGCCCGCGTCCGACGACGCCGTGCGCGGGCTGCTCTCCCTCGTCCGCCGCTGACCCCTGGTGTGGCCGTGCGCGGCCGGGGTACGACAGGACCATGACCTCAGTCCCGAACATCACCCTCAACGACGGCCGCACCATCCCCCAGCTGGGCTTCGGGGTCTTCCAGATCCCGCAGGAGGAGACGGCGCAGGCCGTCAGCAAGGCCCTGGAGATCGGCTACCGCCACATCGACACCGCCGAGATGTACGGCAACGAGGCGGGCGTCGGCGAGGCCGTGCGCTCCTCCGGGCTCGACCGCGGCGACGTGTTCATCACCAGCAAGCTCAACAACGGCTTCCACCGCCCCGACGACGCCCGCAAGGCGTTCGACGGCACCCTCGCCGCGCTCGGCATGGACCACGTGGACCTCTTCCTCATCCACTGGCCGCTGCCGACCCTCTACGACGGCGACTTCGTCTCCACCTGGAAGACCCTCGAGGAGTTCAAGGCCGACGGCCGGGCCCGCTCGATCGGCGTCTCGAACTTCCAGGTCGCCCACCTCGAGCGGCTGGCGCAGGAGGCCGACGTCGTGCCCGCGGTGAACCAGATCGAGGTCCACCCCTACACGACCAACGAGCTCGTGCGGGCCTACGGCTTCGAGCACAGCATCATCACCGAGGCCTGGTCGCCGATCGCCAAGGGCACCGTCCTCGGCGACCCGGTGGTCACGCAGATCGCCGAGAAGATCGGCAAGACGCCGGCCCAGGTCGTCCTGCGCTGGCACGTCGAGCGCGGCGACGTCGTCTTCCCCAAGTCGACGACCCCCTCGCGCATGGAGGAGAACTTCGTGATCTTCGACTTCGAGCTCTCCGACGAGGACGTCGACGCCATCGCGGGCCTCGACAAGGGCGAGGAGGGGCGCACCGGCCCCAACCCCGACACGTTCGACTACATCCCCGACTGACACCCGCTCCGGTCAGCGCGGCGCCGCCCCTCCGGGGGCGGCGCCGCGTTCGCGTCGTGGTGCGGTGCCGGCACCGATGAGTCCGGGGACCGGCGCCGGTCCGCCCCCGCATGGACACGACGACGTCCCGGGACGGGACCACGATCGCCTACGACCGCACCGGCTCCGGGCCGGCGCTGGTGCTCGTCGACGGCGCGCTGTGCTCGCGCGCCTTCGGGCCCGGCGAGCAGCTCATCGAGCACCTCCAGGCCCGGTTCACGGTCTTCACCTACGACCGCCGCGGGCGGGGGGACAGCACCGGCGCTCCGCCGTGGGCCGTCGAGGACGAGGTCGGCGACCTGGCCGCGGTCGTCGCGGCCGCCGGCGGGACGGCGTCCGTGGTGGCGGTGAGCTCCGGCGCGGCCCTGGCGCTCGAGGCGGCCCGGGCCGGCGTCCCGATCACCGGGCTCGTCCTCTACGAGGCGCCGTTCGTCGTGGACGCCGACGCGAGGACCGTGCCTGACGACTTCGCCGAGCGCCTCGAGGCCGCGGTGGACGAGGGGCGTCGCGGGAGCGCCGTCCGCCTGTTCATGCGCCAGGTCGGGACGCCGGCGCTCGCCGTCGCGATCATGCGCGTGCTGCCGGTGTGGCGGCGGCTGTGCGCCGCGGCCCACACGCTGCCCGCCGACATCCGCGCCCTGGGGGAGCACGCCTCGGGCCGGCCGCTTCCCGCCGACCGGTGGGCGGGCGTCGCGGCGCCCCTCCTCGTGCTCTCGGGCAGCCGCAGCCCGGCGTCGATGCAGCGGGCCAACCAGGCGCTGGCCGCCGTGGTGCCCGGCGCGACCCACCGCACGCTGGACGGCCAGACCCACCTCGTGAAGGCCGCCGTGCTCGCCCCGGTCGTCGTGGAGTTCCTCGCCGGCGCCCCCGCCACCTACAGGTAGGTGCCGGTCAGCGGCGCCGCGCGCCAGCGGCCCTCGGTGACCACCGCGCGCAGCCGCTCGGTGGTCAG
>Ga0210040_10009998_pt1 | contig 10952 bp, 11 predicted proteins | sample CryGeyCG12114_NA_FD_185462 | JGI IMG/M metagenome (GOLD analysis project Ga0210040, IMG submission 185462) | Groundwater microbial communities from aquifer - Crystal Geyser CG19_WC_8/21/14_NA (SPAdes) (version 2) | ecosystem: Environmental > Aquatic > Deep subsurface > Groundwater | place: USA... | reverse complement strand
AGCACCAGCCAGGCGTCCATCGGGCCGGCGACCGCGCCCATCGCGTTCTGGTGGTACGCCAGCTGCTCACCGAGCCCGGCGTCCGCGGGGGCGCCCTTCCCGACGACCAAGGCGCCGCCGACGACGTCGGAGTGCCCGCCGAGGTACTTGGTCGTGGAGTGCACCACGATGTCGGCGCCCAGGGTGAGCGGCCGCTGCAGATACGGACTGGCGAACGTGTTGTCGACGACCAGCAGTGCACCGACGGAGTGCGCGACCTCGGCCAGCGCGGCGATGTCGGAGACGTTGAGCAGCGGGTTGGTGGGCGTCTCGCACCAGATCACCCGTGTGGTGGGCCGGATCGCGGCCCGCAGCGCGTCCAGGTCGTTGAGGTCGACCGGCGTGTGCTCGACGCCCCAGCGGGAGTACACCTTCGAGACCAGCCGGAACGTGCCGCCGTAGGCGTCCCCCGGGAGGATCACGTGGTCACCGGGGGTGCAGACGGTGCGCAGCAGCGCGTCCTCGGCGGCCAGGCCGGAGGCGAACGCCAGCCCGGTGCTGCCCTCCTCCAGTGCGGCCAGCGCTTCCTGGAGCGCGGTGCGGGTCGGGTTGCCGCTGCGGCTGTACTCGTAGCCGCCGCGCAGTCCGCCGACGCCGTCCTGCTTGTACGTGCTGGTCAGGTGCACCGGCACGACCACCGCGCCGGTGACCGGGTCGGGCTCCTGCCCGGCGTGGATGGCACGGGTGCTGAAGCCCGGCGCGCGATCGGAAGAGCTCATGACCCGACCGTAGGCGCGGTGGTGGCCGGCAGGCCGACGAGGTGGCCCAGCACGTCCTGCCGGGTGACGACGCCGGCCGGCTTGCCGTCCACGTGCACCAGCAGCGCGTCGGCGTCGCCCAGTGCGCCCACCGCGGCGGAGACCGGCTCGCCGGAGCCGATGATCGGCAGTGGTGCCGACATGTGCCGCTCCACCGGGTCGGCCAGCGTGGCCCTCCCGGTGAACAGGGCGTCCAGCAGCGCCTTCTCCGCGACCGAGCCGACCACCTCGCCGGCCGTCACGGGGGGCTCGGCGCGCACCACGGGCAGCTGGCTCACGCCGTACTCACGGAGGATGTCGATCGCGTCGCGGACGGTCTCGGTGGGGTGCGTGTGCACCAGGGCGGGGGTGTCGGCCCCGGCCTTGGCCGACAGCAGCTCGCCGACCGTCTCCCCGCCCGACGCGGTGAGGAAGCCGTAGTCGGCCATCCACTCGTCGTTGAAGATCTTGTTCAGGTAGCCGCGCCCGCCGTCGGGCAGCAGCACGACCAGGACGTCGTCCTTGCCCAGTCGCTCGGCCACCTGCAGGGCCGCGACCACGGCCATCCCGCACGAGCCGCCGACCAGCAACCCCTCCTCGCGGGCCAGCCGCCGGGTCATCGCGAAGGAGTCGCCGTCGGAGACCGCGACGATCTCGTCGGCGATCGACTTGTCGTAGGCCTCGGGCCAGAAGTCCTCACCGACGCCCTCGACCAGGTAGGGCCGGCCGGTGCCGCCGGAGTAGACCGAGCCCTCTGGGTCGGCGCCGATCACCTGCACCCGGCCCTCGCTGGCCTCCTTGAGGTAGCGGCCGACGCCGGAGATGGTGCCGCCGGTACCGGCACCGGTGACGAAGTGGGTGACCCGCCCGTCGGTCTGCGCCCAGATCTCCGGTCCGGTGGTCTCGTAGTGCGAGCGCGGGTTCGCCGGGTTGGCGTACTGGTCGGCCTTCCACCCGCCCGGGGTCTCGCGGGCCAGCCGGTCGGACACCGAGTAGTAGGAGCGCGGGTCGGCCGGGTCGACCGCGGTGGGGCACACGTGCACCTCGGCGCCGTAGGCCTTGAGCACGTTGATCTTCTCCTGGCCCACCTTGTCCGGGCACACGAAGACGCACTTGTAGCCGCGGGTCTGGGCCACGATCGCCAGCCCGATCCCGGTGTTGCCGCTGGTCGGCTCGATGATGGTGCCGCCGGGCTGCAGTGCCCCGGAGGCCTCGGCGGCCTCGATCATCCGCACCGCGATGCGGTCCTTCACCGAGCCGCCCGGGTTGACGTACTCGACCTTGGCCAGCACCAGAGGCGCGTCCGGACCGAGGTGCGCGGTGACGGAGTTGAGGCGGACCAGGGGGGTGTCGCCGATGAGCTCGACGACGGACTCGGCGTACTGCACGGGGTCTCCTGCGGACGGCGGGACCGGCGACGGTTCGCGTGCGCCGATGGTCGACGCCATCCCATCAGACCGGATCCGCAGCGGCGCGGCTGGTGGGTGCCTCAGTACGGCAGGTGATACGAGAGCAGGTCGGCGGGGCGGCAGCCGCGCAGCACCAGGCCGCCGGGCAGCCGCTGACCGGGTCCACGGGCCGCGCCCTGCTCGCAGCCCCCGGCGGGGCAACCGAGTTGGCACGCGCCGCGCCGTCCTGCGGTTTTACGGCGTATACGCTTCCCCTGCCGGGCACGCCACTCGGTGAGGCGGGACGTCGAACAGACGGCGCATCCGCCGAGGTGGGAAGAGGACCGCACTGTCATGACCGAGACCCTCGGTGCCCTGCACCAGCGGCTGGCCGGTGTCGTCATGGTCGGCCGCGAGTTGCCCGACGTGCTCACCGAGATCGTCCAGATCTCCCGGGCCGCCATGGCCGGCTCCGACGCCACCTCGATCACGCTGATCCGGGACGACCGCGCCTTCACCGCAGCCTATGACGGACAGCTGGCCATGGACGCCGACGAGCTGCAGTACCAGCGCGGCTACGGGCCCTGTCTGGACGCCGGCCGCGCCGGGTCGCTCTTCGTCGTCGACGACATGGGCACCGAGGAGCGCTGGCCGGACTACGCGCGGCACGCCGCCGAGCGCGGGGTGGGCAGCTCGTTGTCGGTCCCGTTGCCGTTCCAGGGCGCGACGATCGGGGCGCTGAACAACTACGCGACGCGTCCGCGTGCGTTCAGCGAGGCCGACGTGGCGTTGGGCGAGGAGGTGGCGGCCTTCGTCGCGATCGCCGTGGGCAACGCCGAGGCCGCCGCCCGGGCGACCAACGACGTCACGAACATGCGCCAGGCGATGGCCTCCCGGGCCGTGATCGAGCAGGCCAAGGGCATCCTGATGGAGCGGTACAAGCTCACCGCGGAGCAGGCGTTCACGCTCCTCACCCACGCCTCCCAGCGCAGCAACGTCAAGCTGCGCGAGGTGTCCGAGGAGCTCACGAGCACCGGCGTGCTGCGCGGCAGCTGAGCCGGGCTGGCGGCCCGTCGGCGAGTGGGGTCAGGATCAGGGCATGACGACGACGCTCCCGCCCGTTCCCCGACGCACGCTCGGCGGCCTGGAGGTCTCCGCACTGGGCCTGGGCTGCATGGGCATGAGCCAGATGTACGGCGCCGCCGACCGCACCGAGTCGATCGCCACGATCCGCCGCGCGCTGGACCTCGGCGTGACCTTCCTGGACACCTCCGACGTCTACGGCGAGGGCCACAACGAGGAGCTGGTCGGCGAGGCGATCGCCGGGCGGCGCGAGGAGGTGCAGTTGGCCACCAAGTTCTCCCTCACCCGCGACGGGGGCGGGATGACCATCGACGGCCGGCCGGAGAACGTGCGGACCCGGGTCGAGGACAGCCTGCGCCGGCTGCGGGTCGACGTGATCGACCTGTACTACCAGCACCGGGTCGACCCGCGGGTCCCGATCGAGGACACCGTCGGCGCGATGGCCGAGCTGGTGGAGCAGGGCAAGGTCCGGTACCTCGGCCTGTCCGAGGCCAGCGCCGCCTCGATCCGCCGGGCGGTCGCCGTCCACCCCATCGCCGCGCTGCAGAGCGAGTGGTCGCTGTGGACCCGTGACCTCGAGGCAGAGGTGCTCGCCGTCGCGCGCGAGCACGGCATCGGCATCGTCCCGTTCAGCCCGCTGGGCCGGGGCTTCCTCACCGGTGCGATCACCAGCCCGGCCGACTTCGCCGAGGACGACTGGCGGCGCACCCACCCGCGCTTCACCGGCGAGGCCTTCACCGCGAACCTCCGGCTGGTCGACGCGGTGCGGGCGATGGCCGAGGAGAAGGGCGTGACCGCCGGGCAGTTGGCGCTGGCCTGGGTGCTGGCGCAGGGCGAGGACGTCGTCCCCATCCCGGGCACCAAGCGGCGCAGCTACCTGGAGGAGAACGTGGGCGCGGCCGGCGTCGAGCTGACGTCGGCGGACCTGGCCCGGCTCGCCGAGATCGCCCCGCCCGGCGCCGCGGCTGGTGGCCGGTACGCCGACGCCTCCTACGCCTACGGCAACAGCCCGGAGCGGTGACCGCCACCCTGGACCGCCCGCTCCGCTGACCTGGCTCACCCGGCGGAACGCCGGTGGGCCTGGCACCGTTGAGCGGAACGAGCGGGACCCACGCCGGGTCCTCCGTGCAGACGAGGGGGTGGGCGCGTCGTGGCGTCGCTGTTCAACAAGGTCGTGCAGTTCGCGAACAGCCCGAAGGGCAAGCAGGTCATCGCTCAGGCGACGGACAAGGCCCAGCAGCTGGCCAAGGACCCGAAGAACCGGGCCAAGATCGACGACGTGCGTCGTCGGATCCAGGGTGGCCGCGGCGGTTCCGGGGGGACCGGGGGAGTCCGCTGACCCGCTGAGCTCACGCTGACGGCGCTCGCCCCTCCCGGGGGGCGAGCGCCGTCAGCACGTCGGGGTGCAGGACGCTGTTGCTGGCCACCGCGCTGCCCCCGGCCGGCCCCGCCGTCCCGTCGAGGTCGGTGAACGTGCCGCCGGCCTCCCGGACGATCACGTCGAGGGCGGCGAGGTCCCAGAGCGCGACCTCCGGTTCGCAGGCCACGTCGACGGCACCCTCGGCCACCATCATGTAGCTCCAGAAGTCCCCGTACGCCCGGGTCCGCCACACCGCGCGGGTGAGGTCCAGGAACGGCTCGAGCCGGCCGCGCTCCTCCCACCCGGACAGGCTGGAGTAGGACAGGCTCGCGTCGGCCAGGCCGCTCACCTTCGACACGGTGCAGCGGGTGGCGTTCTCCAGCCGCCGGCCGGTCCACGCGCCGGTGCCGGCCGCAGCCCACCAGCGCCGGTTCAGCGCCGGTGCCGAGACCAGCCCCACCACCGGTACGTCGCCGTCCAGCAGGGAGATCAGCGTCGCCCAGACCGGCACGCCACGGACGAAGTTCTTGGTGCCGTCGATCGGGTCGACGACCCACCGCCGGTCGCCCCGGCCGGTGCTGCCGAACTCCTCGCCCAGCACCGCGTCCCGGGTGCGCGCGCGGGCCAGGGTGCTGCGCAGCTGCTCCTCGACGGCGCGGTCGGCGTCGGTGACCGGCGTCAGGTCGGGCTTGGTCTCCACCCGCAGGTCCTGAGCCCGGAACCGGTCCAGGCTGATCGAGTCGGCCTGGTCGGCCAGGACGTGCGCCAGGCGCATGTCCTCGTTGTATCCCCGCTGGCCAGCCGTCATGGGCCCGAACCTAGCGGTCGGCGGGGAAGGCCCCGCCGACCGTCCTCCTTCAGTCGAAGACGGCCTTGCTCACCGCTGCCGGGGTGTCGTACTCCTGGTCGCCGATGCCCTGGAGTGCCTCGAGGACGTCGGCGCTGCCTCCCTGGGACTTCGCGTGCTCCACGACGTCGTCCTTCTTCGCCGGGTACTCGATGCCGGACAGGGCCTTCTGGATGTCGATGGGGCTCACCATGACCTGCGGCTACCCCGGAGCCGGTGCGCCGATGCGTGCGCGGGCGCGGATACCGTCGGGGCATGGAGGCCGGGACGATCGTCGGGCTGCTCGCCGACCCGGTGCGGCTGAAGGTGGTCGCCGCCCTGGCGCTGGGTGCCAGCACGATCCAGGACGTCGCCCACGCCTCCGGGCTCTCGCTCAAGGACGTGGCCCTCGCCGCACGCCGGCTGGCCCGTGCGGGTCTGGTGCACCGCGACGGGCACCTGCTGGCGCTGCACACCGAGCAGTTCAGCGCCGCAGCCCGGGCCGCAGCGGCCACCGCGGCACCGGTGGAGCCGCTGTCGGCCGACCCGAACGAGGACGCCGTACTGCGGGCGTTCCTCCGGGACGGCCGGCTGGTGTCGATCCCGGCGCAGCACAGCAAGCGGCGGGTGGTGCTCGAGCACCTGGTGCACGTCTTCGAGCCCGGCGTGCGCTATCCCGAGCGCCAGGTCAACGCGCTGCTGGCCGCCTGGCACCCGGATGTGGCGGCGTTGCGCCGATACCTGGTGGACGAGGCGCTGCTGACCAGGGACGCCGGGGTCTACTGGCGCAGCGGCGGATACGTGGAGGTCTGAGGTGCGCAGGCAGGTGTTCGCCTTCTCGGGGATGCTCGAAGCGAGGCCGGGGGAGCGGGGCAACCGCCCCCTGCTCGAGCACGTGCTCGCCCTCGGGGCGATCCGCCGGGTGGATGAGGGGCCGGTGCGGCTCTGCTACGTGCCGACGGCGGTGGGGGACGACCCGGCCGCGGTGGCGGCGTACCAGCGGGTGTTCGGCGGCCGGGACGACGTCGTCCTCAGCGTGCTGACGCTCTTCCCGCAGCCGAGCCTCCCCGACGCCCGGGCCCACCTGCTCACCCAGGACGTGGTGCTGGTCGAGGGCGGCAGCGTGGTCAACCTGATGGCGGTCTGGCGTGCGCACGGCCTGCCGGCGGTGCTGCGGGAGTGCTGGGAGGCCGGCGTCGTGCTCGCCGGGCCCAGCGCCGGGAGCCTGTGCTGGCACGTCGGCGGGCCGACCGACTCGTGGTCGGACAGGCTGGCCCCGTTCACCGACGGCCTGGCGCTGTTGCCGCACAGCAACGGGGTGCACGACGACATGGCCGGGCAGCCGCGGCGGACGACGTACCGGCGGCTGGTGGCCGGCGGGGAGCTGCCCGGCGGCTACGCCACCGAGGACGGCGTCGGTCTGCACTACGTCGGGACGGCGCTGGCCGAGGCGGTCACGGCCCGGATCGGCGCCCGCGCCTGGCGGGTCGACCCGGACGGCGCCGGCGGCGTCACCGAGCGCCCGATCACCCCCCGCGAGATCTAGCCGCCGAACTCCTGCCCCCGGTGCAGGGGCCAGCCGCGAGCCGGTGCGGTGACGAAGGACCCCGCACGCCCCGCACGCTCGGCGCGGGCCCCTGCAGCGGAGCCGTCAGTAGCCGGGGCCGGTCTGGCCGACGGCGGCGATCAGCCGGCGGAAGCTGCCCAGCCGCTCGGCGCGGGCGGGCGGGCCCGCGGCGGCCCAGGCGTCCAGCGCGCACCCCGGGTCCTCGGCGCTGTGGCCGCAGCCGGGCGGGCAGTCGTCGGCGGCCTCGGCCAGGTCGTCGAAGGCGGAGAGCACGTCGTGCGCGGTGACGTGCGCCAGGCCGAACGAGCGGATCCCCGGGGTGTCGATCAAGGTGCCACCGCCGGGGAGGTCGAGCAGCACGGCTGAGGACGACGTGTGCCGGCCCTTGCCGATCTTGCTCACGTCGCCGGTGGCCCGGAAGGCGCCCGGGATCAGCCGGTTGAACAGCGTCGACTTGCCGACGCCGGACTGGCCGACCAGCACGCTCATCTGGTCGCGGAGCCGCGCCACCAGCTCCTCCAGCGGTGCCTCGCGGGACATCGGCACCGCGTCGACCTCGAGGCCGGCATACCGGTCCAGCAGGGGCTGCGGGCTGGCCAGGTCGGACTTGGTGAGCACGAGCAGTGGCGACAGCCCGCCGGCGTAGGCGGCGACCAGGCAGCGGTCCAGGAAGCCGAGCGCCGGTTCGGGGTCGGCGATCGAGGTGACCACGACGAGCTGGTCGGCGTTGACCACCACCATCCGCTCGGTCGGGTCGGTGTCGTCGGCGGTGCGGCGCAGCGAGGTGACCCGGTCCTCGATGTGGACGATCCGGGCCAGGGTGTCGTGCGTGCCGGAGGTGTCACCGACCACGCGCACCCGGTCGCCCACCACCACGCCGTGCTTGCCCAGCTCCCGGGCGCGCATCGCGGTCACGTCGACCGGTGCGCCCTCGGGGCCCTCGACCCGGACGGTCATCCGGCCGCGGTCGACGGCGATCACCAGCCCGGGGACGGCGTCGTCGTGCGCCGGGCGGGTGCGGGTGCGGGGCCGGGACCCGTGGCGGGTGGGCCGGACCCGGACGTCGTCCTCGTCGGACCGGCTGTCCATCTTCCGCCCGCTCAACGAGGTGCCCCCACCGGCTCGTCCAGCAGCCCCGCCCAGCGTTCGCGGAAGTCCGGCAGTGTCTTGGTGACCGCGCCCGGGTCGGTGACCTCGACGCCGTCGACCGCCAGCCCCAGCACCGCCGCTGCGTGCACCATCCGGTGGTCGGCGTAGGAGTCCAGCCGCGCCGCCCGGTGCGGCCCGGGGGTGACGACCAGGCCGTCGGGCAGCTGCTCCACCCGGGCGCCGACCGCGCTGAGCACTTCGTCCAGCGCCTGCAGCCGGTCGGTCTCGTGCCCGCGCAGGTGCGCGATGCCGGTCAGCCGGGACGTGCCGTCGGCCAGCGCGCACAGCGCCGCCAGCACCGGGGTCAGCTCGCCGACGTCGCCGAGATCGGCCTCCAGCGGGGCGATCCGCCCGCCGCCGGTGACCTGCAGCCCCTCTGGGGTGCGCACCACGTCGGCGCCCATCGCGGTCAGCAGCCGGTCCAGCTGGGCGCCGGGCTGCGTGGTGTCGGTGGGCCAGTCGGGCACGGTGACCCGCCCGCCGGTCACCAGCGCTGCGGCGAGGAACGGTGCGGCGTTGGACAGGTCCGGCTCGACCACCCGGTCGAGGGCGGCGATCGGGGAGGGGGAGATCCGCCACCCGCCGTCGGTCGCGGTGACCGCGACGCCGTGCTCGGTCAGCGTGCGGACGGTCATCTCCACGTGCGGCATCGACGGCACGCTGCCGGCCAGGGTCAGGTCGATGCCGGCGTCGAACCGGGCGGCGGCCAGCAGCAGGCCGGAGACCACCTGGCTGGACTCGCTGGCGTCGACGGTGACCGCGCCGCCGCGCACCGAGCCGGTGCCGTGCACGGTGAACGGAGCCCGGCCCCGGCCGCCGTCGTCGACCTCGACGCCCAGGTCGCGCAGGCCGGCGATCAGCCCGGCGTTGGGACGCTCACGCAGCCGGGGGTCGCCGTCCAGCGTGACCGGCCCGGTGGCCAGCGCGGCCACCGGCGGCAGGAAGCGCAGCACCGTGCCGGCCAGCCCGGCGTCGACCCGGGCCGGGCCGCGCAGCGGGCCGGGGCTGACCAGCCAGTCGGCGCCGTCCTCCATCACCTCGACGCCGAGCGCGCGCAGGCCGGCGGCCATCAGGTCGGTGTCCCGGGCGCGGAGCGGACGCACCAGCCGACTCGGGCCGTCGGCGAGCGCGGCCAGCACGAGGGCCCGGGCGGTGATCGACTTGGAGCCGGGCAGTGCGACGACGGCGTCCACCGGGGTGCGACGGGTGAGCGCCTGCCAGACCTCGACCATGGCGCTCATCCTGCCCTGCCGGCCTCCTCCAGGAGCGTGGCGACGGCGGAGGCGACCCGGCGCTGGCGGGTGGCCTCGGCCTTCGCGCCCTCCACGGCGAGCACGTGCCGGCGCTGGGCGCTGTAGGACAGCCCGTCGAAGCGGCGCCGGGCGGCCGGCTCCGCGTCCAGCGCCCCGGCCAGGTCGGCGGGCACCTCGACCACTCGCGGGGCGGTGTCCAGCTCGACGTCCACCTCGACCCGGTCACCCGCGGCCACACCGGCCGCGGTGCGGTGCTCGGCGCTCAGCGGCAGCAGGAACCGGCCGCCCATGGTGGCGACGGTGCTGCGGTAGGTGTGCCCGTTGACCGTCACCTGCACCGCGGGCTTCTTCCCGGCCCCCAGGGCGTCGACCACGTCGGCCGGCACCGCCATGCCGGTCGCCGTCTTCCCGCCGAGCTCGACGGTGGTGGAGAACCTCATGGTCGCAGAGGATGGCAGCTCCGGGCGCCGCCGCGACAGTGCCCGGAGCCCATCGTCATCCGCCGGTGTGCTGGGCCGGAGCCGCCTGCTTCTTCGCGGGCATGGTGCGCACCAGCCGGCGGTTGGCGAACTCGAACATGCCCAGCTCGGAGAGCTCGCGGCCGTAGCCAGAGCGCTTCACGCCGCCGAAGGGCAGCTCCGGGGAGGAGCCCGAGGGCTGGTTGATCCAGACCATCCCGGACTCCAGCCGGTCGGCGACGGACCGGGCCCGCTCGGTGTCGCCGCTGTAGACGGCGGCGCTGAGCCCGAAGTCGCTGTCGTTGGCCAGCGCGATCGCCTCGTCCTCGTCCTTCGCCCGGTAGACGACGGCGGCCGGGCCGAACAACTCCTCGTGGTAGGCCCGCATGTCCGGGGTGACGTCGGCGAGCAGGGTGGCGTTGACGAAGGCGCCGCCGTGGTCGGGCCGGCCGCCGCCGGCCAGCACGGTCGCGCCCTTGTCCACGGCGTCCTGGATCTGCGCGGCGAGGTCCTGCGCCGCCCGCTCGGTCGACAGCGGGCCCAGGGTGGTCGCCGGGTCGGCGGGGTCGCCGGGGGTGAAGGTGGCGAAAGCCTGCTGCAGCCCGCCGACGACCTGCTCGTAGACGTCGTCGAGCACGATGATCCGCTTCGCGGCGATGCAGGCCTGACCGGTGTTGGCCATCCGCGCCATCGTGGCGGCCTTGACCGTGCGGCCCACGTCCGGGGCGTCGAGCACGATGAACGGGTCGCTGCCGCCGAGCTCCAGCACCGACTTCTTCAGGTGCTTGCCGGCCAGGGACGCGACGCTGCTGCCGGCCCGCTCGCTGCCGGTCAGGGTGACGCCCTGTACGGCCCGGTGGGCGATGACCTGCTCGACGTCGGCGATGCGCAGGAACAGGTTGGTGTAGACGCCCTCGGGGGCGCCGGCGTCGCGGAACAGCTGCTCCAGTGCCAGCGCGCACTGCGGGTTGTTCTCCGCGTGCTTGAGCAGCACCACGTTGCCCAGCGTCAGGTTCGGCCCGGCCACCCGCACCACCTGGTACAGCGGGTAGTTCCACGGCTCGATGGCGAGGATGACGCCGGTCGGCTCGT
>Ga0210040_10009997_pt1 | contig 10952 bp, 9 predicted proteins | sample CryGeyCG12114_NA_FD_185462 | JGI IMG/M metagenome (GOLD analysis project Ga0210040, IMG submission 185462) | Groundwater microbial communities from aquifer - Crystal Geyser CG19_WC_8/21/14_NA (SPAdes) (version 2) | ecosystem: Environmental > Aquatic > Deep subsurface > Groundwater | place: USA... | reverse complement strand
AAGGAGTTGCATTCAAACCAGGGAATCCAGGTTATCCAGCTCCAGCAAAACGGGAAACCGGTGAAAACCATTTATCCCGATTTAATGAACCGTTTCCTCCAGGCTTTTATTTTCCCCAAGAAATTTTTGAGGAGCCAACATTTTATTCAGAAAGTGAAGAGAGTAAAAGGGGCAAAAGAGGGCCCCCTATGGAAATTTATGCAACAGAAATTGACGAATGCGAAGAAATCCCAGCTCCACCTTCTACTACCGATTGCAAAGAGAAAATTGACACTGATACTGCATGCAGTTTATTAAATCATGTCTTGACTATTGAGAAAGGTGATTGGAAAGATCCAAGTTTGCGCAAAAGTGCCTGGAGAGTTCCCGTTTGGAGATCAATAGAAAATATTTTCGCTAAAATTTGTCCCCAAGTTGCCGGCATTATGGCTCCAGCTGTGGGAAGAATTATAGAATTTTATTTTAGCAAACTGTTAGATGATCCAGACAGAAAAATTACATTGCAATTGAATAGGAATCCTATATGGAAGGATTTGCAAATCGAATTGAATCGATGTTTAGTTTCTGCGAAGCCAATGCAATTTAGACGTGTGAGGAATATCGGAGCAGAGAAAAAAAGGAGTAATATTATGAGTAGATTGATGAATGGAAGAGGAAACAATAGTGTACATGTGAAAGAGGTAAAAAAATTAAAAGCTGCTTATAGTAAGCTAGGAAACTAAACATGTAATTCCTGGAACCATGCGTTTTTTACAGTTGGAAGATTTATCCCATGACCGAAAACTAAAATTCCCGTTCACAATCAAAGTTTTGAAAAACGGGAAACCTGCCAGAATTTTTCATTACCAAGAAGCCGCAGAGCTAGACTATGATTTTAATTGGGCAGTTGATTTTCATTGGAAAATATTTGCCACAGTACTTGGATATTGCACTTCTGAATATTCCGTGCGGGGAACTTCTACATTTATGACTTTATACACTGCTTATAGTCAAGATGTGCTCCAATTGATTATGAAAGATTGGTAAGTTAGTATATCATTTAAAAAACCCGCGTTTCCCAGAATCTAATATGGCGAGCCTGCATATAAAATGGATGCCATGACCATGTATATTTGTGTAGGGAGTTGTGCTTGAAATTGTAGTTTGTAATATTACAACGCCAATCGCCTCCACAAGGCCACCATTCAATAATTCAATATAAAAAATCTGTGAAATTGGCATATCGACTTTGAACTACTACATTTTTAAACACGGCATCGAGTTGATGCATAATTTATGTTTTTTTTTGGTTCGCAGGATAAATCCAAAAGACAATGAAATTCTCAAAGAAATTTTGGGTGAATTCGTATTAGGCATAGGAGGATATTGGCTAGATAGTTGTATGGAAGGCTCTTACATTTTTGCAAATGTTCCTGATTTCAGACCAACCAGACCAATGAATTTACATGGTGGAGATGAAAACGCTTCACATAGTAAACCTATGAATTATTTCATAAAAGGTCCCAAACGTTGATTGAAAGCACGAAATAAATACTTGAAAAGGAAGTCCGTAATAAATAAATTAGAATTACTTTTAAGCGCAAAAGACCAATGCTGAACAACACAAACATAAAAATTTGTGGTCCATTCTATACTGCGACCTACAAATTCAGTTTCAATTGGAATGCATTGTTCATTACATAATTGTTCTCAACATAATGTACCTTTGATTTTTTTTAGTGGCTAAAACATTATTTTAGTCGCTTAAACAAACTGACCGTTTGATAAGCAGAAACAATAACATTTAGGATTTAAAAACTTGGTTAATTTTAACCATGTCATCAATTACGTGCCATGTACCGTTATTTCTCCTACTTTTCTCAGTCAGCTCCATTGTTTTTCACATTTTATTTTTTAGCCAAATTATTTCTACCTTCACTTTAGTTGTTGACACAACTTCCATCCCATTCTGCACACTAGAGGGTTTTTACGAACCTTATGCCAAGGTGTACAAAACTCTGAAACGAACAGCCCCCTTAGTGAGTATATACAGACGTGACATATTGGATCTAAGAAGCTATACCGGAGTCATTTGTATAAATGGACCGTGAGTTTCTTATACAACCAAACCTAACCAAATTTTATTATTTCCATGCTATTTTCATATGTTATATTCGACACAGAGCTAATATAATTGAGCCACATTAATATACTTTTCGCAGCTAACTCAACTTATAGTTAATTTCTTTTTAACGCGGTTTATTTGTTCCCAGAGCTATACTTTATTCAGGTGTACAAGAATTTAATGGCCGAACAATCTATACACCTGGTGATCCCCAAGTATTTGCTCATGAATGCTTCGTTTTCAACCGGCATTTAGCGGAAAAAAATTCGGCATTATCATCAGATGCAGCCAACAATACAAGTGTTCCAGGTGAAACACTAACAGCGATACTGTTAGCCCTCAGTGTTAATTCAGACATTGCTGCTGAAGACTACAGACATCAGAACATGATGTTCTTTGCGCACCGAGATTATGCTTATGATGCGGAGTATTTGGCGGTGCAACCAATTTCTGGAGTTTCTACAACGTTTATAACTACTAGTAATGACACTTTATTCACTGTGTTCGATCCCACTCTTCAGGATGACGTTACAGTGCAACTCTCCGATGAAAAAATTACAGCCTATTGTACAAACTCGAAAACATTAAATCGCAAAGGAGTTTGGAACATTCAATTTACAGACAGTCCTAGGTTCTGCTTCCGAAATGAAGATGAATCTGAAGAATTTGACGACAAGTTGTTTTACCAGGACATAAAATTTGAGGAATATATAGATACCAGTGTTTGCTCAGCAGAGGATGAACAGGATGACTTTGATAGCTGGTTAAATGAGACAAAATCTGAAGAATATTTCGAAATTGCACCCCCTGATTTTGACGATTTTAGAACCATTGATCCTGAAAAGTGGAAAGCTATGGGTGGTAAAGGAGTTCCGTTCCGACCGGGACAACCCGGATACCCTGTAAAAAAAGATTTATCTGATGAATCTTTGTCTTTGTATCATAAGCCGTTCCCTCCAGGATTTTATTTCCCGGGTGAAGACAAGATGGATTTCTCAACAGAGGACGTTGAGAGTAATGAAAATGGCACTGAGGAAGGCAGAGTTAAAAGAAATACACCTCCAGAGGTTTTCAAAGTGCAATTGGATGAATGTGAAGAATTGCCTGAGCCTCCCAGATCATGTGATTACCATATTGATAAAGAAAAAGCTTGTGTTTTGTTAAACCACGTGCTTACAATTGAGTCGATAGATTGGAAAGACCCATTGTTGAGGAAAGGGGCATGGCGTCTACCAATCATAGATAAAATTAATACAATTTTTACGAAAATTTGTCCACAAGTCACAAATATCATGCCTGCAGCTGTCGGCAGACTTATTGAATTGTTTTTGAGTCGCATAAAGGATAATGAAAAGTTACAGAAGCCTAGAAATTCAAAATGGAAGGATGTTGAGGTCGATTTAGATAGATGTGTGCAAGCTGCTAAGCCAATGGAATTTCGGCGTGCAAAAAATGTAAAGGCTGAAACTCGGAGGAAAGAGATTGAAAAAATTATTTTAGAATCTGGGTCAAATATTACTGTTGGATTGAGAAAAGAGGTATGGTGGTAGCTCAAACTTATGTCATTTTTAACCCTAACACATGCTTCAATGTACACTGTGCAAAACATTTGGTTCCAAGTCCATCTGTTTCTTTTGCAAACCTAATGAAATATATAAAAAATCATAATTCACAGTTAAGAGATGAATTGGAACAAAGAGCTATTCGATTTCCATACTCCATAAAAGTGTTGAAAAATGGAAAACCCCAAAAACTGTTCTATTATGATGAAGCTGCAGAAATGGACTACGATTTAAATTGGGCTGTAGACACTCACTGGAAAGTCTTTGCCACTGTTTTGGGCTACTGCAATTCTGAATACACAATACGTGAGCCTGCCACATTTATGAGCTTTTATTCGCTGTATACTGAAGATGTTTTGGACTTGATTATGGACGATTGGTACTACTATTACTCATATAATCAACTTTATTTTAAGAATCATTCAGTTGATAAGGAATTAACTTTTTGTGATTTAAATTCATCTTTAGGTTAGACTCGAAGGACAATGTGATTCTGGAAGAGCTTTTAGGAGAATTTATTGTGGGGCCTGGAGGTTATTGGTTAGACAGCTGCCTGGAAGCTTCATATGTTTTTGCCGATGTTCCTGAATATCGACCCTCTCGACCAATTTATCTCAAATCCAAAGCAGGGAATTCAACTGGCGATGCTGATGACAAAAAAGAAACGAATTTTTTTATAGATACACCTAACTATAGTGAGTTAGGGTAAATGCAATGCCAGACTGGACCTATACCAGACCAATGGATTTAAACACTTGTGAATACAACTTTTTTAAATGTAAGTTAAATAATATATATCAATCATTAATGATTTCATAAGGTGCTCCAAAGGTCAAAACGTAAATTAAATATGTGAAAAATCAAAATCATGGAATTATTTTCATGCGTTGCATTAGATCGTAAGTCATAGCCTTCACTCACTCCCTAGTTTTGCATAATTGTTGCGTGTATACACAAGCATAACAATATTTAGACCATCCAATTATGACCTACAAATTCAGTTTCAATTACAATGCATTGTTCATTGCATAATTGTTTTCAACATAATGCACCTTCCATTTTTTAAAGTTTTATTTTGTATCATAAAAGTGATTTAATTGTAGCATTATAACTAAACTTCAGAGTCAACGTTGCACAAACCAATTAGCATTTACACTAGTACATTTTCAATAACTTTGGCTATGTTATCATCAAAGTTACAAACACCTTTATTCCTTCTCCTATTCTCATTCACTTCTATTCTTTTTCATACGATATTTTTTAGCAAAATTATTTCTTCCCTGACACTAGTTGTTGATACAATTACAATCCCATTCTGCTCGCTAGAGGGCTTCTACGAACCCTATGCCAAAGTATACAAAACTCGAAAAAGAAATGCCCCCATTGTTAGTTTATACAGACGTGACATATTGGATCTACGAAACTATACCGGAGTCATTTGTATTAATGGGCCGTAAGTTTTAAATATATTTAACACAAACAAGAATAAAAAATATTTTTCCGCAGCTAAATCAAATTACTTACTTAGTTAGTTAATTCCTTTTCTAACACGGTTTGTTGCTCCCAGAGCAATACTATATTCAGGTGTACAAGAGTATAATGGCCGAACAATCTATACACCTGGGGATCCTCAAATATTTGCCCATGAATGTTTCGTTTTTAACAGACATTTAGGTGACAAAAACCCAAATTTTAATCCCGATGCCGCCAACAACACAAAAGTTTCTGGAGAATTCCTGACGGGGATAATGTTAGCGCTCAGCTTGAATTCAGACCTTGCTGCTGAAGACTACAGGCATCAAAACATGATGTTTTTTGCGCACCGAGATTATGCGTATGACGCGGAATATTTGACAGTACAACCGATTGCAGGAGCCTCCACAACTTTTGTCACAACAAGCAATGATACATTATTTACCGTGTTCGATCCCACTCTTCAAGAGGATGTTACAACGCAACTTTCTTACGAAAAAATCACAGCGTACTGTACTAATTCTAAGACCCTAAATCGGAAAGGTGTTTGGAATGTAGAATTTACAGACGGTCCCAGATTTTGTTTCCGCAATGAAGATGAATCGGAAGAATTTGATGACAAACTATTTTACCAGGATATAAAATTCGACGAATATTTAGATTCTTTGACTGTGTGTTCAGTTGATGATGGAGATGATTTCGATAGTTGGTTTAATGAGACAAAATCTGAAGAATATTTCGAAATTGCACCTCCTGATTTCGACGATTTTAGAACCATTGACCCTGAGAAATGGAAAGCTATGGGTGGTAAAGGAGTTCCGTTCCGACCGGGACAACCTGGATATCCTGTAAAAAAAGATTTGTCAGATGAATCTTTGTCTTTGTATCATAAGCCGTTCCCTCCAGGATTTTATTTCCCGGGTGAAAACAAAATGGATTTTTCAACAGAGGATGTTGAGAGTAATGCAAATGGCACTGAGGAAGGCAAAGTTAAAAGAAATACACCTCCAGAGGTTTTCAAAGTGCAATTGGATGAATGTGAAGAATTGCCTGAGCCTCCCAGATCCTGTGATGACCATATTGATAAAGAAAAAGCTTGTGTGTTGTTAAACCACGTGCTTACAATTGAGTCGATAGATTGGAAAGACCCATTGTTGAGGAAAGGGGCATGGCGTCTACCAATCATGGATAAAATTAATACAATTTTTACGAAAATTTGTCCACAAGTCACAAATATCATGCCTGCAGCTGTCGGCAGACTTATTGAATTGTTTTTGAGTCGCATAAAGGATAATGAAAAGTTACAGAAGCCTAGAAATTCAAAATGGAAGGATATTGAGGCAGATTTAGATAGATGTTTGCAAGCTGCTAAGCCAATGGAATTTCGGCGTGTAAAAAATGTGAAGGCTGAAACTCGGAGGAAAGAGATTGAACAAATTATTTTAGAATCTGGGTCAAATATTACTGTTGGATTAAGAAAAGAGGTATGGTAGCTGTGTAACTTGAAATAACCATTTTTGCCATTTTTAACCTTAACGCATGCTTCAAAATGTATGAACTGTGCAAAACATTTTATTCTTTTGATTCCATCTGCTTATGTCGCAAACCTAACAAAATAACTAGCTCTAACTATAATTCACAGTTGAGAGATGAATTGGAACAAAGAGCTATTCGATTTCCATACTCCATAAAAGTGTTGAAAAATGGAAAACCCCAAAAACTGTTCTATTATGATGAAGCTGCAGAAATGGACTACGATTTAAATTGGGCTGTAGACACTCACTGGAAAGTCTTTGCCACTGTTTTGGGCTACTGCAATTCTGAATACACAATACGTGAGCCTGCCACATTTATGAGCTTTTATTCGCTGTATACTGAAGATGTGTTGGACTTGATTATGGACGTCTGGTAAGAACGCAGTAACTACATTTTCGCCTGCAGATTAGATTTTTTAAGGATGGAAAATATTCATTGAAAGAAAATTTTATATTCCGTTTTAGGTTGGACTCACAGCACAATGTGATTCTGGAGGAGCTTTTAGGGGAATTTATTGCGGGACCTGGAGGTTATTGGCTAGACAGTTGCTTAGAAGGGTCATATGTTTTTGCTGATGTACCTGAATATCGACCCCCTCGACCAATTTATCTCAAATCGAATGACGGAAATTCTACTGGTGATTCAGAAGACTCTGTGAAAAAAATTACAAATTTTTTTATACATACACCTTAATAATTAAGAATGTCAATTTTATTTTTTTATATTTTATTTTGAATATTATAAAGATGTTTTGTACAGCAAACAGATTCTCGTACTGTTCACACACTGAAAATAATGCTCAAGCTAATTTTTGTCATCTTCTGCATAAAAATCGCTGTAATAATCATAGTCTTCTTCCACATCATAGTATTCTTCAGGGTTCAATAGTTCTGTTTCCATACTGGATAAATTCCTTACATTTTTCAGCTTTCCAGTTTTACTTGCTTTTTTCAACTCCTCTGCAATCATCAAACTCAAACTTTTAGAATTTTCGCTCTCTTTTGCAACCTTCACATCCAAGATTTTGTCATCTTCTTCTTCTGATTCGTTTTCTCCAGATCGGATTCGGTTCACAAAATTTATATTTTTATTATTGGTATGACTACTTGCGGCCATTTGCTGCACTTCTTCCTTAGGATTCTCACTGGCATTCTCTTCACTGTCATGTTTCTTGTCCTTCTGTTTGGATTTCACAATCCGAAAATCTGGGGAGTACAATTCCGGATATTTGGTTTTCCTCAGAACGCAAGCAGCCAAATTTTTCTGAAATGGGTATACTGTACACAAATCCTGAGGTAAAGACCGGACAATATGATCTCTTTCATGTATTATTGGGTATGGATCTGCATCATGATGCAACAAATTTGGATTAGGATGATGAGCTGTGTGAATCAATAATTCGTCAATGTTTTCCGTATGCTGTGGAATTCTAACACTGGATTTTTTAGTTTCAGATGCAACTTTTCTACCGAATTTGTCTACAACCTGAGATGAACCATTTCCTTTGTCTTCAACTGGCGTAGAATACACCACAGGTTCCGGAATTGCCACATTTTGAACTAACAATGGAGGTGGTGGCCCAACAATTGGCACATGAGGGGAAAATATAACTGGATATGGTTGAGGATGAACCACAGGAACAGGATGTGGTGGATTTGCGAACAATAAAGGTGGACCATACTGCATTGGTGGTAACGGATTGTGATTTTGAAGGAAAAAGGAATGATTTGGTTCGTATACTACAGGTTCATTGTGATGGAATAGGATTGGATATTGTGCACTTATCACTTCACAAGTAGAACAAAACACGAAGAACAAAAAGGAGTGAAATTTTGACTCCATTTCGATATTTTTTTAAACGAAATGTTTATTTTTTTCCAGAGAATAGTTGCACAGTTTGGCTAAAATTATGTAATGAATGATAGATATAGCAATTTAAGGAGTAACATGAAATTAATAAATCCATTCACCCAGCGTAAATTTATGTATAATGAGTTTCTGAGGTGAATATTGTAGCTAATCTTTGCTGTCTTTGCAGATGGGAATGTATATTAGGAATTTACACTTCGTTTAAGGTTAAAGAGCTGTATTTCTTGACCCAGTAATCATCAATTGTATTAAAAGGTCGCGTGTCTTCCCTCACCAAAACTTTTATTTATTGTGTGCATTAGGTACTTAGCACATTCACTAACTGACTATAAAATATTCGCTACCTCATTTCTTAAACATATATTACTTCATCATCGCAAAATGTACAAATGGTGTGAGCCTTTTAGTATTAGTAAGTTACTAATCTCGCGATAATACTATTTTAATTGTACAAGTTTTTGTTTACAAGAAGCAGATAATATGTGAGTTTTAACATTTAAATTTTATGAAAAAACTGAAAATTTTCTCATCGTTGTTTATAATAATTGAGAACGAGAGCTGCAAATTTATTTTAATTTATTTTATTTAACTGATAACAGAATTTTTTTGGTAGTTTATTCCTCAATGTTTGCTCTGCTTGAGTAATTATCTAGGAAAATCAATTTTATCCAAACTTCAATAAACTGGAATGGCGGGAGCATTTTTTGTTTTCCTCCTTCTTAGTCCAAAAGCGGGATTATTTTTTTGATTTTCTGGTACCGTAATAACGCTTCTATTCTGATTTTCGACAACGGGATTGGAGTCTGGATTTCCATTCGTAGGAGTATCATTATATCTGCCACTCCTCTGGAATTTATTTTTCCGAATACGTCTTCTTCTTATACTAACTTCAACTTTGGGACCTTCATTTTTTAAAATATTAGAATCCTGATCTTTAGGAATATTTGCTTTCTCATTCTCAAAACTAGTCTGTGGCTCATGGGTTCTGAATCTTTGAAATCTTCTTTGAATTGAAACTCTCCGTTTGCTTTTTTCAGGGACTTTTGTACTCTTCCCAACTAGATCACTTTGCCCCAAAAGTTGTGTAGATTTTTCTGTATGGGTATATGCGATCATCTGTTCCTTTGGCTCCTCTAAAATGCTCACGGGGTCAGAAAGCGGAGTCACATTTGATGCAGGATTCAAAGAGAGATTAGAATCAGCCAAATTATTCCGTTTTCTATATTTTCTTCGTGTGAAAAATGGTTTTTTCGTAGTAGTTGAAAGTGTGGGAGCTTCAATGTAATACACTTGAGCGGCTTCTTGCAAATCTTGATGGTTTTGTTGCTCAACATTTGACAATGCGGTCACTTTGGGTGGAGTGGATTGGATTTCTATTGGTGGGGCATTCAATTTTCGCCCAAACTCGGGGTATTCAAAAGTTTCAAATGAATCTGCACTGGACAGTTTCAAAGAAGATCCAAGAAAATATGCAACGATGACCAAAACTCTTAACATTTTGAATCAAATAGTGTAAAAAATAGGATATTGGTAATAAATAATGTAATCTTTAATATAAGAAGATAAATAACTGACTGATCAAATGGTTTCATGTTGTATTGCTTCACAGAATCTACTTGAGCTTACCCCAGACAGGTATAGTTAGAGATTTATGAAACACGACGAAACACCTTATTTGGGAAAATAAAAAGCTCTCTGAGTCAATTTAAAGGAAATTGATTAACAATTCGAGTACATTTTTAGCCCCCAAGGTTAAATGCTTGAGCAAAATATCATATTAATGAATATTTTACGGTGTCTAAAAGTGTCGTTTCACAGCATTGATACCATACCTGTCCGAGGGCAATGTGCCATAATGTGGCTACCGCCCCTAAAATCACTCTACTATTTCCAAAAAATTTACCCCCCTATGAATGCAATGGCAAGCAACAAATTCAAAATAGTTACTATAGTTCATTTCAGAGTAAAAAAAAGTTGCCCCATGTTATTTGGCTATCCCCGACAAATGGTCGATTTATACGAAGTAAATCACTAAATCTGTAAAATGTTGTGGCAACAATAATTCATTGCTCATTTTCTCAGTTTAAAAAAATTATTTGAAAACATTATTTGTTTGCATTTTGTTGACAACGAAACAACCAATGCCAAATAACCTACCGAAAAAAAAATTCCATTTTTTTCTGAAATGAACTATAGTTACTATTGCATTATGCAATTTTGAATTTGTTGCTTGCCGCTTGCCGTTAGAAATGTATAAAATGCATTGAAAAATTCTCTGTGCTGAGCACCCTATCACGAATTCACACAACCTGCATGAATTTAGATTGTGTGAATTCGTGATAGGGTGCTCAACACAGAGAATTTTTCTATGCATTTCTTATGGAGAGCGAGTGAGGCTGCTGAAACTG
>Ga0210040_10009996_pt1 | contig 10953 bp, 10 predicted proteins | sample CryGeyCG12114_NA_FD_185462 | JGI IMG/M metagenome (GOLD analysis project Ga0210040, IMG submission 185462) | Groundwater microbial communities from aquifer - Crystal Geyser CG19_WC_8/21/14_NA (SPAdes) (version 2) | ecosystem: Environmental > Aquatic > Deep subsurface > Groundwater | place: USA... | reverse complement strand
GGGCGGTGGTGCCGGCTCGGCCATGCGGCGTTGCGTGGCGGACGCGTGAACGGCGCGGCTGTCCTCCTCGGTCGGCCTTTGCGGCACCTCGCACATCACCGGGCCATCGCCGCTGGAGGATGTGCGCGCCGCCTCGACCATCTTCCGGGAGGACGAGGTGCGGCTGCCCGCAGATCACGGCAAAGCGGGCCCGCTCGCACAGAAGGCCGACAGTCACGCCCGATGCCATCAGGGGCACAGATCCGGTGCGGCGCGATCATAACGGACACCGAGGAAGCGGCGGCCTGGCTCGACGCGGCAAGGTTGGTAGTCCTTCGCGGACAGCACCACGTCGGCCACCACCCCGGAAGCCAGTGGCAGCAGCACGATGAGCGGCACGCAGGCGAAGGACAGGCCCATGATCCACCGCTCGGTCCGGTCGGGCATGCGCAGGCCCAGCAGGCTCGCGCTCCAGCTGCCGATCGCGACTGCCGCCGGTATGGCACCAGCCGAGCCGGCGGTCAGGTCGCCCCAGGCGGCGTCCGAGGCCAGTACGCGGGAAAAGGACCACAGCTCGTGCTCGGCCATCCCGGTGAGGAAGGCTGCCAGTACGAGCAAGCCGAGCAGGAGGCCGCGGAGGCACCAGGCCTACTCACCACGGAAGGGAAAGGCCGGAGTTGGTACGCTGATCCGCGCAGATGCCGCTGACCCACGCCTCTCCTGCGCGCGGCCTGCCGACCCGCTGGCCAGCGCGCATGCGCATCCGGCTGTCTCGTTGGCTCGTCAGAGCGCGCATCCTGCCCACTTCATCCCGCTGTTCCTTCGCTTGCGAGACCACCAACGATGCGTCCGCCTGCGACGTCGCGGCGGGAAAGGCAGCATGGCCAGGTTTGCCTCAAGTCAGCCCGAGCGGTTCGTATCGCCTTGCTGTGGCGGCGCAATGGGCTCTATCTTGATCGCATTGCGCGCTAGGTTCGTCACGGCTTCGACAGCTCGCTCAAAGCCAGCTGCTCCTTCGGGCGAACCATCACGCTCGATCTTCGCGAGCGCGCCAGGCAGCATCGCGTTCATGCTGTTCAGGATCTCGTCACGCCGAGCAACTGGAGCGGGGCTCAGGAGCGCGACATGTGCGATGAGAACGGCGAGCATACCCTGCAGAGCCTGAACTTCACCTTGGAGTTGGAGGACATGGTCCTCCGCCCGCAACGACAGTCTGTTCGGATGTGAAGACATAGAACCTGACTTCCTGATTGCGACGCATCGAACAGTGATGGGGTTCCTCCTGTCAAACCTGACACCGGCGCCGCTTGAGCCTTAACAGCGTGGAGCATGCAACTGCACAGCTTCTGCGAAAGGTAACCATCTGTAAGCGGCCGAGGGCCTTCAGCGGCTGACGTTATTGCCGGCCATTTGCGTTCGGGCCGCCCGCTCGCGCCCGATCAGCTCTCGCCAGTCAGACCCATCCCGAGCAACGGCAAGCACGCCAGCTTCGGGCACGGGAGGCGAGAACTCGAGATGGCACGCTCATCGTTGCAGAGTGGGGTCGTGCGGCCTTGGGCGAAGTCGGTGCCGAAGGTGCCGGTAAAGCTGGCGCCTGCAAACATCGAGGCGAGTTCAGGCTCAGTGTTGTAGTCCAAGTGCCCGAAGAGCCCTGTTGCGAGAGTTCCGAACAGATTGAAGGAGAAGGGGTTGGCGTTGCCGGGAGTAACCGGCATCCGAATCGTCGGCAAGCCGAAGTCAGCCTCGGCAACTTCCGTGCTCACGCCAGGACCGGACAGCGACAAGGCGGCGAAAGGCAATGGGCCATGGCTGCGCAGGGTGTGATTGAGCTCGCTCGATCATCGACCTGTCTGCCGCCTCCCAGAGCATTTGTTCCGCAGCGCCGGTCATGGCGCTCTTACGGCATCAAGTCCCCACACGACCCCTACCCGCAAGCGCCTGCGGCAGTGAATGGCGTGCCATGCTGCCGTTCCGTACGCCCACGCCGGGGAGGATTGTGGCTTGCTGCGCGCGGACGCACGAGCGCGTGGCCTCGACCAACTCATTGGCAACGACCTGGATGAGATAGTCCGACCTGAAGGGCTTGCTGACCAAGGCACTCTTCGCAACGCTTCTGGCTAACCAATCATGCATGTCATTCCCAGTCAGGTAGACAATTGGCAAGCGCGGTGCGAGCGAGCGGGCCTGCTGGCCGACGTCCCAGCCGCCCGGACCGCGGGAGCCTAACTGAATGTCCGCCATGACAGCTGAAAACCCATCGATGTCCGTCCTGAGGGCTGTCAGAGCGGCTACGCCATCGTTGATCCCCACGACATCATTCCCGGCTTCAAGGAACATGCACTGCAGGAACTCCAAGACGAGGTCGTGGTCTTCCACCAGCAGGAGGACAGGAGGTGCCGTCATCGTCTCGTTCCGCATTCGGAGAGGCCGCGAGCGCTTGGCCTACCGACCACCCGCATTGCAGCCGTGGCCACCGGGCAGCAGTTAGGGGCGCGGCTCAGTAAACCTTCACAAAAACGCTATGTTCAGATGACGGCGGAGTGATTTTATTTATTGTTCTGCTTTTCGGGTGTAGCACCTTGGTTGGACGTCGGCCTTTTTCAGCGCCGCGTTGCTGCACTGCATGGCCAGGACGGGCTGATCCAGCCAGGCTTTCGTCGGCTTCCATCGTCGAAAATCCATGATCAACCGCAAGTGACGCATACATGGCCGGCACTGTCTCCGCGCGGTGGCATCAATGCAGTCAGCCCGGGTGAGGGCCGTCACCGCTTGGCTGAAGCCGAACAATGCCTCGACGGCCGGGCGGCCTTACGGCACGTGGTGCCAAGGGCGTGCAGCAGTTGCTCCGAAAAGCGAAAAGCAGAGGACCAGCTCGTATAGCTCTTCGTGAGCCACGGACGGGTCCGCGAAGCCAGCGGAGGAGGGAGGCTCGTCAGATGCGAACAAACCTTGCTGGCGTCTCGACTGACCAAGTCCGCAGGCATAGCCGGTGACCTCAAGTGCGAGTTCCGAAGCGCCGTCATCCACTTGAACACAAAGGGGCTGCCTGCTTCCTCAAGGTGAGGCAAGCCCCCCGCAGCCCGCGCGAAGGCCGAGGTCGCTTCCAAAGGATTGAGTTGGCGGCAGAACCGATGCCATAGCTTGCCGACGCCCGGCTGGACACGGGGCACCTGCCGCCGTCCGGCGTGAATGAGCCGGGAAAGGGGGCCTGATGCGGTACTTGTCTATCATTGGCCTGCTGGTGGCGGCGGGTTGCGCCGGACCGGAGCCCTACGGTGCAGCGCCAGCGCTGTCACCGGTCTCCTCCAATCTCTCGACCATGCGTCAGATCACCGGGCGAGCTGAGCGACTGGAGACGCTGCGGCCGGAGCCTGGCGATATCTGGGCAGCCGGCCATCCTTCTGATCCACCTCCTGCTCTGCCGCGCCGCCCCCGCACTGCCGCCCCGAGAGGCGAGGCATCCCTCGCCCCGCCGCCGCTGAACCATGCGGAGGGCGATTTCTGGCGTATGCCATGACGCCGGCCCGGCCCGCGCACCGGAGCGGGTCGAGCGAGCAGGGCCACAAAAGTTCACTTGAAGGTGGCATGGTGCGATGCAACATGAGGGGAGGAATAGGGAGGAACAGGCAAAAGGAGCCACTCCCATGTTCGCATTTCTCGTTGGCGTCAGCGCAATCTGCGCGGTCAATCTTTGGGTCAGCCGTTCCGCTCACCACCAGGGCCTTGACCTGCTGCCGACAGGCCCGCTGGGCTCCTGACGCCGGTTTGCCCCTGTTGTGCGGGCTTGATCAGGTAATGGAGCGGAAGAGGGGGCCGGCACGACCACCTGCGTCGTAGGCCGGCGCCCCCTTGCCATCCGCGCCACATGAGCGTCGCGGCACTGCCCAGGTCACTCCCATAAGCCTCACCGCTAGTGCCATGCGGCGGCACGCTTCGTCCGGGATTGTCGGTCGGCAGCCCTGACGACGGCGGCGCAACGCGGAATGCACAGCGGCCTTGGTGACCCGCAGAGGGCGCTCCGACTCTTTCCCATGTCGCTTGCATGATCGACCACGACACGGGCGCCAGACGCGCTTCCCGCGCGCAGGGCGGTGACATCATTCGGATCAGCTTCGACGACATGCGGGACAAAGGTTCGGCATCAGGCAAGCCCCACCTCCTCCTGCCGCCTCTTATCGAGTTCTTCGCCGTAGCGGCGGAGCACGTGGCTGGCGGTAAGGAGGCCGAGGACGCGGCGGCCCTCGGCGCTGTCGATCACCGCCATGGCCTCCGCCTCCGCCGCGTCGAATGCGGCCATTGCCTCCTTGGCGTTCATGGAGGGAAGCAGCGCGGCCTCGCGGTGGTGCAGCAGCGCCCCTGCCGTTTCCGTCTCGGCCGGGGCGGCATGGGCCTCCGCAACGAGGACGATGCCGGCATAACGCCCGGCCTCGTCGACCGCGATCACCCGTTCGGCCGAGCCGAGGGGGAAGTTGCGGCGAAAGGTCGCGAGCTGGGTGCCCGCGGGCACCGTGCGCAGGTCGCGCCGCATCATGCGGCCCACCGTCAGCTCCTTGAGCCAGCCCACGTCGTGGGCGGAGCGGATGCTTTCTCCCCGCAGGTGGAAGCGCCAGGTGGCGAAGGAGTAGCCGAACAGGCGCCGCACCGTGATCCCCGTCACGGCCACAGCCGTCAGCACGGCGCCGGCGACCTGGAAGTTGCCCGTGGTTTCCAGCGCCATGAAGGTCATGGCCAGCGGAGCCCCGATGATGGCCGTGCCGAAGGCGCTCATGCCGACCACCGCGAGGAAGAGCGGATCGACCAGCCCGAAGCCCAGCAGGCTGAGCGCCGCGGCCGCCACCTTGCCCAGCAGGGCCCCCAGCAGGAGCGACGCGAAGAACAGCCCGCCCCGGAAGCCGGCGCCGAGCGAGATGGCCGAGGCCAGCGCCTTCAGGAGGAGCAGCAGCAACGCCGCGCGCACCGGTCCTTCCGTGTTGAAGGCCATGTGCAGCGCGCCATGCCCGGCCGAGAGCACGCCGGGCGCGAGCAGGGCGAGCACACCGACCGCGAGGCCACCCGCCGCGGGGCGCAGCCAGGCATAGCGCACGCCGCGCTTCAACCCGGCCTCGATGGCGCCCACGCTCCGCATCAGCGCGATGGCCGCGAGCGCGCAAAGCAGTCCCACGAGCAGCGCATTGGCATAGCCGTCCCACCCCGGGGAGGCGACGCCGCCGGGCTGCACCACATAGGTCTGCCCGTGGAACATGCGCGCCACCAGTGTGGCCGCGACCGCGCTGACCACCACGGGCGCAAGGCTCGCGATGGTGTAGGTGCCGATCACCAGCTCGAAGGCATAGAAGGCGCCGGTGAGCGGGGCGTCGAAGGCGGCGGCGATCGCACCCGCCGCCCCGCAGCCGACCAGCACGCGCAGGTCCCCGCGCCGGAGGCCGAACAGGATGCCCATGCGCGAGGCGAAGGCGCCGGCCACCTGGGTGTAGCCGGCCTCCAGCCCCACGGAGGCGCCAAAGCCGTTGGAGATGAGGTTCTGCCCGGCCACCACCGCGCCGTCCTGCAGCGCCATGCGCCCGCCATGGAGGGCATTGGCCTCGATCGGGTCCACGGGCACGCGCGGGTGCCAGCGGGCCAGGCCCAGGTTCACCGCGGCCAGCAACAGCCCGCCCAGGGCCGGCAGGGTCAGGGCGCGAAGCGGGTCGATCTCCCGGATGGCGCTGAGCCCATGGGTGCCCTCCGGACCGAAGAGCAGGATGTGCATGCCCTGGGCCACGCCGCTCATCGCCGAGGCGAGGGCGCCGGCGAGGACGCCGGCGATGGCGGCCAGCATGACCAGCCCAGGTTCCGTGCCGCGAATCCAGGCGCGGACGCTGCCCAGGCCGCTGGTGATGTGGTGGCGCCGTGTCTTCACGGGCCGCTTCCGAACAGCCCGGCAAGGCCGCGCGCCGCCGTGAGGAGCGCGACCAGCGCGAGGGTGGCGAGGGAGACGTTGCGGTGCGCTCCTCCGGCACGGCGGAACAGGGCGGCCCCGAGCCGCGATCCGGCCAGCATCAGCGGCATCCCCGCAAGCACCATCAATACCTCCCGCTGTCCGACGGCGCCGATCGCCACGAGGCTGGCGGAGGAGAGGAACGCGGAGAAGAGGAAGAAGACCATCAGCGAGGCGCGAACCTGCGCGGGCTGGAGGGGCAGGGCCAGGTAATAAGCCAGCGCCGGTGGGCCGGGCATGGCGGCCATCCCGTTGAACAGCCCGGACAGGACGCCCGCCGCGGCCGTGGTGGCCCGTCCCGGCAGATGGCGGAAGCCGGGCGTGACCACCAGCGCCAGCACGGCGACCCCGCAGGCGCCGGCCAGCACCAGCCGCGCCGCATCGGCCGGCAGCCAGGCCAGAAGCAGCGTGCCGAAGGGCGAGGAGACCAGCGCGCCGGCGGCCAGCCAGCGGACGGAGGGCCAGTGGCAGGCACGCGAGGCATCGCGGAAATCCATCAGCCCCCCGAGCAACTGCAACCCGGCCGCCAGCGCCACCGCGAGCAGGGGTGGCAGCGCGAGGCTCAGCAGGGGCACGGCGATGATGGCAAAGCCAAAGCCGGTGAAGCCGCGGAACAGGGCGGAAAGGGCGACAATCGCGACGACGGGGCCAAGGGATGCCGGCGAGGGCATGTTCGCTGGGATCAGGCTTTCGAGCATTCAAGGCTCCTGGGACGGGCTGCGCTACGACGATCCGCCGCCCGGTGGAAGGGCTGCGCCCCCTTCCAGCGGGTGGGCGCGCGGGCTAAGCCGCCGCCGTGCCGGCCCATGTCCCCCCCGCCGAACCGATCCATGCCACCCCGAGCATCCAGGGGAGGGCCATGGCCGGCAGCTCTGGAGCATTCGTTCGTGCGGGAGCCGCGCGCCATGCTGCGACGGCGGCACCTCCGGCCATCCGGTGCGACGGGATGGCGTTCGGCACCCTGGGTCGGCGGGCCCGCTAGCTTGGGTCGGGTGGTTTCCTGGCTGCGAAGCCCGTGGCTGCTCGCGCTGCTTCTGCTGACAGCCTTGCGGCTCCTCGCCGCGGCGCTGCTGCCGCTCTCGCCTGACGAGGCCTATTACTGGGTCTGGTCCCGCGACCTCCAGCCCGGCTACCTCGACCACCCGCCCATGGTTGCGCTCTGGATCGCGGCCGGCACGGGCCTGGCCGGGGACAATGCCCTGGGCATCCGCCTGCTCGCGCCGCTCGGGCTCATGTTGGCCTCGCTCGCCCTGGCCGGCGCGGGAAACGCCCTGCTGCCGCGGGAGCGCCCGGGGGTCTGGGCAGCGGCGCTGCTGAACGCGATGCCGGTGACCAATGCGGGCGCGGTGCTGATGACACCGGACACGCCGCTGTTTGTCTTCTGGTGCCTCGCGCTCTGGGCGGTGGCGCGCCTGCATGCCGTGGCCGACGGAAGATGGTGGCTCGCGGTCGGTGCGCTGGCGGGGTGCGCGCTGCTCTCGAAGTACACCGCGGCCCTTTTCGGGGCGGGACTCGTTTGCTGGCTGGTGGCGGAGCCCACGGCGCGGCGCTGGTGGCGGGACTGGCGGCTCTACGCCGGCGGCGCGGCCGCGGCGGTGCTGTTCCTCCCGGTGGTGACATGGAATGCGGCGCATGGCTGGGCTTCCTTCGCCAAGCAGGGCGGGAGGGCGGGCGCGGGCGAAGGGTTCACGCTGCGCTTCCTGGGGGAACTGGCGGCCGGGCAACTCGGCCTTGCCTCTCCCGTGCTCCTTTTGCTCTGCGCCACGGGTGCCGCGCTGGCGGGCTTGGCCTGGTGGCGGCGCGCGGATGCCGGTGCCGGGCTGCTCGCCGCGCTGACCCTGCCGGCTGCTGCCCTGTTCCTGTGGCAGGCGACCGGCAGCCGGGTGCAGGGGAACTGGCCGGCCATCCTCTACCCGGCGGCCTGCATCGCGGCGGCCGCCTTCACGGCGCGGCGCTGGCAACGCATCGGCGCCTGGCTCGGGCTCGGGCTCACCTTTCTCGTCGTTCTCCAGGCGGGCTTCGCGCCCTTGCCGCTACGCCGGGGAAGCGACCCGACGCTGGCGCGCCTGGGCGGCTGGGCCGGGCTGGCGCGGGACGTGGAGGCGGCGCGCATCGCGGCCGGCGCAAGCTTCGTGGCGGCGGAGGAATACGGTTTGGCGGCGGAACTGGCGCTGGCCCTGCCACCGGGAGTGCCCGTCGTGGCAATCGGCGACCGCTGGTCGCTCTTCTCCCTGCCCAGCCCGCCACCGGGGCAGAAGGGTTTGATGCTGCGCAGCCTGCGAAGGGGGGAGGGCCCCTCCCTCTGGCCCGGCGCGGTTCCGGCCGCCGAGGCGGTGCGGGCGCGCGGGGGAGTGGAGGCGGAGCGCTACCGGCTTCTCCAGGTGGAGACCCCCGCCGGCACGGAGCCCATGGCCATGCTGCCGCGGCCACGCTGAGGCGGCGTGGTTCCAGGTCGGGCGCCCGGCTGGCAGAATGGCATTAACCGGCCCGGAGGGGCCATTGCCGAGGAAATCGCCCATGCGTCGCCGGACCCTGCTTTCCACACTCGCCTCGATCCCGGCGTCCCCGGCCCTCGCGCAGGCTCCGGCCTGGGTGCCGGACCGGCCGATCTCGCTTGTCGTGCCATTCCTCGCGGGCGGCTCCACGGACATCGCCGGGCGGATCATGGCCGACCGCATGGGGCCCGGACTGGGCCCGAACGCCCGGATCATCGTGGAAAACCGCGCGGGGGCCGGAGGTTCGGTGGGCAGCGAATGGGTGCGCCAGCGCCCGGCGGACGGCTATACGATCCTGCTCGGCTCGGCGTCCTCCCACGGGACGAACCCGGCCGCACTGCCGTCGCAGACGCCGTATGACCCCGTGGCGGACTTCACCCCGATCGCGTCGGTCGGTGGCGGGCCGCTGGTGGTGGTCGTGCCGCAGGCATCGCCGTTCCGGACCATCGCGGACCTGATCGCCGGCATCCGAGCGCGCCCGGGCATGCTGCCCTGGGCCACCTCGGGCGTCGGCGGCATCGGTCACCTCTCGGGGGAATTCCTGAAGATCTCGGTCGGAGGACTGGAGGCGGAGCACGTGCCCTATCGCGGCGGTTCGGCCGTGATGGAGGCTCTGGCCAAGGGGGAGGTCGCCTATTCCTTCGAGGTGCTGGCTTCCAGCGCGCCGCACTTGCGGGACGGGCTGTCGCGCGGGCTGGCCGTGACCTCCCGGGAGCGCCACCCGCTGTTCCCCGGGATCCCGACGCTGGCCGAGACGGTCGCGCCCGGGTTCGATGTCACCACCTGGAACGTTCTGCTGGGGCCGCGCGGGCTTCCCGCGCCGGTGCAGGCCGCCTTGAACGGCGCCGCGCGGGCGGCGTTGTCCGAGCCTGCGACGCGGGACAGGCTGGCGGCCGCGGGCGTGGACCCCGCCGCCCCGATGGCCCCCGAGGAGACACGCGCTTTCCTGGCGGCGGAACTCGCCAAGTTCCGCGAGATCGTGCGCCGGGCCAATATCCGCCTGGGTGGCTGAGGAGAGGGCGAGTCCGCGGTCTTGAACGCGGCGCCGGGCACCCGAGTTGAAGGGCTGCCTGAACTGGAGAGCGCCATGCTGATCCGCATCCGCCGCGGCTGGGAACTTCCGGAAAGCGCCGCGACGCCTGAGTCGGTTGTTCTGGGACGACGGGCGGCGCTGGGCGGCGCGCTCGGGGCTGGCGCCGCCGTGGCGGGGCTGGCCGGCCCGGCTTGGGCCCAGGTCGCCGCGCCCGCCATGCGCAACCCGCGCTTCCAGCCGGGCCGCGAGGTGACGCCGGAGCGGGACGCGACCAGCTACAACAACTACTACGAGTTCGGCACCTCCAAGACCGTCACGCCCGCTGCGAACCGGCTGAAGGTGGCGCCCTGGACGATCAAGTTCGATGGGCTGGTGGCCCAGCCGCGCGAGCTGGGGCTGGAGGACCTGCTGAAGCAGGTGAACCTGGAGGAGCGGGTGCTGCGGCACCGCTGCGTCGAGGCCTGGGCCATGACCGTGCCCTGGACGGGTTTCCCCATGTCCGAGCTGGTGCGCCTGGCCCAGCCAAGGCCGGAGGCGAAGTTCGTGGTCTTCGAGACGGCGGCGCAGCGCGACACCATGCCCGGCCTGCGGCAGGCCTGGTATCCCTGGCCCTACAGCGACGGCTGCTCGGTGGCGGAGGCCCGGAACGAGATGGCCTTCATCGCCACGGGCATGTACGGCAAGCCCCTGCCGCCGCAGAACGGCGCACCGATCCGGGCGCTGTTCCCGTGGAAGTATGGCTTCAAGGCGCCCAAGTCGATCGTGCGCGTCACGTTCCAGGCCGAGCAGCCGGTCGGCTACTGGGAGAAGCTGCAGGCCAGCGAGTACGGCTTCTGGGCCAACGTGAACCCCGAGGTGGCGCATCCCCGCTGGAGCCAGGCCAGCGAGCGGCTGCTGGGCTCCAACGAGCGCGTGCCGACCCGGATCTACAACGGCTACGGCGAGTTCGTGGCACCGCTCTACGCCAACATGCAGAACGAGCGCATCTGGTACTGAGCGGCTGCCATCAGCCCGGCGGCAGGCGCTCCCGGGCCGTGGCGATCACCCGCAGCGCCTCGGCCCAGAGGCCGAGCCGCGGCAATTCGGCGGGGGTGAAGAAGCGGGCCTCGCTGGCATCGTCGCCGGCGCGGGGCTCGCCGGAAAGCCAGCGGCCGGCGAAGTCGATGATGGTGTAGTGGAAGCGCACCGCGCCTTCGTCGTCGCGTTGCAGCACGTCCACGCAGGCGACAAGGGCGAGGGCACCGACTTCCACGCCCGCTTCCTCGCGCAGCTCCCGGCGGGCGGCGTCCTCTGCGGTTTCTCCCAGGTGCTGGGCGCCGCCTGGAACCGACCATTCTTCCGCGCGCGGCGGGTGCCTGCGGCGGACCAGCAGCACCTCGTCCCCCCGGAAGGCGAGGCAGCCGATGCCGACCCAGGGGCGGTCGGGGAATTCGCGCCCGCTCAACCCTCGCGCTTTCGCAGGGTCTCGA
>Ga0210040_10009995_pt1 | contig 10954 bp, 10 predicted proteins | sample CryGeyCG12114_NA_FD_185462 | JGI IMG/M metagenome (GOLD analysis project Ga0210040, IMG submission 185462) | Groundwater microbial communities from aquifer - Crystal Geyser CG19_WC_8/21/14_NA (SPAdes) (version 2) | ecosystem: Environmental > Aquatic > Deep subsurface > Groundwater | place: USA... | reverse complement strand
CGGTCCGCCCGGGGAGGCAGATCGGGCTGCCCCGGGTGCCTCCCACGTCCCGGGCCGGTGGCGCCGGGGGGCCTGTGGACAGCGCTCCGCGGCCCGCCGTTCGCTGGCACGCTCCCTGCGGTGACCGAGAGCCCGCACCCGCTGCTGCCCGCCGCGACACCCGTCCTCCGGGTGGACCCGACGAGCCTGCAGGTCGGCGGCGTCGACGGGCGCACCGGGCTGCGCATCTCCCCCGCCGGTCCCGACGTGGCCGCGTTGCTGCGGCGGCTGGACGGTCGGCGCAGCCAGTCCGCCGTCCGGGGCGAGGCGATGGCCGACGGTCTGCCCGCCGGGCTCGTCGACGAGCTGCTCACCGGGTTGCGCGACACCGGCCTGCTGCACGACCTCACCGCCGCCGACCTGCTGGCCACCGACCCCGGGCCGGCGGCCACCGCGCGGGCGGCGGTCGAGCTACCGGCCGCGCTCGCCCAGCCGGGCGCCGCCGGACGCTGGGGCACCCGCCGGAGGAGCACCGTCGTCATCGACGGCGCCACCCGGGTGGGCACTCCGCTGGCGGCCGTGCTCGCCGCCAGCGGGGTGGGCCGGGTGTCCGTCCGGGACCGCGGCCCCACCCGGGCCGGGGACGCGATCGTCGGTGGCGCCACCGCCGCCGACGAGGGCCGCCCCCGTTCGCTGGCGGCCGCCGACGCCATCCGGCGGGCCGCTCCGCTCACCGACCTGCGTCCCCTGCCGCCGGACGAATCCGCCGACCTCGTGGTGCTGTGCCGCCCGTGGGCGGCGGCCGACCCGCTCTCGGCAGCGCTGCAGAAAACCGGTACGCCGCACCTGGTCGCGGCCGTCCGGCAGGAGACCGGCGTCGTCGGCCCGCTGGTGCTGCCCGGCGCGACCAGCTGTCTGCGCTGCGCGGAGACCTGGCGCCGGGACGACGACCCGGACTGGCCCCGGCTGGCCACCCAGCTCGCCGCCGCCGACCCGGTGCCCAGTGGAGGGACGATCACCTGCCTGCTCACGGCGCTGACCGCGGCGGTCCAGGTCCTCGCCCACCTCGACGGCGAGGAGGAACCGGCGGTGGTCGACGCCGCCCTGGAACTGCGCCCGCCGGACTTCCTGCCGCGGCTCCGCCGCTGGCCGCCGCACCCCGGCTGCGGGTGCTGCGGAGCGGTTCGGGGCGGGCGCGGCCCGGAGAGGGGACAATGGGGTGGTGAGTGACACCGGACGGGACATCCCGCGGGGGCAGGTGTCCCGCACAGCCCGGTTGGCCGGTCTCCCGCTGGGCGCCGCCGGGCGGGCCACCTTGGGCATCGGCAAGAAGTTGTCCGGTCGCCCGGCCGAGGAGGTCAACGCCGAGCTGCAGCAACGGACCGCGGAGCAGCTGTTCGCCGTCCTGGGGCAGCTCAAGGGCGGGGCCATGAAGCTGGGCCAGCAGCTGTCGATCTTCGAGGCCGCCGTACCGGAGGACGTCGCCGGCCCGTACCGCGAAGCGCTGGTGAAGCTGCAGGAGGCGGCGCCGCCGATGCCGGTGCGCACCGTGCACGCGGTGCTGGCCCAGCAGCTCGGCGGGAAGTGGCGGGAGCGGTTCCGGCACTTCGACGACGCCCCCGCCGCCGCGGCCAGCATCGGGCAGGTGCACCGTGCCACCTGGCGGGACGGCCGCGACGTGGCGGTGAAGATCCAGTACCCCGGCGCGGGCACGGCGTTGATGGCCGACCTGAACCAGCTCGCCCGCTTCGCCCGGCTGTTCGCCGCCCTGTTCCCGGGCATGGAGGTCAAGCCGCTCATCGCCGAGCTCAAGGCCCGGGCCGAGGAGGAGCTGGACTACGGGCTGGAGGCCGACGCGCAACGGGGCTTCGCCGCCGCCTACGCCGACGACGACCAGATCGTCGTCCCCCGGGTGGTGGCCAGCGCCCCGAAGGTCATCGTGTCCGAGTGGCTGGAGGGCACCCCGCTGTCCCGGATCATCGCCAGCGGCACCCGGGAGCAGCGCAACCGGGCAGGTCTGCTCATGGCGGTGCTGCACTTCTCCGGTCCCCAGCGCGCCGGCCTGCTGCACGCGGACCCGCACCCGGGCAACTACCGGCTGATGCCCGACGGGCGGCTGGGCGTCATCGACTTCGGTGCCACCGCACGCCTTCCCGACGGGCACCCCGAGCCGATCGGCCGGCTGGTGCGCTGGGCGCTGGAGGGGCGGGCCGAGGACGTGCTCGCCGACCTCCGCAAGGAGGGCTTCGTCCGGCCGTCGGTGGAGGTCGATGCCCAGCCGGTGCTGGACTACCTGCTGCCCTTCCTGGCGCCGGTCGCGGCACCGAGCTTCCGGTTCACCCGCGCGTGGATGCAGGAGCAGGCGGCCCGGATCGGCGACCCACGCAGTGACGCCAGCCGGCTGGGGCGCCAGCTGAACCTGCCCCCGGCCTACCTGCTCATCCACCGCGTGACGCTCGGGTCGATCGGCGTGCTGTGCCAGCTCGACGCCGAGGCGCCCTACCGCGGTGTCTGTGAGGAGTGGCTTCCCGGCTTCCAGGCCTAGCGATGCACGGCCCAGCGCTTCAGGGCCCAGCTTCACGGCCCAGCGCGTCGAGGCCGGCGCGTCCGCCGGGGACACCGCGTGGTCGCAGTGTCCCCGACAGGACGACGAGGTGCTCAGCTCACCAGACGGCGGAGCTGGCCCGGGCGGCGCGCTGCGACGCCCGCTCGGCCTTGCGCGCCCAGCGCCGGGCGCTGGCCAGCCGTCGGGCGCGTGAGGCACGGTCGGCCTCCGCCATCCGCTCGGCCATGTAGGAACGGCTCAGTTCCTGGTCGATCAGGTACATGTCAGATCCTCACGGGTGTTCGGCCCCACGGTGGGGTGCCGGGTGGAGGTGCACCGGGTCGAGGTGCACCGGGGAACGGGGCGCCCGTGGTCGGGGCGCCGGACTGTCGAGGGGCGGGTCGTCCGGTGGTGCGGGCTCACGCGGCCGCCTCCTCCGGGCGGACCTTCCGGGGACGGCCCCGGGGCCGCTTGCGGGCGATCACGACCCCCCGGTCGAAGATCTCCCCACCCCAGACGCCCCAGGGCTCGGCCCGGTCGAGAGCTCCGGCCAGGCAGCGCGCCCGGACCGGGCACTCCGCGCACAGGATCTTGGCCTGCTCCAGCTGGGCAGGGCTCTCGGCGAACCACAGGTCGGGGTCCTGGACCCGACAGGGCAGGGCCCGCCGGTTCCCGGTCGGGCGCGCACCCGCCGGCCGGTCGGTGGACGCGTGCGTGCGGTCGAGCCCGAGCCGGTGATGGGACGGCGCTGGGTCGATCGTGGTCTGCACGGCCGCTCCTCCTCTTCCTTCGTCTCTGCGGCCGGCCGGCGGAGGCCCCGCCGACCAGTGGTCGGGATGGGTCCGCGGGGCTCAGGTCGGAGAGACGACTGAGGCCGCGGTTCCCGGTGTCCGGGTTCCGCGGCCTCGAGGAGGACCTGCTGAGCGCTCTAGCTCAGCGGGTCTTCCGGGGGCAGGTCACCCGGGGTGCTGCTGGTGTGCGTGGTGGTGACGCCGACGAGGGCGAGCTCCTCCAGCGCCTTGGGACGGACGGACGGACGGACGGCGTCGTAGGACGCGCCGGTGGTGGTGCCGACGGTGGCGATGTAGCCACCGGGACGGAACGGCATGACCGAGCCGGAGGCGGGCAGACCGGTGCCGGTGCCCGGAGCCGCCGTCCAGGCGGCCCGGCCGGTCGCGCACAGGCCGACGGCCAGCGGGGTCACGGTGCCTGCGCCGGTGTACGTGGGATCGGTGCTGATCACGGGGCCCCTCCTTCCGGGGTCCGGGGCCCGGCCTGTCGGCCGGTCCCGTGCGGTCTGGTGCTCGGTCTGGTGCGTCGTGCTGGTGCGTCCTGGGTCACTCCCAGGCGGTGCAGCAAAGGTTAGGGACCCGCTGAGAGGGGGTCAAACGAATTAACGAGATTTCCGGAGCAAGTGCGTACGCCCTGGTCGGCGGCCCTTCGGAGGCCTGCGCCGAGCAGGCGAGGCGCGGGGCCGGGGACCGTCCCGAGCCTGCTGGGGGCGAGGGGCTTCGACCTCCGTCAGCCCTCGATGGCGGCCAGCACCTCGGCGCCGTAGAGCTCCAGCTTGCGGGCGCCCACCCCGGGCAGCGCGGACAGCTCGCGCACCGACGTCGGCCGGGTCTCGGCGATGGCCTGCAGGGTGGCGTCGGTGAAGACGACGTAGGCCGGCACGGACGCCGCCTGGGCGGTGCTGCTCCGCCAGCCGCGCAACCGCTCGAACAGCTCCCCCGCCTCACCGTCGAGCACCACCTTGGGTCGCTTGGCCGGACGGCGCGGTGCTGCCCCGGCGTCCGGCGCGAGCCCGTCGAGGAACCGGCTCCGCGGGCGGGAGCGGCGGCCACCGGGGTTGCGGGCCAGCGACCAGGACAGCGTCAGCTGCTCCCGGGCCCGGGTGATCGCGACGTACAGCAGCCGGCGCTCCTCCTCGACCGCCTCCGGACGCGACTGGGACTGGGCGATCGGGACGACGCCGTCGACCAGACCGACCACGAAGACGGCGTCCCACTCCAGCCCCTTGGCGGCGTGCATCGACGCCAGCGTCACGCCCTGCACGGTCGGCGCGTGCTGGGCGTTCGCCCGCTCCGCCAGGTGCGCGACGAAGCCGGCGAGGTCCAGGGTCGGCTGCTCGGCGACGAGGTCGACGGCCAGGTCGACCAGGGCGGACAGGGACTGCCAGCGGTCCCGGGCGGTGCCGCCGGGCGGCGGCCGGTGCTCGGCCCAGCCGGTGGAGGCCAGCACGTCGCGGACGGCGGGCACCAGGGCGCCGGGGTCGTTGCCGCCCGCGGCCGCCCCGCGCAGCAGCAGCACGGCCTCCCGGATCTCCGGCCGCTCGAAGAACCGCTCGCCGCCCTTGAGTACGTAGGGCACGCCGAGGTCGGCCAGCGCCGACTCGTAGACCTGGGACTGCGCGTTGATCCGGAACAGCACGGCGATCTCGCTGGCCGGGAGCCCGCCGTCGATGAGCTCGCGGCAGGCCTTCGCGACCGAGGCGGCCTCCGCCGGCTCGTCGGGGTGCTCGACGAACCGGGGCGCCGGACCCTCGGCCCGCTGACCCAGCAGCCGCAGGCCGGGCAGCCCCTTGCGCGGCGGAGCCTGACCGATCAGCTTGTTGGCCAGCCCGACCACCTGCGGGGTCGATCGGTAGTCGCGCTCGAGCTTGACCACCTCGGCGTCGCCGTAGCGGTCGGCGAAGCCCAGCAGGTACTCGGGGTCGGCGCCGGTGAAGGAGTAGATCGTCTGGTTCGGGTCGCCGACGACGCAGACCTCCGCCCGGCCGCCCAGCCAGGCGTCCAGCAGCCGCTGCTGGAGTGGGTTCACGTCCTGGTACTCGTCGACCACGAAGTGCCGGTACTGGGCGCGCACCTCGCGGGCGACGTCCTGGTGCTCCTCGATCGCGTAGGCGGTGACCAGCAGCAGGTCCTCGAAGTCCAGCGACCCGTCGCGGGACTTCGCCTCCTCGTAGCTGCGGTACACCGCGGCCACCGCGGCCGCGTCGAAGGGCAGGTCGCGGCCGGCCGCCGCCGCCCGGGCGGGGTAGTCCTCCGGGGTGGCCAGCGTCGTCTTGGCCCACTCGATCTCGCTGGCCAGGTCACGCAGGCTGGTGCGGTCGGTGGTGAGCCGGTTGCGGGACGCGGCGCCGGCGACCACGCGCAGCTTGTTCTCGATCAGCTCGGGCATCGGGCCACCCAGCACGCGCGGGGCGAAGTAGCGCAGCTGCCGCATGGCCGCGGCGTGGAAGGTGCGGGCCTGGACACCGCCGACGGCCAGCGCCGACAGCCGGCCGCGCAGCTCGCCGGCGGCCCGGGCGGTGAAGGTGACCGCGAGGACCTGCTCCGGCACGTACTCGCCGAGGTGGACGCCGTAGGCGATCCGGTGGGTGATGGTGCGGGTCTTGCCGGTGCCGGCGCCGGCCAGGATGCAGACCGGCCCGCGCACGGCCGCGGCAGCCGTCCGCTGTTCCTCGTCCAGGCCGGCGAGCACTGCCTCCGCGCCCGTCGTCCGTCCCGTCTCCGACTGCGCTGCGATCCCCGGCATCCCCACGGGAGCAAGTCTCCCAGCCGGGGGTGACACCGTGGGGGAAGGTTCCCCAGGGCGGTGACGTTGGCCGAGCGCAGACCCCGGCGCGAAGGGCCACCCCACCTCGGGTGGCCTGCCGGGACACAGACGAGAGAGGATCGGGCCGATGAGCGCTCCGACGACCGCGGTGACGATGTACACCACCAACTGGTGCGGTTACTGCATGCGGCTGAAGAAGCTGATGCAGCGCGAGAGCATCGACTTCGCCGAGGTCAACATCGAGGTCGACGAGGGCGCCGCCGAGCTGGTCATGCAGGCGAACGGCGGGAACCGCACCGTCCCGACGCTGGTCTTCGCCGACGGCAGCGCGCTGACCAACCCGAGCATCGACCAGGTGAAGGCCCAGCTCGCACAGCTACCGGGCGCGTGATCCCCGGTCCGCGGCCCGCGGCGGGCGATGACCGTCCTCCGGGGAGCTGCGGCAGCTCGCCCGCTGATCTGCCGTCGGCACCGAGGGAGAGCACGGTGAACCCACCCGTCCAGCAGTCCGCGCCCGACGTCCCGGCGGTGCTGCCCGGCGACGTCGTGCGCACCCCCGCGGGCGAGCCGGCCGTGCTCATCGCGCGGACCAGTCGCGGCTGGACGGTGCTGGGCACCGACCCGGGCTCGGAGTGGTCGGTCGCCGCCGGTGAGGGCGATGCGCTCACGCTGGTGGAGGCGATGTCACTCGCGGACCTGGTCGCCGCCGAGCTCGGCGTCGCCCCGGAGCCGACCCGGGAGGCCCGACGGGCCGCCCGCGCGACCACCCCGACGGTCCCGCTCCCCGAGGACGGCCCCACCGCCGAGGTCCCCGACCCCCGGGACGCCGAGATCGTCGACCTGCAGCGCACCGTCGGCCAGCTCGAGCACGCGCTGGCCGCCCGGGTGTCGATCGAGCGCGCGATCGGGGTGCTCGCCGAACGGCACGCCACCACCCCGCGGGAGGCCTTCGAGGAGCTCCGCCGGCGCGCTCGCTCGCAGGGGCGCCCGGCGCAGGCGCTGGCCGCAGAGGTCCTCGACGGGCTCGCCGCCCGGCCCGCGGTGCCCGGTCACCGCACCCCACCCCGCGCGACACCGGAACCGGAGACGCTCCCCGCTGCCCCGTCGCCGCGCCGCGTGCAGCGCTCCCCCCGCCGCGCCGGCGGCGGCGACACCTTTCCCGGGGCGCGCAGCTGACCCCGCCGCTCCCGCTCTCCCCCGACGCCCTCGCCGAGCGGCTGGCCGCCCTGCTGGCCGCCGTTCCGCCAGAGCCCGGCGCCGCCGCGCTGCGGGTCGCCGTGGACGGGCCGGACCTGCCCGGTGCGGCCGGGGTGACCGGCCCGCACGCGCTGGCCGCGGCGCTCGCCGAGCGGCTGCCCACCCTGAGCCGGCCGGCGGTCGTCGTCCCGGCCGAGGGCTTCTACCGGCCCGCCTCGCTCCGGCTGGAGCACGGCCGCACCGACCCTGACGCCCGGTACACCGACTGGCTGGACGCCGCCGCGCTGGCCCGGGAGGTGCTCGACCGGTCGGGTCCGGCCGGGCCGGGCGAGCACCTGCCGGCGCTGTGGGACCTCGAGCGGGACCGCGCCGCGCGGCTCAGCTACCGGCCGACGCCGCCCGGCGGTGTGCTGCTCGTGCCGGGGTCACTGCTGCAGGGGCTGGGGCTGGCCTTCGACGTCGTCGTCCACCTGCGGGTGACCCCGGCCGCCCGCCGGCGACGGCTGCCCGACGACCGCGCGTGGGAGCTGCCCGCCTTCGACCGCTACGACGACGAGGTCGATCCCGTGGCACTGGCCGACGCGGTCGTGCTGGCCGACCACGCCGACCGCCCCGCCCTCGTCCTGCAAGGCCGGTTCTCCTAGGAGAACTCGCCGGCCACCCAGCGGTCGATGATGTGCCGGGCGATCGAGACGGTCGGGGGCAGCGCCTGCGGGCCGGTGCCCGAGCGCAGCTCCTCCCGGCTGAACCACCGGGCCTCCTCGATCTCGTCGTGGTCGATCCGCAGTTCCCGCTCGGTCGCCCGGGCGACGAAGCCCAGCATCAGCGACTGCGGGAACGGCCACGGCTGGCTGGAGACGTAGCGGACGTCGGTGACGGCGATCCCGACCTCCTCGGCGACCTCGCGGGCGACGGCGGCCTCGGCGGACTCCCCCGGCTCCACGAACCCGGCCAGGATGGAGAAGCGGCCCGCCGGCCACACCGCCTGGCGGCCCAGCACGCAGCGGTCACCGCCGTCGTGCACCAGCATGATCACCGCCGGGTCGGTCCGCGGGAACACCTCGGTGCCGCTGTCGGGGTCCTGCTGCACCCAGCCGGCCCGGCCGATGGTGGTCCGGGCGCCGGTCACGGGGGAGAACTTGTTCCGCTCGTGCCACTCGATGATGCCGATGGCCTGGACCAGCAGCCCGGCGTCCAGGTCGCCCAGCTCGGCGCCGACCTCGCGCAGCCCGGCCCAGGAGTCGACCGGCCGGCCGGCGATGCTCAGCGACCGCGCGGCCCGCAGCGCGGCGTAGGGCACGCCGTCGGCCTCACCGAGGTAGATCGCGCCTTCCGGCCAGCTCGGCTGCTCGTCGTAGAGCAGCTCGGGGCCTGAGTCGCCCTCGCGCACCGGGACGGCGCGCCGCTCGTCGACCCGCAGCACCCGCACCGGCCGGCCCTGCGCCGGGTCGGGCAGCAGCCGCTCCAGGTTGCCCCGGTCGTGCGCCGTCCGGGACAGCAGCGGGACGTCGGTGGTCGCACCGGCGCGGCGGTCCTCCGGCCAGTCGCCGCGCGCGGGCGGCGGGTTGTCCGCCGGGGTGCTGCCACCGGGCGGAACGGTCATGCCGCGGGCTCGGCGTCCGGCTGCCCGGTCGGGGTGCCGACCTCCACCGGGCCGAGCACCCGGAGCTGGTCGGCGGCCTCGTCGGCGTCGCCGACCACGACCGCGGTCAGTCCGGCCGGGGACAGCCAGCGGCGGGACGCCTCGACGACCTCGTCGATGCCGACGGTGGCCAGCGCCCGCTGGTGGTCGGCCAGCCAGTCGGCGGACAGCCCCGCCCCGAAGAGCGCGGAGAGCGTGCTGGCCAGGCCGGCGTGGGTCGCCGTCCCCAGGGCGAGCGTGCCCAGCAGGTACCGCCGGGCCGACTCCAGCTCCGCCTCGGTGACCGGGGTCAGCGCCATCCGGCCCAGCTCGTACCAAGTCTCCAGCAGCGCCGGGCCGGTCACCGCGGTGGCCACGTCGGCGTCGACGGTGAAGGACGAGCCGGCTATCAGGTGCTCGACCCCGCTGCGCGGGCTGTAGGTGTAGCCGCGGCGCTCGCGGATGTTCTCCACCAGCCGGGAGGAGAAGTACCCGCCGAAGACCATGCTGGCCAGCCGGACGGCGGGCAGCTGCGGATCGGTGCGGCCGGGGGCCGGCCCGCCGAGACGGATGTTGGACTGCACGGCGCCGGCGCGGTGCACCAGCTCCAGCGGCCCGGCGACGGCGGTCGGCACGGGGGCGGCGGCGACCGCCTTGCCCTCGGCGACCCAGCCGGCCAGGGCGCTGCCCACGGCGTCCGCGGCCGCGGCCGGGTCGACCTCGCCGACCAGCACCAGGGTGCTCCCGGCGGGCAGCACCCGGTCGCGGTGCAGCTTGCGCAGCGCAGCCGGGGTGACCGCGGCGACCAGCTCGGCCGAGGGCAGCTGCTGGGCGTAGGGGTGGGCGCCGTAGCGGCGAGCGGCCAGCGCGCTCCGGGCGATGACGCCGGGCTGCGAGCGGGCGATCTGGATCCGCTCCCCCACCCGGGCGCGCTCGGCGTCCACCGGCCCGGCCGGGTAGGTCGCGGCGGTGAGCAGCTCGGCCAGCACACCGAGGACGGCGCCCAGCCCGTCGGGCAGCATCGTGGTGGAGAACAGCAGCCGGTCGGCGTCGGCGGAGACCGACAGCTCGCCACCGTGCGACTGCAGCAGCTGGGCGATCTCCAGCTGGTCGTGCGCCGCGGTGCCGAGCAGCACGGCGCCGGAGAGCACGCTGGTGCGGGCGGCGTGCGCCGCGGCCTGCCGGGGGGCGGCGGCCGCGAACGGCACCCGCAGGCGGAGCTCGACCAGCGGCACACCGGGGCGGGGCACGACGACCAGCCGCAGCCCGTTGGGCAGCGTCGTCTCGTGCACCTCGGGCACCGGACTGGGGCGGGGCTCGCCCAGCGGTGGGATCAGTGACAGGTCGAGCACGGGAGCGCTCATCGGGACTGGCCTCCGGTCGCGCGCAGTTCGAGGATGGCGGCGGTGTCCGGCGAGAGCCCGCGGGCGGCGGCCTGCACCTGGTCCGGTGTGACCGCAGCCAGCCGGGCGGCCAGCTCACCGGCGAGCTCGGCGCGGCCGTGGATCAGCTCCGCGGAGGCGAAGCCGAGCGTGCGGCCCAGCACCGAGTCGGCCTGCTGGAGCAGCTGGGCCTCGGTGCGGGCGGTCACTCGGGCGAGCTCGGTCGCGGGGACACCGTCGGTGGCGACCTTGTCGATCTCCTCGTACACCGCCGAGAGCACGCGGTCGACCGGCACGTCGGCCGGGTGGTGCACCTGGCTGACCAGCAGCGTGGCATCGCGGACGTCGAACGGGTCGCCGAACAGGCCGAGGTAGCTGCTCTGCGCGACCGCCAGCCGGTCGGTGTGCAGCAGCCGGCGCTCCAGGCGGGAGGCGTCGCCCTCGCTGAGCAGCTCGGTGAGCACCACGGTGCCGAGGTAGGTGTCCAGGTCGCCGACCGGGTCGGGCACCCGCCAGCCGATCGCCACGGCCGGGGCCGGGGCCAGCGGGTCCTCCACGACGCCGCGCCGCTGGGCGGTCGGCGACGGCTCGCCGACGGCGGGCAGCGGCGGCGCCGGGCGGGCCGCGACCGGGTCGAACCAGCGGCGGACCAGCTGCTCGGTCTCCGCGACG
>Ga0210040_10009994_pt1 | contig 10955 bp, 7 predicted proteins | sample CryGeyCG12114_NA_FD_185462 | JGI IMG/M metagenome (GOLD analysis project Ga0210040, IMG submission 185462) | Groundwater microbial communities from aquifer - Crystal Geyser CG19_WC_8/21/14_NA (SPAdes) (version 2) | ecosystem: Environmental > Aquatic > Deep subsurface > Groundwater | place: USA... | reverse complement strand
CGCGCTGCGGCCCACCCGGGTGGACGTGCGCGCCGCGGGCCCGACGGCGCCCGTGCCGGCGGCGCGCGGCACCGCCGACCTGCTGGCTCGGGCGCGCCCGATGGCGCGGGGTGGGGCCCTCAGCCCCGGAGGGCGGGCGACCAGCGCGGCCCCCGTCTCCGTCGAGCAGGTCGTCGACGCCGCCGGCACCCGCCGCTGGGTCGTCGTCCTGCCGCCCACGCAGACCACCGCGGCGCCGTGGGCGCCGACGACGACGAACCCCGCCGACCTCGGCACCGACCTGCGCGCCGTCGCGCAGGTGCCGACGGCGGCGACGCGGGCCGCCGTCAGCGCGATGCAGCAGGCCGGCGTGCGGCCCGGCGAGCCGGTCCTGCTCGTCGGCTACAGCCAGGGCGGCCTCACGGCGGCCCAGCTGGCCGCCGACCCGGCGCTGCGCGAGAGGGTCACCGTCGACGCGGTCCTCACCGCGGGGTCCCCGGTCGGCGGGTTCGACCTGCCGCCGGACGTCGCGGTCCTCTCCCTCGAGCACGAGGAGGACTGGATCGCGAGCCTGGACGGCGGGGAGAACCCGGCGACCCCGGGCTGGACCACGGTCGTGCGGGACCTGCCCCCGGGGGCCACCGCCCCGGCCCCGGGGAGCCCGCCGGACGGCATGGCCGGCCACGCGCTCGAGCACTACGGGGAGACGGCCGACCTCGTGGACGCCTCGCCGGACGCCTCGCTCGTCGCCTGGCGCGAGCGCGTGGCCCCCTACCTCGCGGCCGAGGGCACCTCCGCGAGCGCGCAGCTGTTCCTCGCGGAGCGCGGGCCCGCCGGGTGAGCCCGCGGTGCAGCGGCCCTCGCCGGCCGGCCCCGCCGGCCCCGCCGGCCCCGGCCCGGGGGCGGGGCGGCTGGCAGGATGCGGCGGGCCGGTCCGGGCGGGCGCAGCGGGCAGCGACCCCGCGGTGACCACGAGGACGACGACGACCGAGGAGTGCACATGACCTGGCTGGTGACCGGCGGCGCGGGCTACATCGGGGCGCACGTCGTGGACGCGTTCCGCGAGGCGGGGCTGGCGTGCGTCGTCCTCGACGACCTGTCGTCCGGCGTCGAGGCCTTCGTGCCCGACGACGTGCCCTTCGTGCGGGCCGACCTGCTCGACGTCGCGGCGCTCGAGCGCGCGCTGCGCGAGCACGCGGTCACCGGGGTCGTCCACCTCGCCGGCTTCAAGTACGCGGGCGTCTCGGTGCAGCGGCCGCTGCACACCTACACCCAGAACGTCACGGCGATGGTGGGGCTGCTGCGCGCGATGGGCGAGGTCGGCGCCGACCGCCTCGTCTTCTCCTCCAGTGCCGCGGTGTACGGCACGCCGCCGGACGACGTCGTCACCGAGGCGACGCCCACGCGGCCGGAGTCGCCGTACGGGGAGAGCAAGCTGGTCGGGGAGTGGCTGCTGCGCGACGTCGAGCGCACCACCGACCTGCGCGGCACCTCGCTGCGCTACTTCAACGTCGTCGGGTCCGGGCGCCCCGAGCTCTACGACGCCAGCCGGCACAACCTCTTCCCGCTCGTGCTCTCGGCCCTGGTCGAGGGACGCACCCCCAGCATCCGGGGCACCGACTACCCGACGCCCGACGGCACCTGCGTGCGCGACTACGTCCACGTCGCCGACCTGGCGCGCAGCCACGTGGCGGCCGCCCGCCGCCTCGAGGAGGGGGAGCCCGTCGAGCCGGTCTACAACCTCGGCAGCGGCGACGGCGTGTCGGTGCGCGAGATCATGACCGCCGTCGCCCGGGTCACGGGGGTCGACTTCACCCCCGAGGAGGCCGAGCGCCGCCCCGGGGACCCCGCCCGGATCGTCGCGCGCGGCGACCTGGCGGCGCGCGACCTCGACTGGTCCATGCGGCACAGCCTCGACGACATGGTCGCCGGGGCCTGGGCGGCGCAGCAGCGCGCCGCCGGGTGAGGCCGGCGCCCGCGCGGGCCGCGGCCGGCGCCCGGCGCGGCCCCTACCCTCTGCGGGCATGACCCCGCTGCACCCCCGCCTGCGGGCGGTCCTCGCCGACGTGCCGTCCTACGTGCCCGGCCGCCCGCCGCAGGTGCTCGAGGGCGTCACCCCGTACAAGCTCGCGAGCAACGAGAACCCCTACCCGCCGCTGCCCTCGGTGCTCGAGGTGGTGGCGCGGGCCGCGGCGAGCGCGAACCGCTACCCGGACATGCTGAGCACCGAGCTGACGGCGGCCGTCGCCCGCCACGACGGCGTCCCGCAGGAGCACGTCGTCGCGGGGCCGGGCAGCGTCGGGGTGCTCAGCCAGGTGCTGACCGCCGCGGCCGGCGACGGCGACGAGGTCGTCCACGCATGGCGCTCCTTCGAGGCCTACCCGATCGTCGTGCGGCTCTCGGGCGCCACGCCGGTGCCGGTGCCCCTGCTCCCCGACGGCCGCCACGACCTGCCCGCGATGGCCGCCGCCGTCACCGAGCGCACGCGGCTGGTGCTCGTGTGCAGCCCCAACAACCCGACGGGACCGGCCGTCACGGCGACCGAGATGGAGGACTTCCTCGCCGCCGTGCCCGAGGACGTCCTGGTCGTCCTGGACGAGGCCTACCGCGAGTTCGTGCGCCCGGAGGCGGGTGCGCCCGACGCCGTGGCGCTGCACCTGGCCCACCCGAACCTCGTCGTCCTGCGCACGTTCTCCAAGGCCTACGGGCTCGCCGGATTGCGCGTCGGCTACGGGCTCGCCTCCCCCGCGGTCGCCGACGCGCTGCGCAAGACGGCCATCCCCTTCGGCGTGAGCACGCTCGCGCAGGCGGCCGCCGTCGCGTCCCTGGAGGCCGAGGACGAGCTCCTCGAGCGCGTGGCGGCGATCGTCGCCGAGCGCGAGCGGGTGGCGGCCGCGCTCGCGGCGCAGGGCTGGGACGCGCCGGCGACCGAGGCGAACTTCGTGTGGATGCCGGTGGGCGAGCGGGCCGGGGAGCTGGCGGAGGCCTGCGGCGCCGTCGGCCTCTCGGTGCGCGCCTTCGCGGGCGACGGCGTCCGCGTCAGCATCGCGGAGCCGGAGGCCGACGACCGGTTCCTCGAGGTGGCCGCCGCCTTCCGCCGCGGCTGAGGCGCCACCCGCCACCCGCTCCCGCCACCTGCTGCCCGCCGTCCCCCCGCCCGGTGCTGGGCGACCCCCGCCCGGCAGCGGAGTACCGTGCGCGCCTGAGCCGCCCGAGTGGGGGCGTCCAGCGAGGGAGCGGCCTCCGCCGGGGTCCGCCGAGGAGGGCACGTGACGTCGTCGACGACGGGCCGCACCACCGCAGCAGGGGCCGACACCGGACCGGTCACCGGGCCGAGCACCGGGCCGATGGCCGGCCGGGGTGGCGCCCTGCACGTCGTCCAGCTGCTGACGCCGGACGGTCGGCGCGTGGACGACGCGGAGGACCCGGAGGTCGCGGCGCACGCCGCCACGCTCACGGCCGACGACCTGCGCGCCATGTACCGCGACATGGCGACGGCCCGGCGCGCGGACACCGAGGCCACGGCCCTGCAGCGCCAGGGCGAGCTCGGGCTGTGGGCGAGCCTCCTGGGCCAGGAGGCGGCCCAGGTGGGCTCGGCCCGCGCCACCGCCCCGCAGGACCGGCTCTTCCCGACCTACCGCGAGCACGCCGTCGCCATGGTCCGCGGCGTCGACCCGGCGCAGATCCTGTCGCTGTTCCGCGGCGTCGACCGGGGCGGCTGGGACGCGGAGGAGACCGGGGTGAACCCGTACGCGCTCGTCATCGGCAGCCAGACGCTGCACGCCACGGGCTACGCGATGGGCGTCCAGCGCGACGGTGCGGTCGGCACGGGCGACCCCTCGCGCGACGCGTGCGTGCTGGCGTACTTCGGCGACGGCGCCAGCAGCCAGGGCGACGTCAGCGAGGCGTTCGTCTTCGCGGCGGCGTTCCAGGCGCCCGTCGTCTTCGTCTGCCAGAACAACCAGTGGGCCATCTCGATCCCGGCCGAGCGGCAGAGCCGCGTCCCGATCGCCCAGCGCGCGAGCGGGTTCGGCTTCCCCGGCGTGCGCGTGGACGGCAACGACGTCATCGCCTGCTACGCCGTCGTGCGCGCCGCCGCGGAGCGGGCGCGGGCGGGGCAGGGGCCCACGCTCGTCGAGGCCTTCACCTACCGCATGGGCGCGCACACGACGTCCGACGACCCCGGGCGCTACCGCCCCTCCGTCGAGGTCGAGCAGTGGCGCGCGCGCGACCCGCTGACGCGGCTGGAGGCGCACCTGCGCCGCGACCACGCCACCGGCGACGACTTCTTCGCCGAGGTGGCGCGCGACGGCGACGCCATGGCGACGCGGCTGCGACGCGACGTCCTGGAGATGCCGGACCCGGAGCCGGGCACGATGTTCGACCACGCCTACGCCGCGGAGCACCCGCAGGTGGAGGCCGAGAGGGCCTGGTACCACCAGTACGTGGCCGGCCTCGACGGCGAGGACGGCGGCGCCGGGACGCGGGGGGGCGCCGCGTGAGCGCGATCGGTCCCGACGGCGAGCGCGTCGTCGAGCGCGTCAGCATCGCCAGGGCGCTGAACCTGGGCCTGCGGGCGGCGATGGAGCGCCAGCCGAAGGTCCTGGTCATGGGCGAGGACATCGGCGCCCTCGGCGGCGTCTTCCGCGTCACCGAGGGCCTGGCCAAGGACTTCGGCGAGGACCGGGTCATCGACACCCCGCTCGCCGAGGCGGGCATCGTGGGCACCGCGATCGGGCTCGCGATGCGCGGGTACCGGCCGGTGTGCGAGATCCAGTTCGACGGCTTCGTCTTCCCCGCCTACGACCAGATCGTCACCCAGCTCGCGAAGATGACCCACCGCAGCCGCGGCGCCCTGCCGATGCCCGTGGTCATCCGGATCCCGTTCGGCGGCGGCATCGGCGCGGTGGAGCACCACAGCGAGTCGCCCGAGGCGCTCTTCGCCCACACGACCGGCCTGCGCTGCGTGAGCCCGTCGAACGCCGTCGACGCCTACTGGATGATCCAGCAGGCCATCGACTCGCCGGACCCCGTGATCTTCTTCGAGCCCAAGCGGCACTACTGGGACAAGGCGGAGCTGGACCCGACGGCCGAGCCCTACCCGCTGCACCGCTCGCGGGTCGTGCGGCCGGGCACCGACGTCACCGTCGTCGCGTACGGCCCCACGGTGCCGCTCGCGCTGCGCGCGGCCGACGCGGCGCAGGAGGAGGGGCGCAGCCTGGAGGTCGTGGACCTGCGCACGATCTCCCCGCTCGACCTCGCGCCCGTGGAGGAGTCGGTGCGCCGCACGGGCCGGCTCGTCGTGGCGCACGAGGCCCCCGTCTTCCTCGGCCTCGGCGCCGAGGTGGCCGCCCGGGTCACCGAGTCCTGCTTCTACTCCCTGGAGGCGCCGGTGCTGCGGGTCGGCGGGTTCTCGGTGCCTTACCCGGCCGCCCGCCTGGAGGGGGAGTACCTGCCCGACGCCGACCGGCTGCTCGAGGCGGTCGACCGGGTGCTCGACACCTGAGTCGGTGCGACGGCGGTGCTCGCCGTCGCGCCACACTGGCCCTCTTCCCGGGGCCCGCGCCGCCCGCGCCCCTGGACCGGGCAGCAGGCGGCAGCAGTCCCCACGACCCCCGCGGCGGCCGGCGACCGGCGACCGCGACACCCCGACCGGCGGGCCGACCCGCCGCAGGCAGGAGGCCCCCGCGTGGCGGTGCAGCAGTTCAGGCTCCCCGACGTCGGCGAGGGGCTCACCGAGGCCGAGGTCGTCTCGTGGCGCGTCGCCGTGGGCGACGAGGTGGCCACGAACGCCGTGCTCGTGGAGATCGAGACGGCCAAGTCCCTCGTCGAGCTCCCCTCGCCCTTCGCCGGGGTCGTGCGCGAGCTCCTCGTCGAGGAGGGCCGCACCGTCGAGGTCGGCACGCCGATCGTGGCCGTCGAGGTGGCGGGCGGGGACGAGGACGCCGACGGCGGCACCGGCGCGGACGGCGAGCGCCGCGACGTCCTCGTCGGCTACGGGCCGGGACGCCGCGCCTCGCGCCGCCGCCGCCCCGGCGCCGTGCCGCCGGACACGGCGGGACCGGCGCCCGCGGCTGCGCCCGAGCCCGAGCCCGAGCCCGAGGTCCGGCCCGAGCCCGAGGTCCAGCCCGAGGCCGGGGCTCCGGCCCCGGCGGGGCGGGTCCCGGACGACGGGGCCGCCGCTCCGGCGGACGACGCCCCGGCCACGCGCCCCCGCCCGCTGGCGGCGCCGCCGGTGCGCAAGCTCGCGCGCGAGCGCGGCGTGGACCTCGCCGAGGTCGCCCCCACCGGGCCGCGGGGCACCGTGACCCGCCGCGACGTCCTCGCGCACGCCGACGGCACCGGTGACGCAGCCGCCGCGCCGGACCCGGAGGTCCCGGCCGCCGCGGCGCCGGACCCGGAGCTCTCGGTCCAGGAGGCGCCGGGCGCGGAGGCGCTGGCCGGTGGGACCCGGGTCCCGGTGCGGGGCGTCCGGCGGGCGATGGCCGAGGCCATGGTGCGCAGCAGCACCGAGGCGCCGCAGGCGACGCTCTTCCACACCCTCGACGTCACGCGCACGATGAAGCTGGTCGCCCGCATCAAGGCGGACCAGCGCTTCGCCGACGTCCGGGTCTCGCCGTTGCTGCTCGCCGCCCGCGCGGTCGTCCTCGCGCTGGGGCGCACCCCGGAGATGGGCGCGCGCTGGGACGGCCGGGCGCAGGAGCTGGTGGTGCCGGCCGGCGTCTCCCTCGGCGTCGCCGCGGCGACGCCGCGGGGTCTGGTCGTGCCGGTGGTGCGCGACGCGCACGCCCTGGACCTGCTCGAGCTCGCCCGCGCGCTGGCCGAGCTCACCTCGACGGCGCGGGCGGGGCGCACGCCGCCGGCGGCCATGACGGGCGGCACCTTCACCCTCACGAACATCGGCTCGCTGGGCATCGAGTCCGGGGCGCCCCTGCTCAACCCCGGGGAGACGGGGATCCTCGCCCTCGGCTCCTTCGCGCAGCGGCCGTGGGTCCACCAGGGGCGCGTCCGCCCCCGCTGGACGACCACGCTCGGCCTGACCGTCGACCACCGCGTGGTGGACGGCGCGCAGGCGGGCCGCTTCCTCGCCGACGTGGCCGCGGTGCTCGAGCGGCCCAGCCAGGCGGTCGTCTGGTCGTGAGGCTGCACCTGCTGCAGGTCGGCTACGGCGACGACGAGCCCGTCGCGGCGCGCCGCGACCGCGTGGCCGCGCTGGTGGCCGCGCAGGCGGGCGCCGACGTCGTGGTGCTGCCGGAGCTGTGGGCCCACGGCGGCTTCGCGAGCGCCCGCTGGCCCGAGCGCGCCGAGGCCGCCGACGGCCCCACGGCGCGGGCGATGGCCGACGCCGCGCGGGCGTGCGGCGCCGTCGTGAACGCCGGGTCGGTGGTCGAGCGCGACGGCGAGCAGCTGCACAACACCGCTCTGCTGCTCGGCCCGGACGGTGGGGTGCTGGCGCGCTACCGCAAGGTGCACCGCTTCGGCCACGGCCGCGGGGAGTCCGAGCTCATGACGCCGGGGGAGGAGGTCGTCGTCGCGCCGGTCCCCCTGCGCGACGGCACGCACCTGCCCGTGGGCCTGGCCACCTGCTACGACCTGCGCTTCCCCGAGATGTTCCGCGCCCTGATCGACCGCGGGGCGCGGCTCGTGCTCGTGCCCGCGGCGTGGCCCGCGGCCCGGCGCGAGCACTGGCGCCTGCTCGTGCGCGCCCGGGCGCTGGAGGACCAGGTGCTGCTGGCCGCCTGCGGCACCGCCGGCACGCACGCGCGCACGCCGATGGCCGGCGCGAGCGCCGTCGTGGGCCCCGACGGCGCCGTCCTCGCCGAGGCGGGCGGCGACGAGGAGGTCCTCGTCGTCGACGTCGACCCCGACGTCGTCGAGCGGGCGCGCCGCGCCTTCCCCGTCCTGGCCGACCGCCGCCTCTGAGCGCACCCGCGCGGGGGAGGCGGGGCGGGGCGCTCGGGGACGGGCGCCTACCCTCGGGGGGTGAGCGCAGGGACGGCGCCGACGGCGCAGCGGGACGGTGACGGCGCGCGCGCGCCGCGCTCTGCGGAGCCGCAGGCCCGACCCGGTCCCGCGGCTCCCCGCTGGTGGCTCGCGGTGCTCGCCCTCACCCCGCTCGCCACCGCGGCGGGGCTGGTCTGGGCGCTGGCGACGGGCGGCGCCGCCGCCCCCGACCTGGTGCGCGACCCGGGCGCGCTCGTGCGGTACGGGCTGCCGGTGGCCACGGTGCTGCGCGACCTCGGCCTGGCCCTGACCCTCGGGGGGCTCGTGCTCGCCGCCGGCGTCGTGCCGGCGCGCGCGCCGTCCTGGGCGCCGGCCGCGCGCGCGGCCGCCGTGGCCTCCGGCGCCTGGACGGTCGCGAGCCTGGCCGTGCTCGTCCTCACCGCGGCGAACCTCTCCGGGACGCCCCTCGCCGACCCCGCGTTCGGCTCGCAGCTGGCGATCGTCGCGACCCAGATCACGCAGGGCCAGGCGCTGCTCGTCTCGACCGTCGTCGTGGCGCTCGTCGCCACCGCCGCCGTGGGCGTGCGCACCCCCGCCGGAGCCGGCTGGACGGCGGTGCTCGCCTGCCTGGCGATCGTGCCGCTGGCGCTGAACGCCCACTCGACGGGCACGAGCGGCCACGAGACGGCGGTCAGCTCGTGGGGGCTGCACGTGCTCGGGGTGGCCGTGTGGTTCGGCGGCCTGATGGCGCTCGTCGCGGTCGCGCGGCGCACGGGGCCCGAGCTCCCCGTGGTGGCCGCGCGGTACTCCGCCCTGGCGCTCGTCGGCTTCGTCCTCGTGGTGGGCTCGGGGGTCGCCAACGCCTCGCTGCGCGTCGCCGGCCTGGGGGACCTCCTCGGCACGGGCTACGGCCGGCTGGTCCTCGCCAAGGCCGCGGCGAGCGTCCTGCTGGGCCTGGCCGGGTGGGTGCACCGGCGGCGCCTGCTGGCCGGCATCGAGTCCCGCACCGCGACCGGCGCGAGCGCCCGGGGGCCGTTCTGGCGGCTCGTGGGCGGAGAGGTGGTGCTGCTGGGCGCCGTCTCCGGCGTCGCGGCGGCGCTGTCGCTCACCCCGCCCCCGGTGCCGCAGGAGCTGCCGCCGGCCCCCACCCCGGCGGAGGTCCTCACGGGCGAGGCGCTGCCCGAGCCGTTCCGCCCCTCGAGCCTGCTGACGCAGTGGCAGCCCGACCTGCTGTGGCTCGTCGTCGTCGGGGCGCTGGCCCTCGCGTACGGGCGCGGCGCGGCGCGGCTGCACCGCCGCGGCGACCGGTGGCCGGCGGGCCGCACCGTCGCCTTCGTGCTGGGCCTGCTGCTGCTCGCGTACATGACGAGCGGGGCGCCGGCCTCCTACGGCCGCACGGTCTTCAGCGCGCACATGGTCCAGCACATGGTGCTGAGCATGCTCATCCCCGTGCTGCTCGTGCTCGGGGCGCCGATGACGCTGGCGCTGCGCGCGGTGCCGCGCCGACGCGACGGCTCGCGCGGCGTCCGGGAGTGGCTCGTCGTCCTCACCGAGTCGCGGTGGCTGCGGCTAATCTCCCACCCGGTGGTCGCGGCCGTGCTCTTCGCGGGGAGCCTGATCCTCTTCTACTACACGCCGCTGTTCGAGCTGGCGCTCTCGACCCACGTGGGCCACGAGCTGATGATGGTCCACTTCCTCGGGGTCGGGTACCTCTTCGCCAACGCCCTCGTCGGCATCGACCCGGGGCCGAACCGCCCCAGCTACCCGCTCCGCATCGTGCTGCTGTTCGCGACGATGGCCTTCCACGCGTTCTTCGGCATCGCCATCATCTCCAGCGAGACGCTGCTGGCGGGCAGCTGGTTCTCCTCCACGGGCTGGGGCATCGACGCGCTCGCCGACCAGCGCACCGGCGGCGGCATCGCCTGGGGCATCGGCGAGTTCCCGACGCTGCTGCTCGTGGTGGCCGTGGCGATCCAGTGGGCGCGCAGCGACGAGCGCGAGCAGCGCCGCGGCGACCGCACCGCCGACCGCACCGGCGACGCCGAGCTCAACGCCTACAACGCGATGCTCGCCGAGCGCCGGTCGCAGAGGTAGCGCCACCGCCCCCCCCCCGCACTTCGGTGCCGAACCGTCGTCCCCGGCCGCCCCCTTGGGGCACTTCGGTGCCTGTTCGCCGTGGGTGGTGCCCGGTGGGCGCACTTCGGCGCCGTTCTGCCGTTGCGACGCGTCCTCCGACGGTCGTCGAGTCCCGGGGCGTGGTAGGCACAGCCGGGTGACCGACCCGAGCGCCGCTGCCGCCGCCACCTCCGCCGCACCCGGCCCCCTGGCCGACCTGCACGCCTACGTCGCGCAGCCCCGCGTGACCGGCCTCGCGCTGAGCCCGGACGGGCGCCGGCTCGCCCTCGCCGTCGCAGGCCTGGACGCCGACGGGACCGGCTACAGCACGAGCCTGTGGGAGTCGCCGCTCGACGGCGGGAGCTGCCGCCGCCTCACCCGGGGCAGCACCGGCGAGGCCGCCCCCGTCTGGACGCCGCAGGGTGACCTCCTCTTCACGGCGAAGCGGCCCGAGCCCTCCCCGCCGGGGTCTGCGGCGGGGGCGAAGCCGCAGCCGGACGCCCAGCCCGGGCCCTCCGGCGAGCCGGGGCAGCCGAGCGGCGCCGGACGTACCGGCGACGACGCGCCCGCGGCGCTGTGGTGCCTGCCGGGCGGCACCGGCGAGCCCCGGCCGGTCGCGTCCCGGCCCGGCGGCCTGTCGGTGGCCGCGGTCGCCCGGGGGAGCGGCGCGCTGCTCGCGACGTCGCCGACCCTGCCGACGGCCCCGCAGGACGGGGACGACGCGGCCGCCCGCACGGCGCGCACCGAGGCCGGCGTCACGGCCGTCCTGCACACCGGCTACCCGGTGCGGTTCTGGGACCACGACCTCGGGCCCGACCGCGACCGCCTGCTCGCCGCCGACCCGCTGGCGGCCCCCGCGGGCGAGGCGGGAGCCCCGGACCCCCGCTACGCCCTGCGCGACCTCACCGGCCACGTCG
>Ga0210040_10009992_pt1 | contig 10957 bp, 13 predicted proteins | sample CryGeyCG12114_NA_FD_185462 | JGI IMG/M metagenome (GOLD analysis project Ga0210040, IMG submission 185462) | Groundwater microbial communities from aquifer - Crystal Geyser CG19_WC_8/21/14_NA (SPAdes) (version 2) | ecosystem: Environmental > Aquatic > Deep subsurface > Groundwater | place: USA... | reverse complement strand
CCCGCCGATGCCGCCCGGGTCGCGCGCCATGACGAGGTGGCCGGAAGCGCGGCGGAGGCACTCGTGCAATTGCGCGGACACGGCCGCGCCCATCTGCTGCTTCCCGACGCGCGACATTTGCCGCTGCTGCCGCAAAGCGCGTTCACCCCTGCCCTGGCACCGCTCTACGGCCGGGCACCCGACGCCAAGGCGCTCGCGCAACCCGTGGAAGCGCGCGCATGACCGCCCCGCTCGATCACATCATGGCGGTGATGGAGAACGCATTCGATCCCGCCTTCGGCGAGGCATGGAACAGGCGCCAGGTGTCGGATGCGCTGGCCTCGCCCAACACTCATGTGGTGCTGGTCGGCCCGGCTGGCGAACCGCTCGAGGATGCTGGGACGGCAGCCGGCTTCGCTCTGTCGCGGGGCGCGGCGGACGAGGAGGAGCTGCTGCTCTTGGCGGTACGGCCCGAATATCGCGAGCAGGGCGTCGGAAGCGCCTTGCTCGCGCGCTTCATCGCGCAAGCCGCACAACGTGGCGCTCGGCGACTTTTTCTGGAAATGCGCGAAGGAAATTTCGCCGCAATCCTTTATCGCAAGCATGGCTTTCGGCAAATTGGCCGCCGGCGCAATTATTATACCGCCGGGCGGCAGGGGCAATTCGATGCGCTGACATTCGCTCGAGATGCCGACTAGGGACAAATACGCATCTCGCAGAGCATTTGCCCAATTCTTTGCGCAACGCCCCTTGAAATCCACCAATAGCTGTCGCACTGTAAATGTGAGGCACTTGAAGTTCAAGCGAGTGCCCGAAAATGGTCGCACCAGAAAATGAGGAACTAATGGAACAGATCGAAGGCGGCATGAACGAGATGCTGATCACGCTCACCTCGGACATCGTTACCGCCCATGTCTCTAACAACAATGTCGAGGTGGAGGACCTGCCCCCGCTGATCGAGAATGTCTATCGCGCCCTCTCCGGCCTTGGGGCCGAGAAGGAGCCCGAAGTGCCGCTGGAGCCGGCCGTGTCGATCCGTTCATCGGTGAAGCCCGACCACATCGTCTGCCTGGAAGACGGCAAGAAGATGAAAATGCTCAAGCGCCACTTGATGACCGATCACGGCATGACGCCGGCCGCCTATCGCGAGCGTTGGGGCCTGCCGGGTGACTACCCGATGGTGGCGCCCGATTATGCCGAGAAGCGCCGCGAACTCGCCAAGGAGATCGGCCTCGGGCGCAAGCCCGGCCAGCGTCGTGGACGCAAGAAAGCCGCTCCCGCAGCAGCCTGAGCCAAGGCAGGCCTAATTCCGATCCGGCGCGCACAGCAATGAGCGCGCTGCTGGTGCGGTCCGCGCGCGGCTTGACGGTTGTAAAAGCGCCCTGCCATCCTATGATTGGCAGGGCGTCTTTCTGCCATCAGGATACGCGCGCAGGGAGCCGACTTGCACCACACCATCGATCTTGAAGCGCTGTGCGCCGAGCGTGGCTTGCGCATCACCGAGCAGCGGCGGGTGATCGCCCGGGTGCTCTCGGAGGCTGAGGACCATCCTGACGTGGAGGCGCTCCACGCGCGTGCCTCGGCCATCGATCCCAAGATCTCCATCGCCACGGTATACCGCACCGTCCGCCTGTTCGAGGAGGCTGGCATCCTCGACCGGCACGATTTCGGCGACGGGCGCGCGCGCTACGAGGCCGCGCCCGAGGCGCATCACGATCATCTGATCGACGTCGAGACCGGCAAGGTCGTCGAGTTCGTCGATCCCGAGCTCGAGGCGCTGCAGCGGCAGATCGCCGAGAAGCTGGGCTATCGCCTGGTCGATCACCGGATGGAACTGTACGGCGTGCGCATCGATCGCGACGGCTGAAATCTCCCCTCCAGCGCCGCGCCTCGGCTGGCGCTGGATCGTTGTCGGGCTGCGCGGCGCGGCGATCGTGACCGTTTTCATCGCTGTCCTGGTGCCCCATGTGCTGCTGGCGCTCGCAGGGCGGCGCGATGTGGTGCCACCTGCCTTCCTCGGCGCGGTCGCCTGGATCGCGGGCTTGCGCGTGCGCACCGCAGGCAAGCCCGTAGCGGCCCGGCGGCGGCTGTTCCTCGCCAACCATCTCAGCTGGCTCGACATTCCGGCGCTGGCCGGCACCACGGGCGCCGCCTTCGTGGCGCATGCCGGGCTCGCCGGGCACCCGGTGCTGCGCTGGCTGTGCAAGCAGAACGAGACCGTGTTCATCACCCGCGATCGGCGCGCGAGCGTGTCCACGCAGGTGGGCCAGGTGTCGGGCGCACTCGGCGGGCGGCCACTGGTCATGTTCCCCGAAGGCACGACGGGGGATGGCACCGCGCTCCTGCCGTTCAAGAGCGCGCTGCTCTCCGCCGCCGAGGACGCCCGGGCCGGCCCGGATGCGCTCGGCGTGCAGCCGGTGGCCCTCGCCTATGCCGATGCGCCGGGCATGGCCTGGTTCGGTGAGGAGCCGGGCCTGCGCAATGTGGTGCGGCTGCTGGGGCGCCTGGCGCCGCTGCATCTGACCATCCACTTCCTCGATCCACTACAAGGAACGCGGCTGGCCGATCGCAAGGCCATGGCCGCCGCTGCGCAAGCGGCGATCGCGCACGCGCTGCGGCTTTGATTTCGCCGCCCCGATGGCCTATGCACCGCGCCCCATGCGCGACACCTCCATCCATTCTCCGGGCGCGCCCCGGACCTTCCGCGTGCGCAGCTACGGCTGCCAGATGAACGTCTATGACGGCGAGCGGATGGGCGATCTGCTGGCCGAGACCGGCCTCGCCCCGGCGGCCGAGGGCGAGGATGCGGACCTGGTCGTCCTCAACACCTGCCATATCCGCGAGCGGGCGGCGGAGAAGGTCTATTCCGACATCGGCCGGCTCAAGCGCGCGGACGGCTCACGGCCGATGATCGCGGTGGCCGGCTGCGTGGCGCAGGCGCAGGGCGAGGAGATCATGGTGCGCGCCCCGGCGGTGGGCGTGGTGGTCGGCCCGCAGGCCTATCACCGCCTGCCCGAGCTGGTGGCGCGCGCCGCGTCCGGCGAGCGGGCGAGCGATACCGACATGCCCACAGAGGCCAAGTTCGCCGCGCTCCCCAGGCGGCGCCTGGCGGGCCCGAACGCCTTTCTCACCGTGCAGGAAGGCTGTGACAAGTTCTGCACCTATTGCGTGGTGCCCTATACGCGCGGGGCCGAGATATCGCGGCCCTTCAATGACTTGGTGCTTGAAGCTGAGATGCTGGTGGAGGCCGGCGCGCGCGAAATCACGTTGCTGGGGCAGAACGTCAACGCGTGGACCGGCGAGGACGCTGCGGGCCGCTCCATCGGGCTCGACGGGCTGATAAGAATATTGGCCAAGCTGCCGGATTTGCAGCGCATTCGGTACACCACCAGCCATCCCAACGATGTCACCGAAGGCCTCATTGCCGCGCATGGCGAGGTCGAGGAGCTGATGCCCTACCTGCACCTGCCCGTGCAGAGCGGCTCCGATCGCGTGCTCAAGGCGATGAATCGCAGCCATACGGCGCAAGGCTACCTGCGCCTGCTCGAGCGCTTCCGCGACGCGCGGCCCGACATCGCGCTCTCGGGTGATTTTATCGTCGGCTTTCCGGGCGAGAGCGAGGCCGACTTCGCCGCTACGCTCGAGTTGATCGACGCGGTCGGATACGCACAGGCCTACAGCTTCAAGTACTCGCCCCGCCCCGGCACGCCCGCGGCCACCATGCCGGGCCAGGTCTCGCGCGAGGTGATGGACGAGCGGCTCCAGCGCCTCCAGGGCGCGCTCGATCGGCACCAGCTGGCCTTCAACGCCGCCAGCGTGGGCCGCACCTGCGCGGTGCTGGTGGAGCGGCGCGGCAAGCGGCCGGGCCAATGGCTGGGCAAGTCCCCGTGGCTGCAATCGGTGGTCTTCGCCGGCGAGGCGACGATCGGCGACATCGTGCAGGTGGAGTTGGTGCAGGCCGGGCCCAAGTCCATCAACGGCACGCTGGCGCGCGCATTGCACCACGCCTAGCTCCCTCATCCGCCTGGCCATCCGCCCCAACCGCTGCAAGTTGTGGCATTCGCATGACTTTCCACCACATCACGCGGTGCCATGCCTTGCGTCCGGCCCGGCCAACCCTATTCTCGTCTAAAGCACGCCCGATGGCGAAAGGAGCGCATGGCTCGCAAGGCAGATCACAGCCGACGGGGAGTCCGCACCGGACCGGGCATGGATGACACCTCGTTTCCCCCTTCCGAGGATCGCCGTGGGCCCGCCCGCCGCGCCCGCGCCGAGCTGGTGTTCGACGAGCAGGAGGTGCTTGGCACGCTGTTCGGCGAATTCGACGCCAATCTGGTCCAGATCGAGAACCGCCTGGGCGTCTATATCGGCGCGCGCGGCAATCGCGTGGCCATCGAAGGAGCGCCCGACGATGTCGCCCGCGCCCGTGACGTGCTCGGCAAGCTGCACGAGCGCCTGCGCGCCGGGCAGGAGATGGATGCCGGCGCGATCGAAGCGCTGATCGCCATGTCGAACGAGCCCACCCTGGAAGGCATCATCACTGCCGAGGCCCAGGCGGCGGCCATCACCATCCGCACGCGGCGCAAGACCATCGCCCCGCGCAGCACCGCGCAGGCCGAATACATGCGCCAGCTGATCAGCCGCGACATCATCTTCGCGCTCGGCCCGGCGGGCACGGGCAAGACCTACCTCGCCGTGGCGCAGGCGGTGGCGCAGCTCATCACCGGCAGCGTGCAGCGGCTTATCCTCTCGCGCCCGGCGGTGGAGGCGGGCGAGCGGCTCGGCTTCCTGCCCGGCGACATGAAGGAGAAGGTCGACCCCTATCTGCGCCCGCTGTATGACGCGCTCTACGACTGCATGCCGCCCGAGCAGGTGGACCGGCGGCTGGCCAGCGGCGAGATCGAGATCGCGCCCATCGCCTTCATGCGCGGGCGCACGCTGGCCGATGCCTTCGTCATCCTCGACGAGGCGCAGAACACCACGCGCGAGCAGATGAAGATGTTCCTCACCCGCTTCGGCCAGAACAGCCGCATGGTGGTGTGCGGCGACCCCAAGCAGGTGGACATCCCCGGCGGCGCCACGCACAGCGGCCTGCACGACGCGGTGGCCCGGCTGGAGGGGGTGGACGGCATCGGGATCGCCCGCTTCGGCGTGGGGGACGTGGTGCGCCATCCGATCGTGGGTCGCATCGTGGAAGCCTATGAGGGGCCGGATAGCTGACGCGCGGCCTGGGCGCGCAGCAGCTCTCCCACCACCCTCACGCGCGTCGATAGGCGTTCCGGGCCATCAGATGGCCGACTAGGATGAGGACCACGCCCGACGCCAGGAACAGCCAGTCCCAGACGGACAGGCCCAGTCGCTCGACCATGTGGTGGAGGCCGAGCACGTGATGATCGATGATCCCCTCCACGAGATTGAACCAGCCCCAGCCCGCGAGCATGGCGCCCACGAAAGCCCGGCCTGAGCAAAGCGCATCGTGCCTGCGGTTCAAGGCGCGCCACAGCAGGACGATGCCGGTCAGCGTCGCGATCCAGGTGGCGGCGTGGAAGAGGCCGTCGGCGGTCATGCCCCGCTGCATGTTCGCCATGCTGGTCGGCGGCAACTTGGCGGACACCATGTTGTGCACCTGGAGGATCTGATGGAGCAGAATTCCGTCGAGGAAGCCGCCCAGGCCGATGCCCAGCAAGATACCCGCGGGCGTGATCGAGGGGCGCTGTCCTGCCTGTTCCATGTCGTGCTCCTGTGGCACTCGAAGCACCGCGAAGGCGAGCTGGTTCCCGCGAATCGCGCCTCCGGCACGGCACCCGGCAGGCTTGAGGCGGGGGCCTGACGGCGCAACGGAGCGGAAAACGCATGGATTTGGAGATCGACATCGAGGCGCCCTGGCCCACTGGCGAGTGGCAGGCGCTCGCGTCCCGCGCCGCCGAGGCTGCCCGGCACGCCGCGCCGGAGCTCGCCAATTCGCGCCTCTCGGCCAGCCTGCTGTTCACCTGTGATGACGAGATCCACGGGCTCAACCGCCAGTGGCGCGGTCAGGACAAGGCGACCAACGTGCTCTCCTTCCCCATGCTGGAGCGCGCCGAGTTGCTCGCACTGGAGCGCGAGGGCCCGCCCGAACTGCTCGGCGACGTTGCGCTCGCTTACGAGACCTGCGCGCGCGAGGCGGCGGAGAAGAGCATCGCGATCGAGCATCACGCCGCGCATCTGGTCATCCACGGCCTGCTCCACCTGGCGGGTTACGATCACGAGGTCTCGCCCCAGGAGGCCGACGCCATGGAAGCTCTGGAAGTGAAGGCGCTTGCGCTAATGGGTATTGCAGACCCATATGCGGGCACCGATGCGGCCGGCGGCCGTTCGCGTGCGCACTGACAGAGGAATTCGGCGGGCCCATGGCCGACGCAAGCAGGAACGGCGATTCTCCCGCAGGAGACTCGGACAGTAGCAAGGGATTGTGGAACGCCATTCGCCGTCTCTTCGAGGAAGAGGGCGACACCTCGCTGCGCGAGCGGCTCGAGGAGGCGATCGACGAGCACGAGGGCAGCGACGCCGATGAGGGCGAGCAGGTCGCCAGCGGCGATCTCTCCCATGTCGAGCGCACCATGCTGCGCAACCTGCTCCATTTCGGCGAGAAGGACGCCGACGACGTCGCCATTCCGCGCGGCGAGATCATCGCCATCTCGGCCGATGCCAGCTGGGACGCGCTGGTGGCGCTGTTCGCCGAGCACGGCATCAGCCGCATGCCCGTCTACCGCGACACGCTCGACGAGGTAGTGGGCATGATGCACATCAAGGACGTGTTCGTCCGCCTCGCCGCGCCCGAACCTCCGCCCGCGGACTGGACGCAGCTCATGCGCCAGCCGCTGTTCGTACCCCAGGCGCGCGGCGCGCTCGACGTGCTCGCCGACATGCGCGCCCGCCGCACGCACCTGGCCATCGTGGTGGACGAGTTCTCGGGCACCGACGGCATCATCACCATCGAGGATCTAGTGGAGGAGATCGTCGGCGAGATCGAGGACGAGCACGACGAGGAGCCGGTGGAGCTCGTGGTCCAGGTGGCCGAGGGCATCTGGGAGGCGGACGCCCGCGCCGAGCTGGAGGACGTGGCCGTAACCGTCGGCGACCCGCGCATCGCCGAGGTGGAGGAGGCCGTCGACACGCTGGGCGGTCTCGCCTTCGTGCTTGCCGAGCAGGTGCCCCAGCCCGGCGCCGTGCTCACCCATCCGAGCGGGTGGATCATCGAAGTCGTCGCCGGCGACGAGACCCACGTCACCCGCCTTCGCCTGACGCAGCCCCCGCCCGAAGCGGACGAGGCGGATACCGAGCTGGGCTGAAGCCCGCCGGGCTCCCTTCTCGACAGGCGCCCGCCCGCGACACGTTGCGGCAGTTCGGCTTCATGCGTGAGGCTTGCCCGCGGGAACCAAGTGCCTACCTGCTGCACTGCACAAACGATGTGCATGTGCAGCGTATTGACACTCGACTTCAGTTGCAGGATTCTCAACACCTTCTCTCATGCGACGGCTTCCCCCTCTCCGCGCGCTTGAGGCGTTCGTGCGCGTCGTTCGCCTGGGCTCGGCGCGGGCGGCGGCCGGCGAGTTGGGGTTGAGCCCTTCCGCGCTGTCGCGGCGGATCACCAATCTGGAGGATTTCACCGGCAAGAAGCTGTTCTCCCGCAACGGGCAGACCATGCGGCTGACCGATGAGGGGCGCACCTTCTACGATGCGGTGGCGCCGCACCTGGAATCGCTGGCCCTGGCGGTGGAGGCGCAGTCGGAGAACCTGCAGCTGCTGCGCCTGCGGCTGGGGGTTCTGCCGCTGTTCGGCACGCAGCGCCTGTTCCCCAAGCTGCCCGACCTGCGCGCCCGGCACCCGCGGCTGCACATCGACATCGATACCGGGCCCCACCTCATCGACCGGGTGGGCGACACGCTCGATGCCGCGCTGCTGCTGATGACCGAGCCGGCGAACGGCTTTCACGGCGTGCAGCTCGATCGCAACACCGTGCACGCCATCTGCAGCCGCCAGCTGGCCGACCAGCTCGGGCCCAACCCGGGCATCGAGGCGCTGGAGAGGCAGACCTTTCTGCTCCACACCGACATGCCGCTGAGCTTCGATGCCTGGAAGGCCGCGCTCGGCTTCCGGGCGCTGCAGCCCAGCGCCATCGATCATTACGATTCGGGCCAGCTCATCCTCGAGGCCGCCGCGCAGAACCTGGGCATCGCCATGATGCACGACGATCACATCGCCCGGAACAACGATCCGCGCCTCGCCAAGCTGTTCGATATCGAGGTGAAGAGCCCCTATTCCTACTGGTTCGTCTGCCGCCCGGTGGACCTGGAGAGCCGCCCGGTGCGCATCTTCCACGACTGGCTGCTGGAGGCCCAGCTGTAGCGCCCAGACGTCTGCGCGAAGGGCTGGAACGCGCCGGCGATCTGCGGCATGAACCTGCGCAACGATAATGAGGGGACGATGCCGATGCTCTGGACGCGACTTCCGCCTGCCGCCGCGCTGCTTGCCGCCGCGCTGCTTGCCGCGGCAGGGGCCACGCCCGCTGCGGCGCAGATGCAGCCGCTGAGCGATCCGGTCACCGCCCATCCCGATCCCGAGAGCCTGTTCACCAGCCAGGATCCGGCGCTCCACCGCAACAAGCAGGCGGCGCTGTTCATCATGCGCGAGCTGCTCCAGTGCAACCAGTGGGAGCGCGCCGGCGAGTGGCTGACCGATGCCTACATCCAGCACAACCCGCTCGCCGCCTCGGGCCTCGCGGGCGTGCAGAACTACTTCATCAACGTGGCGCAGCGCCGGCCCACGCCGACCTGCGACAAGCTGACCAGCCCGGTGGTTGCGGTGCAGGCGGAAGGCGACTTCGTCACCGTGCTGGCGGTGCGCGAGCTGCCGATCCCCGGCGATCCCGAGGGCGACACCTACACCACCACCTGGTTCGACACCTGGCGCTTCGTGGACGGCAAGGCCAACCAGCACTGGGACCCGGCCACCCTGCCCAGCTACACCCCGCCCGGGGTCGCCGATGCCGACACCGTGCTGCGCGAGGCGCAGGACCGCGCGGCGATCGAGAAGCTGATGTGGGACTACGTCCGCGCCATCGACAGCTGGAACCCCGATGCCTACGCGGCGGTGTTCACCGAGGACGGCACCTTCATGGGCACCACCGGGCGCGACAATTTGCGCACGATGGTTTCGGACCTGGCGGGCAATCGCGACGACGATGCGCCAATGCTGCACCACGTGATGAGCAACCAGTCGATCGACTTCGAAAACCCCAACCGGGCCATCGTCAACTATTACTGGCAGACCGTGACCCGCGGCGCTCCGGGCGGTGACGCGCCGAACATGCTGGCGCAGGGCTGGGGCCGCGATGAGGTGGTGAAGCTGGAAGGCCGCTGGCTCATCAAGAACCGCGACGTGACGCCTGACGCGGATTGAACTGCCGGCGCTACGCACGCCGCTAGCGGGTTTCGCCGCTCCTTAGAACTGTGGCATTCCGGCTGAGATGTCAAACCACACCTCGCGCGGCTCACCGCCCGGCGCGCTGGCGGTCAGCACGTCGAACGCGCGGCCGTCGACCACGTTCAGCGCCTGGGTTCCCGGCTGCAGTCCCAGCAGGCGCAGGATCTCGTATTCCTGCGCCACGCTGGTGACGACATAGGCATCCTCCGGCCCGGTCCCGCCCGCCGAAGCGAGGATGCTGGCTGGATCCGACGCGGTCGCGCAGCCCGGCATCAACGGCGCCAGCGCGAGCAGGGCCGCAGCCGCGCGACCGCGCCCGACCATCAGGCCACCGTCGCCTTGACGATCTTGCCGGGCGCGCGCGGGGGCTCGCCCTTGGGGAGCGCGTCGACCAGTTCCATGCCGCTCTCCACCTGGCCCCAGACGGTGTACTGCTTGTCGAGGAAGCGCGCGTCGTCGAAGCAGATGAAGAACTGGCTGTTGGCGCTGTCGGGCGCGTTGGTGCGGGCCATCGAGCAGGTGCCGCGTACATGGGGCTCGTTGTTGAACTCGGCCTTGATGTCGGCCTTGTCGCTGCCGCCCGAGCCGGTCCCGGTGGGGTCGCCGCCCTGGGCCATGAAGCCGGGGATCACGCGGTGGAACACCACGCCGTCGTAGAACCCCTCCTGCGCCAGCTCCGTGATGCGGGCCACGTGGCCGGGGGCCAGATCGGGGCGCAGCTTGATCACCACATCGCCGCCCTCGCCATTGCCGGTGTCGAGCGTGAAGGTCAGTCTCTCGGCCATCAGTAGGTCTCCTCTCGTGTGGGCGCCTCACATAGGGATGTGCGCGGGGAAGTCCACGCGCCGCGCGCCTTGCTTTTGCGCCGCAGCGCAATAGACCGCCGGGCGCATGGCCGATCTCGATCAACGCACCCGCGACAGCGAGGCTCAGGACGCGGGCGCGGAGACGGAGTTCGACGCCGAGAACCGGCTGAAGCCCGGCTTCGTCGACCGCGTGCGCGCCGCGATCGACGCGGACGAGGAAGCGATCGCCTACGACCTGGTCGAGCCGCTCCACCCGGCCGACATCGCCGACCTGCTCGAACTGCTCGAGCCGCACGAACGGCGCGCGCTCGCCTCGGCCATCACCGACCTGATGAGCGGCGAGGTGATCGCCGAGCTCAACGATTACGTGCGCGACTCCATGATCGAGGCGCTGCCCGCCGCGGCCGTGGCCGAGATCGCCGACCAGCTCGACACCGACGACGCGGTGCAGCTGATCGAAGACCTCCAGCCCGCCGAGCAGCGCGCCATCCTCGACGAGATGGAGCCCGAGGGCCGCCTCGCGGTGGAGACCGCGCTCGCCTATCCCGAGGAGACCGCCGGGCGCCTGATGCAGCGCGAGCTGGTGGCGGTGCCCGAGACGATGAACGTGGGCGACCTCATCGATTACCTGCGCGACAATGACGGCCTCACGACCGAGTTCTGGGAGGTGTTCGTGGTGGATGCACGCCATCACCCGGTGGGCACCT
>Ga0210040_10009991_pt1 | contig 10958 bp, 8 predicted proteins | sample CryGeyCG12114_NA_FD_185462 | JGI IMG/M metagenome (GOLD analysis project Ga0210040, IMG submission 185462) | Groundwater microbial communities from aquifer - Crystal Geyser CG19_WC_8/21/14_NA (SPAdes) (version 2) | ecosystem: Environmental > Aquatic > Deep subsurface > Groundwater | place: USA... | reverse complement strand
CCAGCAATTTGCCCAGCAGCGCGGCCACCAGCGGGAACCAATAGAAACCCAAGAGCAAAAAACCAAGAATTAGGGCAACGTTGGATAAGAATACCGCGGCAATATTAGCGAGTAAAAAATAAACCGGGAACTGATGAAAATAGTAAAAACTCAGGGGCAATACGGCGAGCTGGGCCGCCAAAGAAGTACTCAGCAAAGCCCAAATCTGATCCGGTAACCAGGCATTTACTTCGAACCACGCATAAATTTTCGGCTGAAAATAAACAATGCCTACTACCGCCAAAAATGATAACTGAAAACCAACATCAAGTAAAAAATACGGGTTTTGGAGGAGCAAAAAGAAAGCTGCCGCCGCCAAGGTATTGTACATATTAGTTTGTTTCCGGAGAATTTTTGCACCTGAGATAAAGCTAAACATCACCACCGCCCGGAGCACCGAAGCTGATAAAGCTGTAACAAACCCGTACAACCAGATAAAACTAAGCAGCAGAATAAAACTCAGCACTTTATAGCCCTGCCGCTCACTCCATCGCCCAATAACGAAATTCAACACCCAAAACAACAAGGCAACGTGCAAACCCGAAACGGCCAATACGTGCATGGTGCCGGTGTTGGCGTAGGTTGTTTTAATATCCTCGGGCAAATAATCTTTGATACCCAATACCAACGCCGTTGCAATGCCGTATTCCCGAGCCGAAGGAATATTTTGCCGTAAAGTGGCATCCAGAAAATCGCGCAACCTTATACTGTAATATATAAGCCAATTAGGCGGCTGGTGCCCAGCCACTAGAAATTGGCCGGCATTTAAGTAGTGCTGGTGATATATTTGCTGATGCGCCAGGTATTCCTGGTAATTAAACTGGCCCGGATTTAGAGGTGCTTTAACAAATTGAGGAGCACCTTTTATAACGAGTACCGTGCCGTATTTCAGAGCTTTTGCCTTTCCTTCATTTTTGAAAGTGAGCCTGACATTACCCGAAACCCGCTGCCATTTATCATTAATTTTTATTTTAGTTAAAGCTAAAGTGGTAGAAACAGAATTAGGTTTATGGATAATATAATCGTTGACGACGCCCGTGTAGTACGCCACCGATTCTGGATAATGGGAAATATTGTTGGGCTGAGATTTGGCGGTGCGGAAATGAGTTTGTACAAAACCAGCCAGGAATATAGCTAATAAAGCTACTATGCCAGCCAAATTGTGTAGGTCCGCTGACTTTTTAAATCGCGCCAGAAACCAGATAAGCAAATAACTTAAAAGTAAAGCCGCAAAGGAAGGTAATATATAGGCCGGCAGCCAGTCTACGCGGAGGTAAGTAAGAATACCAGCACTAAAAAAGAAAACAATGCGCAAAAAAGGATAAGGCGCCCACTTAAGCACGAAAAACCATTTTGTAGTGATTTATATCGCATTCACTAAACATATCGCCCTCCGACTCAAAACCGTGCCGGGTATAAAAAGCAACAGCCGGCACTTGCGCGTGCAAATAAACTATTTGGTTAGGGTACTCCGCTTTTACATCCGTTAGTACTCTTTTTAGTATTTCGCTTCCCACCGCTTTATTCCGGTATTCCGGTAGTACCGCAAAACGCTCTAGTTTTACCCCGTTAAGCGTATTACGCCAACGGGCCGCACCGCAGGGCACCCCAGCATGAAAGGCTAAATAATGGTGCGCTGTTGCTTCGTGTTCATCGTATTCGGCACTGGCGGGTACTTTCTGTTCGTCTACAAATACTTTGCCCCGGATCGCGTAAGCGGCTTTTAAATCAGCAGGATCTTCTATTTTAAATACTTTAATCATCTGGATAGTGGTGTGCTGAGGAATTAGTTTAACTACCAACCTCTTGGCAAATTAGCATAAACCGACAATAAACGGATAACTCAAACTATTTTTTAAATCGGCATAGCTTAAAGCGAATTAAAGCAAAATATGTTCCTGTCCGCTAAAACTATATTTTTGATTTTTTCTAAAACTACAAAACCAATAAAAAAAATAGCGCCGGCTTTTAACCCGACGCTATTTTAATTACTACTATATTTTTTCAATCTTTATCTTTCTATCCGCACGGGCTCGCGGCTTTGCGCGGCTTCTTCGGCCTTGGTGTAGGCTTCAATAATAGATTTTACTAACCGGTGCCGCACTACGTCTTCAGCTTTCAGTTCCACTAAGGCAATGCCTTTTACGTCTTTCAAAATATGAATGGCCTCAATTAAGCCGGACTTCTGCTTTGTTGGTAAATCAATTTGCGAGCGGTCGCCGTTTATCATTACCTTCGAGCTGGGTCCCATCCGGGTCATAAACATTTTAATCTGCATCGGCGTGGTATTCTGAGCTTCATCCAGCAACACAAAAGCATTGTTTAACGTACGTCCCCGCATATACGCCAGCGGTGCTATTTCAATAATTTTGTTTTCGTAATAATACTTCAGTTTCTCCACCGGAATCATATCTTCCAGCGCATCGTAAATCGGACGTAAATACGGATCTACTTTATCTTTCATGTCGCCGGGCAAAAAGCCCAGGCTTTCGCCGGCTTCCACCACCGGGCGCGAAATAATAATTTTCTTTACTTCTTTATTCTTCAGAGCCCGTACGGCCAATGCTACCGAAATATAGGTTTTTCCCGTTCCGGCCGGCCCCAAAGCAAATACCATATCGTTTTTATCTACGGCATCTACCAACTTTTGCTGGTTGGCGGTTTTGGCTTTAATAATGCCGCCTTTGCTGCCGTACAATAATACGTCGGGCGAAGCAGGAATTATATTTTCTTCTAAATCGCCATCCGGCGCAATATATCGGTTCACGCTGTTTTGCGTTATGTGACCAAATTTATGATAGTGCTCAATCAGCGAAGACAAAACCTCATGAATTTTCGCTATCTCCGGCGTTTTGCCCTGAATTTTTATTTCGTTGCCCCGGCTGGTTATTTTGCTGCTCGGAAAAGCCGCCGCCAGGTGCTTAATATTTTGGTTATCAACGCCTAAAAAATCTATAAGCGAGATATTATCTAAGGTTATTACTTTTTCTACCAAATGCTTAATCGCTATTAATCGTGTACTGATGAAATTTCTATTTAAAATAATCCTTACTTTTGTAAAAAACAAAAATAGTGCAAATTTAATTCGTGCTTATGGCTTTGATTACGTTTTTATCTGACTTTGGATACACCGATCATTACGTTGCCGCCGTTAAAGCCAGTATATTAAAAACCTATCCCCAGGCCCAGATATTAGACATTTCGCACGCCATTGAACCCTTTAACATTCTACACGGCGTTTACGTTCTAAATGCTGTTTTCAGAGACTTTCCGGAAGGGAGTATTCATATTTTAGCCGTCGATTCGCAAGGAGCCGAGAAGGGCCGGTACCACGCTCTTAAATTTAAAAATCATTATTTCCTGGCGCCCGATAATGGCATTTTATCGTTATTAACCGAATCGCAGCCTGAGTTAATAGTGTTGTTGGATAGCGCCGGCAAAGTAGCCCATCCGGCTAAAGATATTCTGGCACCGGCCGCTGCTTTTCTGGCCCAAGGCGGCGATATGCTGGCCTTAGGCCCGGAAACAAATATAATGCGGGAGCTTATTAACCGCCAACTCCGCTTCAGCGACCACGCCATTACGGGCCACGTTATTCACATCGACCATTATGGGAACCTAATTACAGATATTTCCCGCGACAGCATGGATGCCATTGGCCACGGCCGGCAATTTACCATTAAGTTTGCCCGGGAAACCGTAGACCGCACCTACGACCAGTACAATGGCGTAGATGAAGGTGATTGCGTTTGCGTATTCACATCCCAGGGTTTTCTTTCCGTTGGTATTAACAAAGGCAACGCTTCCGAACTATTGGGCTTACATTTCGATTCGCGGGTAGATGTTAACTTTTATCCCACCACTCCCATTTAAATCCTGCTTTAGCGCCTAAACCAGCAAAAGCAAATTAGGTCTCTCTTAAATCTTACCTGAAAGTAAAAAGAACCGCTTATCTGTTACCATGATCTCCGGCCTAATTATAGTTGGTTAGTTTTTCAATGATTCCATGGCCGAGCCGTGAATTTTGAGAGCAATATATTTATCCAGGCTGTTCAGGTTGTATCCTTTCTCGCGCGACTGTTTTATAAAAGTGCCGTCGATGCCGTGTATTTTAGCTTCCACCACCTTGTTCATGGCTATGTTCTGGAAACCAGCTTTTTTAAGATCCTCCACATACGCCCCGTTTACCCCGTGAATTTTAGCACTTACAATATCCCGGAAGTCTAAATCTTTATACCCCATGGCTTTTATTTCTTTTACTGAAGTAGGGTTTAGGCCGTGAATTTTTGCTTCCAAAACCTGGCTGATGGTTAAATTCTCAAAGCCCACCGATTTCAAATCACTGATGTAAGCGGGATTGATACCGTGTATTTTTAATTCTATTATTTTATCCAAACTTAAATCGCCAAAACCAAGACTTTGTATTTCCTTGATGGCCTCTGGTTTTACCCCGTGTATTTTAGCGTTTATTACTTTATCTAGTGAAATATTAGCAAAGCCGGCACTTTTCAGGTTTTGCACGTACACCGTACTCACGCCATGAATTTTAGCTTCCATCATTTTCTTCATACTTACATCGGTATAGCCCAGCCGCTGCAGTTCCTGCACATAGTTCTCGTCGATGCCGTGGATTCTGGCCTCCACTACTTCCTGAATAGATGGTTTTCTGTTGCTATGCTTTTGGAACAAAGCAATATATTTTTGAAAAGTTTCCTGCGGAATGCCGTGTATCGCTAACTCTAACAAGCGGTTGCCGCTTACTTCGTTGTATTCTTTTTTTAGAAAGTTAACATAGGTCTTGGAGATATTGCCTAAAAACAAATGAAATAACCAGTTTTGATCGGTACTGGTAATGTTGTTACTGCTCAGGAATTTTTGAAAGCCAGCATCTTCGGTAAAGGTATATTTCCCCTGCCCTACTTCCGCATTCAAATTTCCGGTAAGCTGCAACGCACCGGTTTCTTTGGTCATTACAAAAGTTTCGGGGCCACTTTTCTTAAAAAGATTCTGATTAAAGCATTGTGACATGTTCCAGGTAGATGCTTGTTTACTGCCTTTAAACTGAATGCAATATTCGTTTCCTTCCCGGCTACTATACCAAAAACCCTGGGTCATATCGGTCCGGTCGCCATGAATATTGATGGACAGTTCCCTGGAATTTTTACTCGCTTTTGGGGGCATATCGGCCGGTGCAGGAGCAGGCGGCGTTGCCGGTAAAGGTTCACGGGCCGGTTGCGCCGGAGCCGGAGCTGGTTCCGGTACAGGTTCCAGGAGTTGCGCAGGCGTTTCCGGTACTTCCGGTGCTAAAGGTATTTCGACTGGAGTTAATACCCGTATAGTTTCGTTAATGGTTTCTTTTATATCCAATGCTATTCTTTCCATGGGCTGAGGAGCCTCAGGCGGTGTTGGAGCGGTCATAGCAGGATTGACCTGCTGGCTAACGGCCGGCTCATTGATAAGTAGGAGTATTCCAAAGAAAAGAGGCACCAGAAAAGCATATTTCCAGTAAGCTTGCGGGGTAGATTTTTTAGCGTTCATCATCATTATTCTTTGTTTTAGCAAGGATTGATTATAATTGGTAGTAATGTTAAGAGGCTTGTTTGGTACCGCTATCTGTAATAAATTTAGCTGGTACTTATCGCGGGGAACCTGCTCTTTTTCCAATAGCAGGGCATCGGTTTGGTACTCGTTGTTTTTTTCGATTTCCTTTTTTAAGAGCCAAACCAAGGGATTAAACCAAAGCACAATTACGGCTATTTCGGCTATTAATAAATCCAGGCTATGGCCCAAGCGGGCATGTATTTTTTCGTGCGCAATAATCTGCTCGTAGGTTTCAAAATCATAATCATTAGGATAAATAAAAATATAGCGAAAGAAAGAACATGGCGCTTGCCTGCTTTCGGTACTAACCAGCACATAATCTCCATCCTGCATCTTATCGGAAGCCCGACTGATTTTATATAAAATACTACCTAACTGAAAGAGCAGGCTTAAGGCAAAAACAGCCACTCCAAACAAGTAAAGCATACTTAGCCAAAACAGCCACCCGTAATTTGCTGCTACTAAAACCAGATTTTCCGTTTTCGTTTTTGGTTCGGTTTCGGCTACGGATTTCTTCCATATCGGCTTATTTTGACGGGGCAGTACTAAGTTTGCCGGCTCCTGTTTATTTACCGGTTCGGTTACCTGCAACCTAGTTGTTTGATTCGAAGTTGTTTGTAGCGATACCGCTTCCTTTACCTTAGACTGCTGAAACAAAGCGGCCAGATAACCCTGCTGATGAACCAAGGGTGGCAAAGTAACAAAAGGCAGCGCAAAGGCCAGCGCAATACAACCCAGCAGGTAAAACCGATTGGCGGCAAAGAAGCTTTCCTGCTGCAACAAGAACTTATAAAACAGGAAACCAATAGTAATAGCGAAGGAGGCTTTTAGCAGTAACTCAATCATGGCTTTAAATTTTAGCTGTTCTTTTGAGATTTTATAATGCGCACTAATTCATCTAATTCTTCATTGGAAAGATTTTCTTCTTTGGCAAAATGGGTAATCATTTTGGTGAAGGAATTGCCGAAATACTTTTGTTTAATGCTGGCTACATCTTGTTGCCGGTAATCGGCAAGCGTAACTAAGGGCGAATACCTAAAAGTATTTCCCAGTTTTTCGGCCTGCAAAAAACCTTTGTCGGTTAAAATTTTAACCATAGTTGCCACTGTGTTGTAGTGAGGCCTGGGTTCGGGCAACGCTTCTATAACATCCTTTACATAAGCTTCTTCCAGCTGCCAGATAATCTGCATAATTTGCTCTTCTCGTTTTCCTAATTTCTGCATGGTATTATTATTTTCATCAATACTACTAATCTATTCGGATATATCCTAATACATTAGTAAATAAACTAATTCATTAGGAGTATTTTTTTTTCATGCTTGGTTAAAAGCTCGATTTTTGCTGCCTTACCTGCATATCAGCATCTTGAATTATTAAAAAGAATAGCCCTTATTGCATCCGTAAATACCTTGGGCCAAGCTTTTCTGACATTATTGTATATAAAATCTATTTTAGCCGTAGTAATTAAATTAATCTATTTAGCTATGAACTTATTTGTCTATACCTCTTTAAATGAAGTTTTGAAATCTCATCTGCGAGAACAATTACCCGCCACGGTGCAGCCCACTTTTAGAGATGAATTATCTGAAAGCGAGCTGTTAGATGCTTTTAACTCGGCAGAAATAATCATGGGCAATCCACCGGCAGCTTGGTTTGAGCAACTCCCGCCCCAGTTGGCCTTCTGGCAATTAGAGTCGGCCGGATTTGAAAGTTACCGCCACTTGCACGTGACATTTCCGGTTGCCAACATGGGCGATTTTTATGCCCAACCTTGTGCCGAAACCATGGTAGGTGGCATTCTGGCTTTTTACCGGAGCCTACCGTTGTTGGTAAGATACCAGGATCAAAAGAAATGGGTAGGAAATAAAATCCGGCCTAACCTTAATTTATTAGGCCATAAAAAAGTAATGATTTTAGGTGCCGGGTCTATTGGCAAGTCGGCTAAGCAAATGTTGCTGGGGTTTGGCAGCGAAGTAAAAATGACTGCCCGCCGCAATCCCGAAGCGGATATGCATTCTCTGGATGAGATCTTGGCCGCCTTGCCCGAAACCGATGTGGTTATTAATACCCTGCCGGGCGGATTAGAGAAATATGTTTCGGCTGAGTTTATACAAGCTATGAAACCCGGAAGTTTATATGCGAGTGTGGGCCGAGGCAAAACCACCGATGAGCAAGCCTTAATTACGGCTTTGCAGCAGGGCAAATTAGCTGGCGCCGTGTTAGACGTTACCGAGCAGGAACCTTTACCCGAAACAAGTCCTTTGTGGGAAATGGAAAATGTAATCCTAACCCAGCACACCGGCGGGGGTTATTGGGCCGAAGATGAGGGAAAAGTTAAGAAGTTCCTTAGCAATCTAACCCGATTTCTCCAAAAAAAGGAAATCGAAAGCCAGGTTAATCTGACGCAAGGCTATTAAGAGGAAATGCTTTTACCATAGGTATTGCAGGCATTATTGTTATAATGTTGTTTAGATTTTACTTTGGAAGAGAATAAATCTTTTTGTTTTCTTTGGATATTTAAATCTAGTACAATAAGCCAGTAAAAAACAGATAACGCAACAAACAAAATAAATCCTAATGCTACAATCAGATAGATAGACATATAAAAGTGATAGTTAATTATTAATACATATTGATTTGTAGTGCTTTATAACGTATAGCTTACAATAATATAAATAATAATTAACTATAATATTACTATATTGTTAAATCTTCATAGTCGAAATATGAGAATAATAGTATTTACCACAAAAATTCCGCACTAAACGAATATGGATTTTGTATAATTACCTACACTAAATAAAGTTGATTGCTTTAAATACTTAATAAAGTGGCTGAAGCTACTGCTAAGATGCTATTCTAGTTGTTTACTACTCCACCTAATTAATTACGGAGTATTAAAAGAACAAGAAAACCGAATTATAAAGTCTAAAAATTACAAAATTCAGCTTTGCTGGCAAGAAAATCGGCCATAACTAAAGTGAAGGTAATAAGAGGACAGGTTATTGCTAACCTAATCACTTTTTAACAAAGTAGGGCAAGTGTACTCAAAACCTCCGTCAGGCAGGGGGTCGGCTTTATCTGTGAGGCATAAATAAGGCTTTATACCAAGGTGGTTTATTACAAGCGAAGATATTTAGCTTTCTTTTCAGAGTCTTATAAGTTAAGATTTTGCTTGGAGAATATACATCTGTAAAGCTTAGTTAAACTTAAGCAGGATTCTTGTAGTTTATACAATTATGGCTTTTACTGAGTCAGGTGTTTATCAACATAAAAAAACTAATAAAGTTTAAAAGACATGGCTATAATGCTGTTATTAGCATTATAGCCATGTCTTTTGATCTTTATAGAAATACGGAAAAACGCCAGAAATTAGGGCTGGAATTCATAACCAAACCTATCCGTTGGCTTAACCAACAGACATATAGCTCTGAACCAAATTATTTTTTGCTAATAGTAATGCCGGTGAATGAAAAATTGAATTTAACCTTCTCGATTATATTTTCAGAGCATTATTTTATCGGTATACTTTTGCCCAAACCGATCTGTAACTTCAATGCTGATATCTTTTGCCTGGGCCGATACTTTGGCAAAGAAAAGATGATCGGTTAAACTTGGATCTACAAATTTATGTCTAGCCGGCAAATCAGCACCGGCGTGTAGTTCTACGGATAGTGGATCTTGCCCTATTTCCTGTTTCATGGCACCCTGGTCCTTCCCGTTTTCAAACCAGTTTACTTTCCATTCCGGGTCCCAATTCCAAACATTTACCACCACTTCATCCGGGCGGCCGGGCACACTGCCTTTCGGGTAAACCCGAAACTGGTGATTTCTATCTTTCCCAACTGATTTATAGTACCATTTTAATTCGCTGCCGTTTACCTCGTATACGCCATAACCGTTGGGCGTACCGTCGCTACAAATTGGTCCGGTCCACCAGGCGCCGCAAACTGCCCCGTGGGTGTGCTCTATGGTATTTCCTTCCATAACTTTTTCACAAACGTGCGTATGGCCCGACATGATATGCGTTTTAAAGGGCTTTAAAATCCGGTAGAGCTCTGCCCGGTTGGAAACCACCCCACCTAGGGCATCTTCTTTCAACTTTTCCCGTCTTTTATTCCCGCTATTTACCGGTATGTGCAGCGAAAGTACCACGGTGGAGCCGGGCTTCACCAGGCTTAAATCCTGCTCCAGCCATTGCAGTTGTTTTTCGGTGAGGTAACCAATATATTTTTTGGCCGTGCCAATAAAAAAGACATCGTCTAACACCACATAATGAATTTCTCCGCGGTTAAAGGAGTAGTAAGTAGGCCCAAATAATTTTTTAAAAGTGTTGCCGGAACCCTCATCCGAACGGGATTTGATATCCATGTCGTGGTTCCCAATTACCTGGAAGAAAGGAATACCCACTATTTCTACGGCTTTTTTATAATCATCAAACAATTCAAACTTATCCCAAACCAAGTCGCCGCAGCCAATACCGTGTATAAGTTTGTTATTACCATATTGCGCCACCAGGTTCTTCAAGTCCGGAGCCGAAACGCTAACGAGTTGTTCGGCATCTTTTTTATCAATTATCTGGGGATCAGCCCAAACCACAAAGGTATGTTGGGTATCATCCACGTTTAGTTTTTGCAACGCAAAATCTGCCGTAAAAGAAGTTGCGTTATCGGGCAGAGGTTTAAAAAACTGCGTAATGCCTTTTTCCTGCGGAAAAGCGTATCCCCGCGGAATGGACAGGTACACGAACTCCGCCGTGCCGTTACTTTGGAGCATGTACTTGCCATTTTTATCGGTTTGCACTACGTTAAAACCATCCGTAACGGCCACACCGGCAATACCCGAGCCATTTTGGTGTACCTTGCCTTTGATTGCTATTTGCCCTAGTTTAACTTTTTGATTTAAACTTTTATCAGCCGATTGGGCTTGCGAGGAGGTAACCGGTAAGCCTACCCCTAAACCCAACAACCCCAGGCTTTGTAGAAATTTTCTGCGAAACATATCTTTCTTTTTTTATTCCTAAACTATGCAAAAACCAGCTTATTTCTCCCACCAAACTTTGGTGTTAATATCGTCGCCGCCCATATTGGCTACGGCTTCTTTGTAATGCGCATTATTATTGGTAATTACCGTAGTGGGGTACCGGAAACGCACCGGCATTATTTTATTATTTACCATTCCTTCGCCTTTAGGCAATTCCGGAAAACCAGTCCGGCGGTATTCAAACCACTGCTGATAATCATTAAAATATAAGGCATAATATTTTTGCAGCATAATACGCTCCAGGGTACCATTATAAGCGGTGTAAGCAGTAGTAG
>Ga0210040_10009990_pt1 | contig 10958 bp, 12 predicted proteins | sample CryGeyCG12114_NA_FD_185462 | JGI IMG/M metagenome (GOLD analysis project Ga0210040, IMG submission 185462) | Groundwater microbial communities from aquifer - Crystal Geyser CG19_WC_8/21/14_NA (SPAdes) (version 2) | ecosystem: Environmental > Aquatic > Deep subsurface > Groundwater | place: USA... | reverse complement strand
ATATCATTCAGCACATGTCCGCCATCCGAACCGGTGCCCACGTAGGCGCTTCCGTCGATGGTGAAGGAAACAGCCCCGGTACGCGCGACACCGCCGAAATTGGCTTTAGGTGTCCAGCTACCAACCAGGTTTTCATCGCTGTCGCTGTCACAAGAGGTAAACACGCACAGGCTGAACAGGAAAAATAAGCCTGTCAGCAGGCGCATGTGTTTAGAGAGAATGCTCATATAGCCTGTAATCCTTATTTAATGGTCGTATAGTAAATTCTTAACTTAATGCTCTGCTGCTGGCTTCCTGCCCCGCCGACAACCAGCTTGCTTACTCCCTGCGTAAACGACGCCGGCGGAGGGGCCAGCAGGTAAGCAAAGCTGCCGGGGTTCTCCTTGTTCAGATATTCCCGCAGGTATGAAGTTATATTGAAGTCGTAACGGCCGCTTGGGTTCTGCTGGTCCGGCTCTGTATATTTATACGTGACAGCCGCCGGGCCTGAGGAAGTTTGGGAACTGATGGCATTAAGCGGCACATTGGAGCTGTTGGTTGTGTAAAGGCCTAAGAAAGCAGGTGCAGGATATGGAAACTGCGTGGTGTTGTTCAACGGCTCAACCACCAGCACCGCTCTGTTTATAAGCTCTGCCGGCACAAGCGCTTTCAGTTTTTCCAGGTACGGAACATCAATCCGGATCATCAGGCCGGCTCCTCCCTGGGCTACACTTACATTGCCTGTCTGGCTGGCTGGCACTGCCTCGCTGCCACGCATGATGCCCGCTAACTGGCTCCCCTCAAAATCAGTCAGTAACTGGTTGTACTGCAGCGTGGGGTTAACCGGGAAATCCCGAGTGCGGGCGGTGCTGGTGCCATCCACAGTTTCCGTATAATACAACCTGACCAGGGCAGGCGTCGACGAAAAACCGACAACGGCGCTACCGGCAGTGCTGGCAATCTCCAGGCCCTGAAAATAGTTCAGAAAGCTGGCGGCCTCTGTCAGCCGGGGATCGTTTGCTTTTTTCAGGCCGAGCCATTCCTGCCCCAGTTCATCAGAAAGAGAAATGGCGATAGTATCCTTGCTGACAGGCCTCGGTGTGATAGTGAACGAACTGATGGCCTCGGACGTCGTTGCAGTTTTGCTCACATTGTAGAGCCCGTTGTTGGCATATAAGATCGAGTAGGGCTCCTCGTTGAAGAAGTACGGTGACAGCGGGCGCGGCGCAAGGGCACTCGTAACCCTATATATATCGAAGGCTGCGGCCTGCGTAGTGTCGCCGTAGTAGTAGCTGGAGTAAGGCATCACCAGCTTCAGGGAGTCGTAGGTTACATCGCCTGTCACCGTCCAGGCAGTGCTGCCCAGGCCAACCTGGAAAAAAGCGTTGGCGATGAGGGTGCCGCTGTATGGGTTTGAATACTGGCCTGCCAGCATAGTACCGGAGCCGGAGGTTGTGAGTGAGTCGAGGAACACCGTGGACACATCAACGGTGAGCGTGTCGGTGTACCTTCCGGAGATGTTATCATCCACCAGCCCCAGCCCCAGTTCATTCGGGTCATCGCAGGAGGCAAGCGCAACGCAGCAGCAAAGAAACAGCGTTACTTTATTTTGCAGAAGCGTCTTAATTCTTGAAAATTGCATATTGTTTTATACTGTTATAAACAGATTCTCCCTTAGGTTTGATTACAGGATTGTTGCGCCGGAGCTGAAAACACGGCTACCTGGACACCCTTGCTCCGCTGCAGAAACACAGCCAAACGTCAGGCTCAGCCCTCCGCAGAATAGTATGAAAAGCCTATTTTTTTATCAGCCCCAAATATAACACTATATTTTCGCTATCAGAAAGATAATGTCCTATAGTAAACTTCATTCCTGATCAATTATTGCACACCTGCCCTGCGGGGACTGCTTCCTGCAGCCGCGGGTACTCAAGTGAACAGAGCCGGTGTGAAATCAGAAAAGCCTGCCAAACATGACAGGCCTTCTGCTTAAATCAACCAATCTTAATCAAAACAACTTGTACTAACTGTAGGTATCTGGTATCACTGATTCAATGCTTCGGCAGTGCACACGCGCACTACCCGCACCGCCGGGTATATAATATTCACCGCAGTGCAGATCTGCGTCGGCTCCTCGTTTAGCTCAAGCGACACGCTGAGGCGGCGCCCTTGCTGCCGGTACTCCACCGGCAGGCTGTTGGTGGTAACAAAACCGCCGTGCAACTGGCCTATATAGCTGTTGCTCTGCCTGCCTGTTGCATTCGTGTCGTCCTGCAGCTTCAGCACATACCAGCCGCTCTGGCAGTTGTCCGGTCCCACCACCTCGGCCTGCAGGCAGGTAGGCGAAGGGTCGTTCTTCTCGGAACAGCCCACGGCCAACACCGACAGGCAGAGGTAAACGAGCACGATACAGAGAAAGCTTTTCATGGTAACCTGGCTAAGTTTTAAATTAACTGCCTCCAGGCGGCGCGCCTGGAGGAGCGCCGCCTGGAGGCAGTTTTTCATAGCTTTATTTTAGAACAAGTAATGGTATTGTAACCTTAAGTATCCTGCCGCTTTAGCCGAGCAAGGAGAAGACAAGCAGCAGCAGGAGCACATACCAGCCATACAGGTTTTGCTGCAGCACTATGTTCAGCATCTCAAAAGCATTGCGAATGGCATTCATAGTGGCTGCAGGTATGGGTTGAAGTGCGTACTCGTTTAAGGGACCCGACTCGCGCCAGCAGGGTTGCATCGCAGCAAAAAATCACCTGCTTTTTTTCGCCCCGCCCAGGTCATAGTTCAGGGCCATGTTCAACCCGATGGTATAGGGCTTGCCCTGCGAGGCCTGTGTGCCCTCAGGGTCTGCCAGCAGTGTGCTGAAATAGTGCCTCACCTGCGGCCCCAGCGTCACCGAAACACTGTTGGCCAGCCGTTTGCCTACCCCGGCCGAGACGTTGCCTGACCACTGCAGCTTGCGGAACGGCGAGTTCTCGTTTACATCGTATTTTACATCCTTCACATCCGAAGCAGAGGCCAGAACAGTGGTTTGCAGCAGTATGTTGACCGCTACGCCCGCGCCGCCGTACCAAAACCAGTCTTTGCCCATGTTGCCTTCGTACTGCAGGCCCACCGGCACCGTGAGGTTGCGGTAGCGGTAGTTCACTTTGTACTCCGGCGTTTTGGCTACCACCAGGGAGTCTGTCGCAAATTCCGGGCTAATGGAAGGTACGAAGATATTCGACGGCCCGTTGGTATTGCTGTAGGTACCGGAGAACGTGTTGCCCCAGAACTGCTGTATGGTATAGCTCGATTTAGAGCGGGCGGTATTCTGCAGAAACCCTAAGCCTGTAAGCAGCTTGAGCTTTTTCCCTAACCGGAACCCGGCCTTCACCTCCACGCCATAAGAGAAGCCGGGATCGGTGTTCTCCTCGTACTCCTCCCGGGCCTGGTCTATATATAACGAGGACATGGCAGTGGTAGAAGGATCGGCCAGGGAGAAGCTTTGCCTGCTGGAGGCGCTCACCATCTGGTTCGGGATGCCGATGTTCTGCTCGAAGTAGCTTGGCGCATAAGCCATGCCTAACGACCAGCGACCTTTTTCCCGGCCCTCCTCTTTTTCTGATTTCTTCGGAACGGCCGCTGCCGCTACTGCTTCGGAACGGGCGAGGGCCAGCGCCTTCTGCTCCTCTTCCTGCTGCCGGGCACGCGCCATTGCCTGTGCATTCTGTGTTTTGAAATCGTCGGGAGCGCCAGGCACTGGCGTTGAGCCGGCCATGGTCTGGCGGCCCGGCGTGCCGCTGCCAAGCGCTGCCGCGCCTGGAGACCCGGCCATCATAGCCAGTGTGCGGCTAATAGACTTGTAGAGGCGCAGCGGGCTTTCTGCAGCGCCGGGCCTGGCACTTGTTGCCCGCGCCGCCGCAATTCTCAGCGAACTGACAGCCAGCGTTCCGCTGCCGGCTTCATCCAGCGGCACCGGCATAATGCCTGTTTCAGCGGCTGGGATGGCACTTTTTTCGCGTTGTGGGACGGTAAGCAGGGCATTTGCCAAGGCGCTGCCGCTATGGGCTATTGGCTGGCGGCTGGCTCCAACTGGCGTTTCTGCTGCTGGTTCCGCCACGGTGGCTCCTTTTGCTGCGGCCATGGCAGTGGCTTCTGCCTGTTGCGCTGTTTTGTCTGAAGAGGCCGGGGCAACGGTGGCGGCTGGCGCAGGAGAAACAGTAGCCAGGGGCTGTTGCGTGGCCGGAGCGCCGCCGAAGTAATAGGCACCTGCACCGCCTGCCAGAATCAGAAGCGCAACGCAGGCGGCGGCCAGCTGGCGGTAAAACACCATTCGCTTTTTATACTCGCCGCTTTCCTGCACCGTCAGACTGTGGTCTATACGGCTCCAAAGATGCTGAGACGGAGACGACTCAGCATCATACATGCGGTTCCTGAACTCCTCTTCGAGTTTGCCGCGCTTATCGTTAGCTGCTGATGACATTTTCCCTAAAGTTATTTTCCTGGCGGGAGATCATACCCTGCAGTATGGCTCTCGCACGTGAGTATTGTGACTTCGAGGTGCCCTCTGAGATATCGAGCATCTCCCCTATTTCCTTGTGGTTATAACCTTCAATGGCATAAAGGTTGAACACCATACGGTAGCGGGGGGCAAGACTTTGAATCATGCTGAGCAGTTCATCCAGAGAGTAGCCTGTCAGGCTGAAGCTGTCGGAAGCAAGGTTGTTGACCTCATCCGCCTCATGCGACACCGTGAGCAGCTGCTTGCCGCGCAGGTGCTTCAGAGCGGTGTTCACCATGATCTTCCGTATCCAGAACTCCAGCGGGCAGTCCCGCTTGAATTTCCCGATATGAGTGAACACTTTTACGAACGCCTCCTGCATAATGTCTTCAGCCTCGAACGTGGTAGGGGCATACCGCAGGCAAACCGCCATCATTTTCTTTGAGTACTGCTCATACAGGAGCCGCTGCATGTCGCGTTTGCCCGCGATGCACCCCTCTATGAGTCTTTCCTCATCTGACTTTGGTTTTGTAAAAAGCTTCAAAAACTGCCTGTTTAGTTTGCCCTACACACCCACATGATACTTAACTGTATCAATTGGTTGCAAGCGGCTGAAAATATTTTTCGGAACAATGCCCGCGGATACATGTATATACATTAAACCGGCTGCATAGCGTAAGTAAATATACAGAAATGTGGCGCTTTTGATTGCTCCTGCCGGAGCCTTATATGCTGAGGATAAACGTTTACCTAACCGACTAACTATGAAAGTACTGATCATGTATTACTCGCTCTATGGCCACATCAGGAAAATGGCAGATGCCGTAGCCGAGGGTGTGAAGCAAGTAGAAGGGGCTGAGCCTGTGCTTCGGCGCGTGCCCGAGACGCTGCCGGATGACATTATAGCGGCAACCGGCGCGAAAGAGGCACAGCAGGAGCTGCAGAAGATACCCGTGGTTACGCTGGACGACATGCGCGAGGCAGCGGCCATCATGCTCGGGGTGCCTACGCGCTACGGCAATATGTGCGGGCAAATGCAGACATTCCTCGACTCTACCGGGCCGCTCTGGGCAAAAGGCGAGTTGGTGGGCAAGGTAGGAGGCGCCTTCACAAGCACGGCTACACAGCACGGCGGCCAGGAGTCTACCATTCTGCATGCACACGTTGCGCTGCTGCACCTGGGCTTGGTCATTGTGGGGCTACCGTACAGTTTCCAGGGCCAGACAACGTTGGAGGAAATATCAGGCTGCTCCCCCTACGGTGCTTCCACCATTGCCGGCGGACAGGGCGAGCGCATGCCCAGCGGAAACGAACTGGACGGCGCCCGTTTCCAAGGGAAACACACTGCCGGAATCGCAAAGAAACTACAGTAGCAAGAACTTCTCCTTTCAAACCTATATAAACAGCGAAGCCTTCCATATGGAAGGCTTCGCTGTTTATATAGGTCATTGGCTGGCACCTTAAAGCATGTGTAGGTGCAGCAGTTTGTAGCCGAACACCAGTAACAGCGTTGCCAAGAGTAGCCAGGCGTAACTCACTACTTTAAGGGCTACCGCCGAAGTATCCCCGGTACTGCTCATTTCCTCGTATGCCTGTAACCGTGCCTCCTGCCGCACGTTTCTGCTCAGCAGCTGGTATGAAAAGCGCAGGGTAGCCGCTACAATCACGACATCATCGATATAGCCGAAAACCGCCGTCAAATCGGGGATCAGGTCAACAGGGCTAAGGGCATAACCGATGGCCAGCGCCAGCAGCACGCGCACGTATCAGCCGACACGGCCATCGCGGTAGGCCAGGTACAAGGCATATATTTCGGTGTTAAGGGTATGCGTTTTCTGCTTCAGGGTATGTAGCTGCGTCATCGTCAATTCTTTCATTTTGTACTTTTTACGAAGACGGACCTGCAAATACTTGTACTAAGTCAAGTTAATGCTATGGTTCTGCTGCTACACAGGAAGGGTAACGGGGTATATAGCTTCCATGCAGGAGAAATCTCCCGCAGCTTTAGTATCTGCAACGAAGCGCGGCGGCACCCGGAGCCAAGCAAGTCAATTCCTCAGGCATTCCAGATGTCCCAGGCAGCGTCGGCCTGGCGGTAGAGCATGCCCAGGCCATTGCAGGTGCTGGCACCAACGGCTTTGCCATGCTTCAGAAACTGCGTCTCCTCCGGGTTATATACCAGGTCATAGAGGTAGTGCTGTGGGGTAAGCGCCTCATAGGGCAGGAGGGGCGCCGCCGCTGTGTGCGGGTGCATACCTAGCGGTGTTGTGTTGATGATAAGGTTGTAGCTCTGTAATAACGCTGGCGTTAGCTGCTCGTACGTGAGTTGCTGCGGCGCAGACACGCGCGATACAGTTATATACGGAATCAATAAGTCATCCAGGGCGACCCAAACGGCCTTGGCGGCCCCTCCGGTGCCCAGCACCAGCGCCTGCCCCCGCGCCTGCAATGGGTAAAAAGCCTCCAAAGCAGCTCTGAAGCCGATATAGTCGGTGTTAAAGCCTTTGGTTTTGCCCTCTCTTATCCGGATGGTGTTCACGGCGCCAATGCTTGCGGCGGCGGCATCGAGTTCATCCAGCAGCGGCATCACGTCCTGCTTATATGGCACCGTCACATTCAGCCCCACCAGTTTCGGCTCCCGCTGCAGCAGCGCCGTTAGTTCCTCCGCCTCCGGCAACTCATACAACTCGTACTGGGCATCGGGTATGTTCTCCCGCTCAAATTTTTCAGTGAAGTATTTCTTTGAGAAGGAGTGGCCAAGCTTTTTACCGATGAGTCCGAACTTGCGCATATAGCTTATACTTTTGGAGTGTCGTCTTCTGTGAAATGGTCGATGAGGTACACAAGCAGGAAGCCGAAGATTGCCAGCACGATGCCATACACCAGGTAAGACTCGCGCCCTGTCAGCGTTTCGTAAGCGCCCGGCAGCACGTTTTGCTGCACCAGCGGCTTCACTTCCCCGTGCCTGTCGGTATAGGTCTCCAGCGTTTCCTTCCAGGGCCACACTTTGTTCAGCGAGCCGACCATAAAACCAGTGAGCAGGGCCACTGTGGCGTTGTGATAGTTCTTGAGCGCCCAGTTCAGCACATGCGAGAAGGCGAGGATGCCCACCACGCAGCCTAGCCCGAACACGGCAACGATACTGATGCGCAACTCTTTGACGGCCCCCAATATAAACTCGTACTTGGCCAGCAGCACCAGCAGGAAGCTACCGGAAATACCCGGCAGAATCATGGCGCAGATGGCGATGGCACCGGATATAAAGATAAACCAGTAGGCCTCCGGCGTTTGCGTGGGTGTGGCCACGGTTACATAGTAGGCGATGCCCGCGCCAAGCAGCCCGAATATAATAACGCCAGCCGTCCAGCGCGTGATCTTCTTCCCCACTACCACGGCAGAGGCCACGATCAGCCCGAAAAAGAAGGACCACAGCATCTCGGGGTAATTTTCCAGCAGGTACAGGATAACGCGGGAGAGCGAAACAACCGAGAACAGGATACCCGACAGCAGCACCACGAGAAAGCTGCCGTTGATGTGCCGCCAGAAGTCCGTCAGCCGGAAGCGCAGCAGCATTTTGACAGCCTCACCATTTACCGAGCGAATAGAACCAAGCAGTTCCTCGTATATACCTGTGATGAAGGCAATGGTACCGCCCGACACACCCGGCACCACATCGGCAGCGCCCATGCCGGCCCCTTTCGAGAACAGCAAGAGGTATTCCTTTAAAGATCGTCTTTGCATAAGAATGATAACAGCAATGGCCTGGTGGCCAAAAAGCAGAATTGCCCGTGCGGCCATACCGACGGGCAATTTATGGTTTTGTATTTATAGTTTAACCTTTCAGGTTCGAGTTTTCTGTATCCAGGAAATGGCTGAACGTGTCGCCGCGCAGGCCCAGGCGGATGGTCTCCAGCGGAATCACCTCGCTTGGGGCAATATTGCCCAGGTTCACGTTCGCGCCCAGCAGCTTGATAAACCACACCTGCTGTGCCTTCTGCGGGGCTTCCCACAGAATTTTCTCAAACGGGATCTTTGTTAGGATTTCCTCCACCAGGCCGCTCCGCACCTCCCCGGTAGACCGGAACAAGCCGACGTTGCCGCCTTCGCGGGCCTCGCCGATCACTTTCCAGGCACCTGATTCCAATTCTGCCTGCATCAGCCTGATCCACATATACGGCGGGATGATTTTCTGGTCGTCCTTGGAGCCCACCTCCGACAGCACCGTTACCTGCTCGGAAAGCGTTCTGATATAATTGCACTTCACTTCATGGTCCATCTCCAGGGAGCCGTCCGACACCTCTGCATAAGTCATGTTGTACTTGTCGAGCACGCGGCGGTAGTCCTCAAACTGGTTGCGCACAATGAAGGCCTCGAAAAGCGTGCCGCCGAAATAAACCGGTATACCGGCGGCGCGGTACACATCCAGCTTTTTCTGCAGGTTCGGCACCACATACGAGGTGGCCCAGCCCAGCTTCACGATGTCCGTGTACTCTCCGGCGACTTCTATAAAATCCTCTACTTCCCGTATACTCAGGCCTTTATCCATGGCCATGGTATAACCCCGTTCGCGTGGCTTTGGCTCACGCGCTGGAATGCTGTTCAGCGAATAATTCATCTACTTCTATTTGCGATACTGATCAATTAATCGGGACAAGGCTCGCTGCGACTCCAGTTCAGGGAAGAACTCAAAGAGCAGCCGGTGCTTATCGAAGTCCAAAACTAACGCATTTTCCAGATAATTGTAAGCTTCGCGGTATTTTCCTGCCGAAAGCATATAGGCGCAGGCCCTGTAATAGAGCTCTGCCTCCTTCGGCTGAATCTCAATAGCATTCAAAATTATGTCGGTAGCCTCCTCAAAATTCCCCTGCTCATACAGGATAATAGACCAGTTGAGGTAAATATCCTTGTCATCCGGCCGGATGCCGGCGGCGCGCTCGTAGCTCTCCAGCGCCGACACCACATGGCCGACATGGTACTCCGCAGCGGCCAGCGCCACCCAGTAGTCAGCGCTGTCGTCGTACAGGTCCACGGCTTTCTTAAAGAAGTGCACCGCCTCGTACCACTTGCCCTGCGCATCCAGAATCATCCCGATGCCAAACCAGGCCTCGTCCATCTCCGGGTCCATGTCCACGGACTTCTGGTAGTAGCGCCGGGACAGGTCCCACTGCTGCAGCTTCTCATAGCACTCGCCAATGTTGCAGTACACTTCGGCAGAAGGCGCGCTATGCTCCACCATCGCGTTAAACGCTTCAATCGCCTTGGGGTAATCGCCGATAAACACCAGCGCGTTGGCCATGTTGTTGTAGGCGGTGATGAACTTGGGGTCGATGATGGTGGCGTAGTCGTAGGCGGCGATTGCTTTGTCGTAGGCGGCCATTTTGTTGTACATGTTGCCCAGGTTAAACCAGGCCACGGAAGAGTAAGGCTCGTTGTCCACGAACTGCTGGAAGAAAGGAACGTTCTCGCTGAGCGTGTTGGTCACCTCCATGCAATACAGTATCTCCTGCATGGCCGCCTCATTCTCCGGGTTCAGCTCGATGCACTTCTTGTAGTACTTCACGGCTGAGCTGAACTTGCCCCAGGTCTGGTAGGCGAGCCCGATGTTGAAGTATATATCGTCGCGGTCGTCGGAGGCGTAGGCCAGGGCCTTCTTAAAGTGGTCGATCGCATCCCTGAACTCCCCGCGCTGCGTGAAAATGATGCCGCGCGTGAGCTGCACGTCTGCGTTCTCCGGGTCAGTTTCCGCCACCTGGTTTATCAGCACCAGCGCATCCTCAAAGCTACCGGCCATGGCCAGCAACTGCGCCTTGTCTATCTGCAGCTCCGTAGAAAAAGGGTACTGGGCGATGGCAGAGTCACAGGCTGCCAGCGCCTTCTTATATTCAAAATTAGCTGTGTAATGATCAATGATATATTCAAAATCCGTCAGGTCGAAAAAGACAGTCTCGTTGCTGCCGAGCATCCGCTCGAAGCGCTGTATTAATTCGAGTTCCTCGCTATGTTCTTCAAAGTTTTCTTTCATCTCCAATAACCAACAAGCTGCCTAAAAACAGCCTTTGTCTTACTACATTATAACAGGGCAAATAGTTTATTCGCCTGGCGACGGCACCGGCTGCAACTGACTGCAAACCCAGGCAATTGATTCTGAAACAGGTCGGAACGAAAAGTTCAGGGCCGAGCAGATTTTGCTGTTGCTGAACTCGTGGCTTTTCGCCGCTACCCGGGCTGTGTCTTTTGTGATCAGCGGACGGGCGCCGGTTAGCCAGGCGCGGGCATGCTCAAAGCGCCACACCGCCTCAGCCACCAGCGGCGGCACCCTGGTAGCCGGTGCTTTCTTGCCGAAGCAGCGGGCCGCCTGCTCAAAGAATGACTTGTAGCTCAGGAGCCCGGCATTCAATATAAACCTTTCTCCGGATATATCAGAGAAAGTGAGCCGCACCATTGCCTCTACCACATCCCGGACATCCACAAAATTCGCGGTGCCGCCGGTGTAAAAGGG
>Ga0210040_10009989_pt1 | contig 10958 bp, 8 predicted proteins | sample CryGeyCG12114_NA_FD_185462 | JGI IMG/M metagenome (GOLD analysis project Ga0210040, IMG submission 185462) | Groundwater microbial communities from aquifer - Crystal Geyser CG19_WC_8/21/14_NA (SPAdes) (version 2) | ecosystem: Environmental > Aquatic > Deep subsurface > Groundwater | place: USA... | reverse complement strand
GGGCGTCGGCACCCGCCCGGCGCTCGCGCGCGGCAGCCATGGCTTCGTTGGCCTGGGAAAAGGCTCCCGCCAGCCCGGCCATCGCGGCATCCGCTTCGCGTTCGGCGGCGAGCGTGGCGGACACCAGCGCCTCCGTCTCGCGAGTATCGCCTTCCAAACCATTGAGCTGCTCCGCGAGCACTTCGGGTTCGTCCCTTAGCGCGTCGCGTTCCTCGTCGAGCGCTCCGGCGCGCTGGCCGGCGTCCGCGATCCGCCCGTCGGCGGCGGACGCCCGCTCGGCCCAGGCGCGTTGCTCCCTTCCCGCCGCTGCCTGCCGCTCGCGATCCGTGGCAGCCGCCCGCGCCAGGGTGGCCTGCTCCGCCCGGTGCTCGGCGACGGCACCGCCATCGGTGGAGGCCTGCTGCCGCGCGCCCACGATCTCGCCTGCCAGCATGCGGGCGTCGGGGAGGTCCGCAAGCGCCGTTGCGGCCTGCGCGACGGCGGCAGCCGCGGCGTCCCGCACCGGCCGCGTTTCGGCGATCCGCTCTTCCAGCATGGAGCGCTGTCCGGCGAGCCGCTCAAGCGCCGCCGCCGCCATGTCGTCGGCGCGCGTCGCCTCGCGCGCCTGCCGCTCGGCCGCGGCGATCGCCTGCCGCGCAGCTTCGGCCTGGGTGCGCGCTTCAGCGATGGCGGCCACCAAGATCTGCCGGCGCACCTCGGCAGCGGCCAGCTGTTCGGCGAGCGGCCCGACCTGCTCGGCGATCTCCGCCAGCCGGTTCTGCCGCAACAGCCGTTCCGCAGCGGCCGCCCCGTTGCCGGTCGCGACGAAGCCGTCCCAACGCCGCAGCCGTCCCTCGCGGGTGACCAACCGCTGCCCGACCGCCAGCACTTGGCCCCGGTCCTCATCCACCACGCCGATCTGCCGCAACCGGCGGTGCAGGGCGTCCGGCGCCATCACGTGATCGGCCAGACAATCTGCTCCATCCGGAAGCACCGGGTCGTGCGGCGCCACGTCGGCACCCGACCAACAGCGCGCGCCCTCCTGGCCGAGCGGAGCGTCGAGGTCGTCGCCCAGCGCCGCCGCCAGCGCCCGCTCATAACCGCTGGCGGCCTGAATCTCGGCCAGCACACCGCGCCCCGCGCCGCTCGCCAGTGCGCTGGTCAGCGCCGCCTGCTCGGCCTCGGCCGCCGCCAACGCGGCTCGAGCGGACGCGACCGCCGCCTCGGCCTCATCGCGACCATCGGCCGCATCGCTGCGACGTTGCTCGGCGGTGGCCAGCGCCTGCTCGGCGTCTTGCTGAGCGGCCACGGCGGCCGTGCGCCGTTCCGCGGCCTCGTCGCGGGCACGCCGGTCGGCTGCGCCGTCGCTAAGCGCACGGAGCTGGGCCGACAGCCGCTCCGCTTCCGCCTCGATTCGCGCAGCATGCGAGCGGGCCGCGCCCAGCGCTGCTTCCGCCACGCTCCGCTCCGCCTTCATCGCCGCTTCCCGGGCGAGCAGGCCGGCCAGCGCCGCCTCCGACTCGCGCGCCCTGGCTTCCGCCGCAGTCAGCGCCGAAGCGACCCGAACCGCCTCCGCTTCCCCGTTCGCCAGCCGCGCCGCGATGGCCTCCTGCTCGGCAGCAAGCGCGCTCCCCGCATTGTGCGCATCCTCGCGCAGCGCCTGTTCGCGCGCCTGCTCGGCGCCAAGCTGCACGCGCAGCCGTTCGAGCTCGGTCAGGCGCCGCCGCACCGTATCGAGCCGCGCCCGCGCGGCCGCCAGCTGGTGCGCCAGTCCCTGGGCCCGTTGCCGCGCGTCCGCCGCCTGCCCGCGCCGCCGCGCGGCCTCGGCGGCGCCGGCGACCTGTGCTTCCTGCGCCTGCGTGAGCTTGGCCTGCAGCGCCGACACCTCCGCGCCCGCGACCCTGGCCTCCTCGCCGGCCACCCTGGCGGCCGCGTCCGCCTCCGCCCAGCGGCGGTAGACCAGCCGCCCCTCCGCCAGCCGGATACGATCGGTCAGCTGGCGATAACGCTCGGCCACCCGCGCCTGGCGCTTCAGCGCCGCAACGCGCGCTTCCTGGTCGCTCAGCAGTTCGTCCAGCCGCTGCAGGTTGGCCTCCGTGGCGCGCAGCTTCCCCTCGGCATCCTTGCGCCGCGCATGGAGGCCCGCGATGCCGGCCGCCTCCTCCAGCATCTGGCGGCGCTCGGCCGGCTTGGCGGCGATGATCGCGCCGATCCGACCCTGGCTGACGAGTGCGGGCGAGTGGGCGCCGGTGGCCGCGTCGGCGAACAGCAGCGCGACATCCTTCTGCCGAACGTCGCGCCCATCCAGCCGGTAGGCGGAGCCCGCCCCGCGCTCGATCCGGCGGGTGACCTCGCGCTCACTGGCGTCGGCCCCGTCCGCCTCGATCAGCAGCGAGACTTCGGCGAAGTCACGCGCCGGGCGGCTGGCGGTGCCGGCGAAGATCACGTCTTCCATGCCGCCGCCACGCAGTGACTTGGGGCTGCCCTCGCCCATCACCCAGCGCATGGCTTCGAGCAGGTTGGACTTGCCGCAGCCGTTGGGGCCGACGATGCCGGTCAACCCCGGCTCGATGCGCAACTCGGCCGGCTCGACGAAGCTCTTGAAGCCGCTGAGTTTCAGCCGGCGAAAGCGCACCCTTCACCCCCTATCGCCGCCCCTTAGGACAGCGCGTCCCGGATCCTCTGCTCCAGCGTCGGCCAGACCTGGTCCTCGGCGATGCCCGGCATCTCCACCACCTTGTTGTTGATGAGAAAGGTCGGCGTGCCCTGCAGCTGGTAGTTGGTCGACGCATCGCTGTTCATCTGGACCAGCTTCTCGGTCTCCTGCTGGTTGGCGAGGCACTGGCTGGTCTTGGCTGACGGCAGACCGCGCTGCGCCGCAAACTCCTGCAGGCCGGCAGCCTGTGCATAGCGCTGGAATTGCTGGGCGGGCGGAAGGTTCGCCAGCTGCTGCTGCTCGGCGGCCGGCATGCCCTGCGCCTTTTCGAACGCCGCCGTCTGGTTCTTGAACAGCGCGTCCGTCATGGTGAAATATTGCGGCGTCGCGCCCGCACAGCGGGCAATCAGCGCCATGGTGATGTCGAACGGATCGCGCACGAAGTTGCGCAGCTCGAACGATACCTTGCCGGTCTTCACATAGTCATTGACCAGCTTGGGCGCGCCATTTTCGGAGAAGTGCGCGCAGTGCGGGCAGGTCATGGAGCTGAACTCGACCACCTTCACCAGGGCGTCGGGGTTGCCCATCAGCATGCCGCCCTCCGGCGTTTGGCGGACCAGCTGGGTCCAGTCGCCGCCGTTCGGAGCCGCCACCGGCGTGATCGGCGTGTTGTCGGCGGCAGTGCTGTTGTTGCCGCCGCCGCTGTTGCAGGCGGCCAGCAGGGACACGGCGGCAAGGAGTGCGATCTTCTTCATGGTGGTCAGCGTACCTTTGGAAGGTTGACGAGAGATGGAATGGGGCTTGGCCGGTCGAGCGCGGGCGGGCCGTCGGCGGCGGCGGCGATCCGCCCGGCGAGCGACTCCAGCACGGCCTTGAGCTCCGGGTCGGCGATCTCGCGCAGGCCCGGCCCGAGTTCGCGCGGTGCCGGCGCGGCTTGCGGTTTCGAGCGCGGCTCGGGCCGCGGCAGGCGCCCCTGGCGGAACTGGATGCGGGCGACGGCCGGATAGCCGAAGAAGCGGTTCACGCGCTCGATGATGGTCGGCGCCAGGTGCTGCATCAGCGGAGCATGGGCGCCCTCGACCACCAGGGTCAGCGTGCCGCCGTCCTTCTTGCCGGCCGGAAAGCGGATGGACTCGGGCGCGGATGCCTTGGCGTAGCGCTCGCCGACTATCTCCGGCCAGCGGCTGACCACGGCGCCCTGGACGAAGCCGAAGCGCTTGAACGCGACGCCGCCGATGGCGCCGACCAGCTCGCCGGCCGCGCGGGCGCGATTCTGCCGCTTGGCGGCATGGTCCGACGTGGGCTTTCGCTTCGACATTGCGGCGGGTCATGCCATAGGGCCGGGATGCACGCAAAGGCGGCGAGCCGACTTCTCCATCATTATCGAGAGCACGCGCGGGCCCTGCCATGGCGCGCGCCACCCGGCAGCGCGCGGCAGGACCCGTACAAGGTATGGCTGAGCGAGGTCATGCTGCAGCAGACGACGGTGGCGACGGTGACGCCGCGCTTTCTCCGGTTTGTCGAGCGCTGGCCGACGGTCGAGGCGCTGGCCGCCGCCCCGGACGAGCAGATCCTCGCCGAGTGGGCGGGCCTTGGCTATTACGCCCGCGCCCGGAACCTGATCGCCTGCGCCCGTGCCGTGATGGCGCGCGGGGGCTTTCCGGCGAGCGAGGCCGACCTTCGGCGGCTGCCGGGGCTCGGCTCCTACACTGCCGCCGCCGTTGCCGCGATCGCCTTCGGCGAGGATGCCGTGCCCGTCGATACCAACGTCGAGCGAGTGGTCGCCCGGGTGTTCGGGCTGGCGGACCGGACGGGAGTGCGCGCGGCGGCCGAGGCCTGGTGGCCTGCCGGCGACGCCGGCGATTTCGCCCAGGCTTGCATGGACCTCGGCGCAACCATCTGCCGGCCCAGGGCTCCCGCCTGCCCCGATTGCCCGTTGCGGGAAGACTGCCGGGCGGCGGCGCTCGGCACCCCCGAGGCCTTCCCGGCTGCCAAGATCAAGAAGGTGCGGCCCCACCGCTACGGCGTCGCGTGGTGGGCGCGGCGGGGGAACGAACTGTGGCTCACCCGGCGACCCGCCAAGGGACTGCTCGGCGGCATGACGGCGCTGCCCGGCCCCGAGTGGAGCGAGCAGCGCCCGCCTGCCGATCCGCTGGCCGTTCACCGGCATGGCTTCACCCACTTCACCCTCGACCTGCTGGTCGTGCCGGTGGCGGAGCCGGTTGGCGAAGGCTGGTGGCAGCCGCTGGGCGACCTTGCGAACGCGGGTCTGCCGACGCTTTACCGGCGCGCGGTCGACGCCGCCTTACATGCCGAACGGGAGCCACGACTTGCCGCCTGAAGCGTTCTTCTCCGGACCGGGTATCGATCGGTCGGACCTGCTCCGCGCTCAGCCCGCGGAGATCGCGCGGTTGGCCGAGGACCCGCGTGCGAGGCAGCTCGCGTGGGCCAACGGGCTCCCGCAATTGGACCAGGACGGCAGGCTCTCGTGGCAGCTCGGGAGTGCGGCCCTCTTCCTCGGGATCGACGCCGACATTCCGTGCTTCTCTGCGATCAGCGGCGAGGATGGCGACTTGCGGGCGCGGTTCGGCGCGCTGGGGCACCTCGACGGGGTCGACGCACCGCTGTTCGCCGCCGCACTGTCGCTGTCCAACTGGCATCGCCGCCACCGCTTCTGCGCCAATTGCGGGCAGGAAAGCGAGCCGGTGCGCGGCGGCTGGTCGCGGCGCTGCCCGGCCTGCACCGCCGAGCACTTCCCGCGGGTCGATCCGGTAGTCATCATGCTGGCCGAGCACGACGGTCGCCTGCTGCTCGGCCGCCAGCCGCAATATCCGCCGGGCCGCTACTCGGCCCTGGCCGGCTTCGTCGAGGTCGGCGAATCGATCGAAGCGGCGGTCGCCCGCGAGCTTGGCGAAGAGGCCGGGATCGCGGTCACGGAGGTGCGCTACGTTGCCAGCCAGCCGTGGCCGTTCCCATCCTCGCTGATGATCGGCTGCACCGCGACTGCGTTGTCCGACGAGCTGACGGTCGACACCACCGAGCTGGACGACGCCCGCTGGTTCACCCGCCAGGAGGTCGCCGCCGCCCTGGCCGGCGCACCCGACGCCGCCTTCGTTCCCCCACCGCCGTTTGCCATCGCCCACACCTTGCTGGAGCATTGGCTCGCGTCTTGAAGAGCTTGGTTCCGCTGACTAAAGGGCGGGCACGCTACTCTTTATCGGATACGCACCCGTCATGAACGACCGCAACAACACCATCGCCGGCTGGGTCCTGTTCGCCGGTATTGTCGCTTTGGGCGGCTCGCTGGTGGCGGGTGAATATTTCCATGCCGAGCGGCCCGAGAAGATGGGGTATCCCATCGAAGGCGTGGTAACCGAGGCGGGGGCCGAGGCCGAGAAGCCGATCGCGTTCTATCTTGCCAGCGCCGACGCCGGCAAAGGCGCCGACGTATTCAAGAAATGCCAGGCCTGCCACACGGTGGAGTCGGGGCAGCCCAACGGCCTCGGCCCCAACCTCTACCATGTCGTTGGTGAGCCTGTTGGCCAGGGCCGCGGCTTCGCCTGGTCGCCGGCGCTTGGCGGCAAGGGTGGCAACTGGGACTGGGACACGCTCAGCGCCTGGCTGACCAGCCCGAAGAAGTTCGCGCCGGGCACCAAGATGACCTTCGCCGGTCTCAGCAACCCGCAGGATCGGGCTAACGTGATCGCCTTTCTGAACAGCAAGAGCCCGGCCCCGCTGCCAATGCCGGCCGCGCCGGCCGCTGGGGCCACCGCGACCGCCTCCACCCCAGGTGCGGCGACTGACAAGGCCGCGGCCGAGGCGGATGATGCTGGTGCGCAGAAGGCCGAGAACGAGCCCATCCTGAACGAGCAAACGGCGGCGCAGGGCGGGATGAAGAACGTCCGCGGCGAAGGCGCGAGCAAGGTCACCGGCCCGGACGCCAACCAGCCGCAGCGCGCCGGCGAACGATAGGTCGAGCACCAGCGACGGCGCCGCCGCGGAGCTACTCCGCGGCGGTCTTTTGCTCCTCGGCTGCATAGTGGTCGCACACGGCACCCCAGCCTTCCTCAGCGGTCTCGCACCAGGTAATGAGGTCGAGGTCGCGCTCGGAGATCACGCCTTCCTCGACCAGCGCGTCGAAGTTCACCACCCGGGTCCAGAAGTCGCGACCGTAGAGCAGGATCGGCAGCGGTCGGACCTTGCCGGTCTGGATAAGGGTCAGCAATTCGAACATCTCGTCGAACGTGCCGAACCCGCCCGGGAACACCGCAACCGCACGGGCACGGAGCAGGAAGTGCATCTTCCGAAGCGCGAAATAGTGGAACTGGAAGCTCAGCGACGGAGTGACATAAGGATTGGGCAGCTGCTCGTGCGGCAGGACGATGTTGAGGCCGATGGACTCCGCCCCAGCGTCCTCGGCACCGCGGTTGGCCGCTTCCATGAAGCTGGGCCCTCCGCCCGAACAGACCACGAAGTGGCGATTGCCGTCCTCGTCTAGGTCGGTGCGGCTGCAGAGGCGCGCCAGTTCGCGCGCGACGTCATAGTAGCGCGACTTGTCTTTAAGCCGCTGGGCGATCAGCCGCTGCTTGTCGGTGCGAGCCGCCGCGAGCAAGGCATCCGCCTTGGCGGGTTCCGGTACGCGGGCGGAGCCATAAAACACGAAGGTTGAGCCGATCTTCTGCTCGTCGAGCAGCAGTTCGGGCTTCAGCAGCTCGAGCTGGAAGCGAACCGGGCGCAGGTCGGGCCGAAGCAGGAACTCGTTGTCCTGGAACGCCAGTGAGTACGCGGGATCCTCGGTTTGGGGCGAAGAGGGGATGTGCTGCGCGGCTTCGGCATCGACCTTGGCGTCGGGAAAGATACGCTTGGGAGGTACGGGATCGGTCATAGGCGGCGCGGCCTATTCGGCTTTGGCGCGGAGGTCAAAGCGTGGCCGCCGCTTGCCCGTCACGCGCGCCCGTCCAGTCGAGCCGGCGCGTGACATACATGGTGCCCGCCAACGCGGCCAGCAGGAGCAGGGAGCCAATCAGCAGCGAGTAGGCTTCCAGGCTCAAGAGTATGTAGAGCATGGCATAGAGCGCGAGGAGAATGGCGCCGATCACCAGGCCGCACCGCCAACTGCGCAGCACGGCAGCGGAGTAAGCGGTGTTAAGCGCGGCGATCGCCGCCGCCGCAAGTACGTAGGCGGCGGCGAAGCCGATCACTTCGGCAAACGCCAGCAGCAGAACAAAGAACAGCACCAGGGCGGCGCCGGTCAGCAGATACTCGATCGCCGCCACCCGCACTCCGCCGATGACGTCGAACAGCAGAAAGGCGAGAAAGGTGAACCCGATGAACAGGAAGCCATATTTGGTTGCGCGGTCGACCTGGCTGTAGAGATCGACCGGCTGCATCAGGCTCACGCCGGCGGTCGCGGTGGCGCCGCCCTCGGTCGGCTCCGGGCGGCTCGGCTCGGCACCGTCCACGAACAGCAGCGAGCGGCCGAGCGCGAGATTGCCGATGCAATAGTCGGCGGTGAAGCCGTCCTTCGCCACGCGGCGCTGCTCGGGCAGGAAGCCGCCGGTGAAGCTGGGGTTGGCCCAGGGCGAGCTCAGCTTCCAGACCGTGTCGCCGGCGCGCGGCGCGAGCGCGAAGCTTTCGTTGCCGCGCAGGGCGAAGCGAAGGTCGACCGAAAAGCGGGCGGGATCGATTTGAGTGAGGTCGATGGGCGCGTAGAAGCCGGTGCCGACCAGGCTGGTGCCGCCGCCTGGTCCGAGCGGCAAGAGGCGGCCGTTCACCCGCACCTGCGGATTGGCGCTGAGGCCGCGGGGATCGGCGACGCCGAAGCGCAGCTCGGCCCGGCTCAGTTCCAGCGCGCCGGCGGGAACGCCGAGGCGGGTGAGGTCGGCCGGGAGCGCGAAGGTCGCCCGGCCTTGCGTGTCGGCGCGGTAGACCACCACTTCGTAGATGGAGCGCGCGCGGCGTTCGGGGACGATGCGGGTGGCGAAGTCGACGCCCGTCGGCGCCAGCACCAGCCGCTTCTCGGTGACGGCCGGACCGGTGATGGTCCGCCCGCTGCCGTCCGTCGCGCCGGGAGTGGTGACCTTGAAGGGAATGCTGAGCTCCGGCCCCGAGATCACCTGCGGCCCGCCCCATCCTTCCGCGATGCTGCTGCGGGCCTGCAGCGATTGCGAATGGCGGTCGGAGATCAGCAGCCAGGTAATGAAGATGCCGATGGATAAAAGCGCGGCAACGCCCAGTGCACGGAGCAGTTTGGACGTTGGGCTGGGCTGTTCCATTCGACTACGCTCCGCTGCTTCTCACTTCGTCTACAGATTTGCACGGTTCGTCGTCAACCCCGGCGCTTGGGTGTGCTTGCCGGCGCTGCTAAGCGATGCCCCAAGAAGCTAGGGTTTGGAGGAATGTGATGGCCGAACAGGCGGTGGCGCAGGAGTTTGCGGGCGAGTCCCTGGAGCATGTCTGGATGCCCACTGAAGGCGACGCCCGTGCGACGGTTGTCGTCGTTCCAACCGTGATGGGCGTCACCGACCTGGAGCGCGGGTTTGCGGCGCGGCTGAACGAGCATGGCTGCCACGCCTTCATTGCAGACACGTTTGGCAAGGAGTTCCGGGGCGCCGGACGCGACGTCATGTTCCCGCAGCTCACTCGTCTGCGCGAAGACCGTGCGGCGCTGAAGGACCGGCTGCTCGCCATCCTGGACAGCGCAAAGCAGCAGCCCGGCGTCAGCGCGGACCGCATTGCGGCGATCGGCTTCTGCTTCGGCGGACAATGCGTGTTGGACCTCGCCCGCACCGGCACGGACCTCGCCGGCGTGGCGAGCTTCCATGGCCTGTTCGACCCGCCCGGCCTGCCGCCGCAGCCGATCAGGGCCAAGGTCGTCGCTTACCATGGCTGGGCCGACCCGATGGTTCCGCCCGAGGCCGTGGTGGCGCTGGCGACGGAGCTGACCCAGGCCGGTGCCGACTGGCAGATCCACGCCTATGGCCATGTCGGCCACGGCTTCACCAATCCCGCCGCAACCCAGCTGGGCGTGGCGGGGGTCGAGTACGACCAGAAGGCGGCCCGGCGCAGCTGGACGGCGCTGTACGACTTCCTGGACGAACTGTTCGGCTGATGTCGGCCGCGGGCGAGCTGAGCGAAGCGGAGGCCGCCAACCGGCTGATGCGGCTGGCGCGTGAGATCGCGCGGCACAATCGGCTGTACCACGACCGGGACGCGCCGGAGATCAGCGACGCCGACTATGACTCGCTGGTCCGCGAGAATGCGGCGCTGGAGGCGCGGTTTCCGCACCTCGTCCGGCAGGACTCGCCCTCGGCGGTGGTCGGGGCGGCCCCGACCTCGGCGCTGGCCAAGGTCACGCATGCGCGGCCGATGCTCAGCCTCGAGAATGCCTTTTCGCCCGACGAGGTGCACGAGTTCGTGGCGCGGGTCCGCCGCTTCCTGAGCCTGGCCGAGGACGAGCCCGTGGCGCTGACCGCCGAGCCCAAGATCGACGGCCTGTCAGCCTCGCTGCGCTACGAGGAAGGCCGGCTGGTGCTGGCGGCGACGCGCGGCGACGGCACGGTCGGGGAGGACGTGACGCCCAACGCCCGCACCATCGGCGACATTCCGGAGCAGCTCGCCGGTGCACCGGCCGTGCTGGAGGTGCGCGGCGAGGTGTACATGTCGAAGGAGGACTTCGCCGGCCTCAACGCGCGGCAGGAGGCGAGCGGCGGCAAGATCTTCGCCAACCCGCGCAATGCCGCCGCCGGATCGCTGCGGCAGAAGGATCCCGCAATCACCAGGGCCCGGCCGCTCAAGTTCCTGATGCACGGTTGGGGTGAGCTGTCGGAGCCGCTCGGGGCCACGCAGGCCGAGGCGGTGGAGCTGCTGCGCGGGCTGGGCTTGCCCGCAGCGGACCTGTTCCGGCGATGCGAAACGGTGGACGAGGCGCTGGCCCACTACCAGGCCATCGAACATGAGCGGGCCGACCTGCCGTTCGACATCGATGGGGTGGTCTACAAGGTCGACCGGCTCGACTGGCAGGAGCGACTCGGACAGGTGGGCCGCGCTCCGCGCTGGGCGCTGGCGCACAAGTTCCCGGCGGAGAAGGCGGAGACCACGCTGGAGCGGATCGAGATCCAGGTCGGGCGCACGGGCAAGCTGACGCCCGTCGGACGACTGACGCCGGTGGGCGTCGGCGGAGTGATGGTGGCCAACGTCACGCTGCACAATCGTGACGAGATCGCCCGGCTTGGGCTGCGCGCCGGCGACCGGGTCCGCATCCAGCGGGCCGGCGACGTCATCCCCCAGGTGGTCGAAAACTTGACCCGCCAGGAGCCGCGGC
>Ga0210040_10009988_pt1 | contig 10959 bp, 9 predicted proteins | sample CryGeyCG12114_NA_FD_185462 | JGI IMG/M metagenome (GOLD analysis project Ga0210040, IMG submission 185462) | Groundwater microbial communities from aquifer - Crystal Geyser CG19_WC_8/21/14_NA (SPAdes) (version 2) | ecosystem: Environmental > Aquatic > Deep subsurface > Groundwater | place: USA... | reverse complement strand
ATTTGTCTCTGTAGATTCTGTCAAAAAAAGGAGAAACGGAATCGGCTCTTACGGTATTAAGGAAGTGTTTTGAGTTGGAGCCGAGTAATGCCCAAGTTATTAAGGTAAGATTTCGAAACTTCTTTTTGGTCAAATTGAACTTTTATTTTTGCTGTGTGTTATTTGCTGGACCATGTAAATGAATTGTGCCCCTGGCGATCGCCATCGGACTATATTTATGCAGAGTAATAAGGTGGCTGGCTGGCTTTTTCCATAGAAGTAGATAATAGTAGTTTTGTAAAATAAAGTGCGTGGAAGGAATTTTCAAAATTTAAGAAATATCTATGATTTTAGGAAATTAAATCCCTGTCTGCCAAAAAAAGGGAGGAACAAAAGAGTGAAAAATTACTGTACAAAAGAATGTTTGATGGTGGGAAGAAAACGGAAAATAATCAATCCTCGAGTGCACGATACAAGACAACTTACTCCGTAGGAATAGCTTTAGGAGGAATTGCTGTTGCACTAGCTGGTGTTATGGCCTATCGTTACAGGTTATTATAATTGATTTTTTCTAATACAATTTAAGAAATCCTTTGCTATCATCAATTCATGTAGTGCATCGTTTATGTTATTAATTTAGAGCAACATTTATTTTTGTGGTTACATGGGATATTATTAATTTTAGCTACATTTAGAGCCAACAACGGGTCAACGTTTATCTGTTTGTAATATAGTGTGCTCATCGATAAAATATAAAATATCTGCTATCGGTCTGTAAAGTTTCTATTGTTGTGAACTGCCGAATATTAGTAGTAAAGTGTGATTGTACTGTAATCCCACTTCAATCATTTGCTAAACAATTCGTCAAATGAAAGCTCTTTAAAGGATTCCAAATCCAACTATATAGTATGCAACTTTCACTTGAGGCATGGCATATTATGTATCTAGTGACAAAGAGCTTTCATTTGACGTGTCACTCGTCCAAAACCATGAGGCGGAGTTATAAGTAATCTTTTCCAATTAGCTTATAACTACATCAATGATCATCAATGTTTTATTTATCAATCGAATCAACCTCTATTATTTTCGTATCTCTAAAATAGCTGCAAATGACATTCAACTGAAATAATGCTGGTGCTTCTTTCGCTCTACGTTGTGAAGACGGTCAAAGCTAAAAATTATTTTGGCGCCTAAGCTTGTGAAGTGACTTGTTACAATGAAAAATGAAATGAAGTTATGCACTAACAACGCTGTGTTTCATACTTATACTAATAACTACTTTTAATATCTATAGCATTAAAACAGTTTTCAAATTGAAAATTATTACTGAAGTTGATTTATGATTCATTTGCATTCGCTATTTCAACTGAAGCCGAAATCCACTGCAAGGGAATCCAGACTAGGAGTTTATTGCACACCATTAATTTTCCATTCCACTAGTGAGGTTAAGATCTGCCATTTTGTTTAAGATATTCCCATCGCTGTCGATTTTCAGGTAAAGCTCTTAATTTCTGTTCCATAATAGTGTCGTTTATTCCAAGTATTTAGAAATATGTGCTAATTGGCAGGAACTTTTTGAATTCAAAAAAAATAAATAAACTGTAAATTGGACCTTGTTAGGGATAATACGATAGTATACGCAATCGGTATTATATTAATATTCGATTCTGTGCTGCCTGATTTCCGAAATGATAGTAGCATAATTCAGTAATGTTAGAATTTGCAGTCCTAGAAGAATGAAATTATGTCTAGTCAGTCAGTAGTAGTGAGTTATCTAGATAACCTTGTTGCCTATATCTGGAGCATATTTTATTTATTGTATTATCAGACTGGGCATTATTTAGTTGGCCTAATCAGTATTATATTGGGCCTACGTGCCTAGGTTCAGGGACAAGGTTACCAACTCAAATTACTACGCACTACGTCTTCGACTGGATGACTGATTGTCCTTTATTAATTAACGATTTGACAAGATAATGATGCTATTCGATATCGTAACTCCACTTTTTTAAAACTATAACTAACTAAAGTTACTAATTAATTGGAAAAACACGCATGCAGGACCCAAAGAAAAAGGTTACTTAATATAATATACCAGTATTGTATTCCACATTCCACCTGTCAATCACATTATACAATTTATCTCGACTGAAAGGGTCGCTAAAGTGCCTGAAAAGTTGCTGTTGCCCAGTTTAGAAAAATCATCTGATAAATAAGGAGATAGGCTACATCTGACTGTTGCAAGTTAACCGGTAGAAAGGCTAGCATGAATATGTGCAGATTTCAATTCTTTTTACTTTGTCTCTTCCTAATTTGGACTGTAACTCTTCATATTTGTGATGCTCAATCACAATTCATTAAAGATGCTGCCACTTTCACTAAAAACCTGATTCACGATAAATTTTACAACTGTGAAATTATTTTCGTTCATGACGGCCATGAAAATTATACGGATGAAATCCACTACGTACTTGAAAACCTTCTATCTTCCAACGATAATGGGCTTTACTCCATCAACATTTGGTCTCCTTACGAATCTAATCGTTTTGGAGATATTCATCGGCTCAGTACTTTTTGTGAAGTAGCCGTGCTTATGATTTACGAAACAAGGGAGAATATTTATCTGCACATGTTCCAATTACTGACTCAATTATATGGACCTCTCATCAGAAAAGACCAGGATCCATTTATCTTTCTATCAAATAAGGAGACTAATGATCTTCTAATGTGGGATAGAGCATTTGGTCGAAAAATTAAATACAAACTGTCCCTAGTTGAAGGACCGAATAATGATGTGGAAGCTGAAACTTTATGTTTCTACTGTGTGCCGGGTGGCCATCCAGAAATAATCCAGCTGCCTATATCCGATATCATTGAATACTACATTAATGACTACGAAAAAAGTTTATCTCCTTTAACCGAGTCATCAAACAATGTAACGGAGATGACAACAGAAATTGGCGCTTTAAACCCGCATAAAAAATTTGAGCCAGATGTGGACAGAATTTTTCCAGACTTGGTGCGCAATTTCAATGGACATGTTCTTCGTATGACAAATCCAACATGTCTATGGCGATTTGAAATCGAATGGCGCGACGGAAGATATCATCCTAAACGGGGCTCGTATAAACTATGGCTGGATGAAGCTATGAGAAAATTCAACTTCACATATGATGTTTTTTACTCGTATGGAGACCGGGGTACAGGCCAAGAACTTAGTAATGGCACTTGGTTCGGAACTGTGTCAGATATTATGCATGACCGAGCCGACCTAGGATTTGCTACAGGTCAAACTACTCATCGTAACAAGCATGTTGGATTTTCATTCCCTTTGAGTTATGAATGGTTAGTATTTTCAACGGCCCAACCGAAAACATCATATTCATGGAAGGCAATATTTTGGCCATTCACTCCGGTGATGTGGGGACTATTGTTTTCATGCGTGATTTGTATTGGAATCGCATTCAATCGGTTGGCACAAACTCAGGGGAAGAAAGGCGCAGAGCTGTGGACAGCAAGTCGAACTGCAGAATATATTATAGCCACATTTCTTGAGGAAGATAAAGTCGGTCCGAGTAATTTACCTTTTACACCTATTCGAATATTTGCAGCATTTTGGCTTCTATTTTCACTAATAGTTGCTACAGCTTACAGAGCCAAGTTAGTATCTGTGATTGCATTCCCCGTACCGGAATGGGCACCAGAAACATTCGAAGAATTATCCAAGACAGATAAATTCGGAGTGGGATTGCATTATCTAGCGGGGGCAGCTTATAATTTGTTTAAATCCTCCTCCAGTCCAATTTATAGAAATATTTTCAACAAGTTTGAGCTGTTCCCGGATGACGCAAAATGTTTCATTAAGACGACACAGCAGCCATTTAGTTGTATAGCATACGAAGGAGTAGCTGACTATGTGAATGCAAAAAATACGAGTGACAAATATGGCAGAAATCCGTTAGTGGTTTCAAAGGAAACTACTTTTTTTCTCACCGTAGGACTCATTATGGAAGAACGGTCAATTTTTCATCTTAACTTTGACAAAACTATTCAGGATGCTGTTAATATGGGACTTACGCTCAGATGGATTGTAATGGACGAAGCATATGTCCGCCGCCTGCGGTGGGAATATGAAGCGACCATTAATAAAACAAAGTTTGTGATTCAGGACGCTGAAGGGCCTATTGCTCTTAGGGTTAAACATTTTGTTGGAGCATTTTTTATTTTGTTTTCTGGGGAACTGATTGGTTGTATTTTGTTTGTCCATGAAATGATCAGAGGCGGGAAAATGAAAACTGTGGTACAGAACATCAGCCATGTTAGTAAAAATACCCTCAGCAAACTATTCAAGAAAAAGGCGAAGCAAGCCGCATTATTTGGTAGCATTTATGGTAATGAAAATGAGAGTAGTAATTAACATCTAAGTATTTTTTGTGATCTACAGAGTAGTATGATTTTATTCAAGTAACTATAACTTTGACTTTGTTTTATTAACTTATTGCCTTGCTAGTTTTTGAGAGCATTTCATGTTTATTTGTGCACACTGGAAATGTTTTAGTTATTTATTTGCTTCAATAAATACAAAGTTTTGAATGCTAATTAAATTAACTTGAAGTGAAAGTGCTGAAGGATTCCGGATGGTAAACTATACAAAGATAGTGAGAGTGAAAGATAATATATTGATTTCTCGTTGTTTTTTTACTGCGTGCATTATGAAAATGCATTTTCATAGTTAATAAACACATCTAGTCACAATAAAGTTCTGCAGTACACAGCATACAAAATGTTTTGCAGCTGGCACTGGCAGCTAATATACTTATCTTGCAAAGATTTGTGTTTACTGTATGTTTTTCTTACGCATCATATTATTAACTTGATGTTAGTTCAGCTAACAGTTATAAAAAGACTGCATTTATGCTAGTCGTATACGTTAGGTTAGGCCGAGAAAACAAATAAACATAAACTCCTGTGTGCAAGTGTAGCACGAGTAATCTGTCCTACGATAGCATAATAGGGCAAAGTTTGCTCTCCTAGAAATGCACGTAAAAATAGACTATCTAGGCAATGAGGAAACTGTATTATTCGTTCCAGCAAAAACTTCATACATTGCATACTACGGCTCTAGAGGAAAATACAAAAACTTGTGTTTTAGACTAGACTGAGCATTGTTTTTTTCAAAATGAAACTGTGGCTACAGTTTTCTTTTTTGCACACCATATTCTTTCTTTTAATTCACCTGGTACATTCACAAAATGATTTTTCATCTCAATCCGAAGAAGACGGTGAAAGGCAGCCTCAAAAGTACAAGGAATACATCTTCAAGTTTCCAAAAGGGGTAATGTGCTACTACTTCCCATATCTGATTTTTCTTTGCTTAGTATTCAGAATGCACACTATTCATTTTGATATAGGTTCGAAGTGAGCTAGACATTCCGATTTGCCCTGAATGGATTCCGTTAAATCCTACAGATTTGGATCGTAGATTGGAGGACGAGAAAACAGAAAGTAAATCTATTGACACCACTCAAACCGACTCACGAGAAACTTCTGGACAAAACCATGATTACAATAATAACAGGCAAACCAATGGGGATAATGGAGCAAGTGATGATTGTCAACCGTCAAATCAACGTCAATCGGCTTGCAATGTTATTCACAAAAGATACTTTTATCGCCCAGTTGTGGAAAGATTGTGTCGATGTCCAGGTGGAGACGAATGCCCTTGGGAATGGAATGAGCCTCCTCATTATGGAGACAAGAAGAAAAATCGAAGAAAACACAGAAAAGATTCAAAGACCATGATGATAGGCTCGAGAACTCAAATTAAGGTGATAGTAATAACTAACAGCCCACCTACTTTTAAAACTCCCAGAATTCGGCAGTTTTCTGCAATATATTCCATATTTACGTTCAATATAGTTTTGCAATACCGTTACTGAAACTCTGCCAAAATGTAACAAAAAAGGCGCAAGCACAGAAGAACGGAACGTTGCAGAGTTAGATTTAGATACCATGGGAGTGAAATCTGCCATGGTAGAAACTTTGAAAAATATTTCTGGTGCGTTTCTATTCCCATCAATTAGTGTCAATTGCTACTGCCCACCTTTGTTTCGCCATTGGAATTTCATCAAAAATGTTTCATCTGATTTTAAGAACGGGACTTCTGAGATGCATTTTCACTACGATTGTGAGAAAGTGAGTGATTATATAACGTCTTAAAATATGGCAGTTATTAATTTAATGTAAAAATGCATTTATTTGTACTTCTTTCTTATAAGCTTCCCAAGTGCCAGACGAACGACCAGTGTGGAAACATTAGAAATGATCTCCACTCTGTACATTTTCACTGCTCATGTCCCCCAAAGCATTTATGTAAGCCTAAAGAATACCCAGCTGACAACCATGAAGATGAAAACGGGCCACGAGCAACGGAAGCTTTGTACCATAATGGCCGCGTTACCCCAATTTTTTGCACATATTATACCGTGTGAATAGTTTGCTTTTACGTGGAAAAAATGTTGTGAGGGAAGATGATTAATAAAATATTTTCTTATAATGATGAAGAGTTTTGAATGGAGAATGAAAATGCGCAAAAAAAAACAGGTAAAAAAATTAAAGTATCCAGGAACCTCGCATTGAAATTGAAGGTCAGAACAAACAATGTCAAGAAGCACTGCCAAGGGTAGCATAATTATGTAGAACCATGTTGCTATAATGGTCTGCAAAATGATTGGATGAATTAAATAAAAGATTCCAATTATTGAGTCCCAGAATTCAGGAAAGTATTTTTTGCGTTGTTTGTCTTCAAATTGTAGTCTAATTAGGCACTTAAGATATTCATATTACATGCTGCTGCTATACGTAAACGTACGAAAAAGAAACACACTTTCGCTTAACAAGAATGTCACTAGTTTGATGACTCTACTTTTTTTAGACCATAATAATAAAATGTGCATCTAGCGTTAAACAACTTTTTACAATAAGCCATGACGTATTTATTTAATGTCTGCTTGATGGGTTGTTTGACACGACAAAAAAACATAAAATGAAACGTGTCGAATGTAATACATCAAAAACAGTGCTTATTTTGAAAATATAAAACTATGTACAGGATATTGAATGTATCAGTCTTGAAACAGAGAAACTACTGGGTTTATGAATAGGTAACAATAAATTAGTCAATAACATGAGAATGAAACAGCACATATTCATATCATCTATCAAAAAGTTTTGGCATCAGTGCTTTTATACCACGTTTATTTCCTTTTTTGCTACCATATCGGCTACCCGGTTCGTTAAATCGCGGAAACCCATTAGCAGATTTCGGTTGAACAATTCCTGACACAGAATTGACACTAGCTACAGATGAAGCTGACTCGGAACCAGAACGCACCAAGTTCGCTCTCAACTCGCTCGCAGAAATATATTCTGGTTCAGGAGATGCTAAAATAGCGAATCGACTACTACTGCTATCACAATAATTGCTAGCGATGGGTGTCAAACTGAAAGGTTTTGGAATTACTGACTGGAAACTATTGCCCTCACCGCTAAAGCTAGAGGATCGCTCAAATGTGCGTACAACGGGGTCACTTGAGATGGAAGTTGCCAAAGACCGTTGGATTTTATGCGGATCAATATTTCCTTTTGTCTTCGGACTTCTGTCTTCCATTTTAGCAGCAGATTCTAAATTACTTAAAGAACCAGTGCAACTGGTGGATACGGGTTTCTTCTTTTTCTTCACTTTCTTCCTTTTCTCAGCACGACCATAGCCATCTATCATAGCTACCGAATTAGATCTTTTCCTCCCCAAAGAAACTTGCGAATTTGCGTTTGATTGTAAAGAGCTGGTATTGTTTGGATTTCTCATTTGAAATGTAAATCCAGATGAATGCAGAGGCTGAAGCCGTCGTTTAATCCATACAAAGCCACACACTATGAGAAAACTTTGCAAGAAACAAAGCAAAATTAAAAGACTCCGTTGAAGTTGAACGTTAAACAGTCTTTCACGAATATCTTCAACATTACGACGCAAACTATTCACTTCTTGAGTTAAGAATACTTCCATTTGTTTAGATTTTACACGTGTGTCATTCAAATGCTTTCTATGTGCTTCACTAATAATAATATTGTCTTCATTTTGCTTTTTAAACCGTTGAGACAGTTCTTCCAAATAAGCAGCAGTCATAGATTGATTTTTCTCCAAAGTTTTGATTCTGTTCGACAGTCGTACGAAAACGGATTCTTTTTGCTGTTGATTTCCAGCAGTTATGGAGGGGGTGAGATCTTCTGCTGCTGAGTTGCCATTTCCAATTCCATTGTGCAACGGTTGTGCAGTTGTAGCCTGCTCTTGGGTCTCTGGTGGTGGTGATGGCGATGCTGAACTAACGTCAGATTCGGGAACTATAGATTCTCCAATGGATGGTTCGACAACCTTGTAATTTAGACTTTCTGGTTGCTTTCCTTCAATTTCTTTGGGAGATTCAGTTGCAGGTTCAGATGGAACGTTATGTTCCATTCCCTGTTCAACTATAAAATATCCATAAACAATTATTTGAAGTGCGATCTTTCGGATATAATTTACAATTAAAAAGAATTAGAAAATCGGTAAATTTTACATTACCTGAACCAGTAGGCAATTCTTTTCCATCTGGAATAGAATTATTATCACCAGCTGCTAAACTGTCATTAAAATAATCTTTTTCTTTCAAAGGATCCTTATTTTCTGATGTATTTCCTTGGCCACTGACTTCTGCACGAATAGTGCATTCTCCCAACACTGGTTTCACAAAGTGACATAAAGCATGAAGAATGCTGGGTCCACCAAAGAGACTAGAATAAAATCCTTCCGGCTGCCACGGCAAACCGATACTTTCTTTGCTAAACAACGAATGACAATAATCCCATCCACACCATGGAGCGTTTCGACTTAGAAAAGGTAAAAGTGAAGTATAGTTGCACGACAGATATTTTAATACTGTCTCAGAATCAGGTTCATGATCAGGAATGCATTGAACTAGACTGCGGCATTTGTTTCGCAAATCATTCGATGCTGCAATATCATTTTCTGTTCCAGAGGAATCTAATAAAATAAAATAGTCAGCAGTGCACTTACATTTTCATTTTCAGAAAAACTAAAAAATAAGTACGAAAAATACCAGTTTTGCCTAAAGCTTGAGCAGCTTTCTTTACAATGTTCATCACCATATCTTTGGCAGATCCGATGACAGTTTTGGGTTTATCTTTACCAACGCTTTCTTCGCTTGGTTCTTCCATTTCTACTGGTTCTTCGTACAAAGCATTACCTTCTTTAGGGAGATCATCGGATTGAGTTGTTTCACTCTCCAACACCTCGTACCTTGAGTTAAAAGATCATAAAAGTAAAAAATGTATTATAAATATAATAAATTGAAAGTAAGGAATAATTATGATATCTATACTTACTCGCTTTTGCCATTCACACGAATCAGACTTAATGGACAGTAGTGTTCATTTCCATAGTGTGAGAGAATACTGACTTTTAAAAACTTCCCAAACAAGGAAGAATTTCCTGTGGATAAACTAAATGAATGGATAGCACGAACGTCAGGAATAAGAAATGGACCTAATTTAGTCCAGTCTCTGGTTGGATATCTGTCGCTGATTCCCACTTCAAATTCTTTTGGTGACGATGAAAAAAGTTCCAAGTTACCAATTGACACCTTTTCAATTTGAAGTGGTTCACACAGTTCTACGACGAACCAAATTTGCGATACACATCTAAAAAACAATTATGTTTATTATTAGCAAACAAATTAACAATAAACCTAATGATTTTTTTGAATTGTTTCATATTTCTTACTTATTCAACATGTACTCGTCATGACTAGAGCTCAAAACACCGCTTGGATTCTGAGCTTCGGCATTAGTTTGAATAACTTTAGCTCCACAATCAGGGGAAGCAAAATTTTTAGATGCGGTTTCTACGACTTTGTCTTCTTTTTGTTTTACTGGTGCTTTTGGAATCGGAGTTCCACTATCATTCGTTGCAACCACAGTTTTCGCATCTTTTTTAGGCTGTTGATAATTTTCGTACTGTCCTCTCGCTCCTTTCCCTCCATTATTTTGATTAGTAGACTCCTGCTTCTGTTGTTGTTGATGAGTCCATTCTAAGAAACTCGGAATAGGTTCCTCTTCTCCTTTTAAAAGGGGAATCTCAGGTACATCAGAACTTTCATTTTCGAGGGCCTTTGATTTATTTTTAGACACTGACTCTGATTGCGTTTCAGTTTTCATTGTCGAAGCTGAATCTCCCTCGGAATCATGAACGAGTTGAAAGACATCAGAAAGAGGCATATGCGTTGTAGAATCAATTTTATCCAAATTTTCGCCATTTTTAATGAATTTCGTGGTTTTTTGATCATTTATATCGTCTTGACTCGAATGTTTCGAAGGACCTTCATCATACTTTTCAGCATTGGAAACGGGAGGATCAAATGGTACACTGTTCCCGGGCAAGTTTGAGCTGTCGGTTGAAGCTTCTGTCGACGCAAAACTAGGATCTGGTCCTGTCGGTTCTAGAAACTGTTCATTTGCCAACTGAATAGAAAAAACGGAAGGCCCAGCTAAGAACATGAAGCTTGTTTGCGACTGCTTCACAGTCAACCCTCTAGAATAAATCAACAATATCATTCAAATAACGGATCCGTAAAACTTACTTCGATAAACACAGTTAAAATTTTATTAATTGTCAACACTTACATTAATAGAACCAATATATTCGAAACCTGCAAACCCGTCATGATTTTCACTTCTACTAACTAAGACCATGCAAGAGTAGTAGTCGTCCAATTCATTTTCGTACATTCTCATTGATCATCCCATAATGATTTATTAACACCTCTTATTTGATGAAAACCAAAAGATCTGAAAAAACTATTTTGTAAATTTACGGAAGCAACGAATTCAAAATTCAATGAATGATGACTTGAACACAGTAAGAGT
>Ga0210040_10009987_pt1 | contig 10959 bp, 7 predicted proteins | sample CryGeyCG12114_NA_FD_185462 | JGI IMG/M metagenome (GOLD analysis project Ga0210040, IMG submission 185462) | Groundwater microbial communities from aquifer - Crystal Geyser CG19_WC_8/21/14_NA (SPAdes) (version 2) | ecosystem: Environmental > Aquatic > Deep subsurface > Groundwater | place: USA... | reverse complement strand
GAGGAGAAGGCGCGGGCCCAGGCCATGCGCTTCCAGGACATCGGTGCGGTGCAGGACGTGCTCGACGCGGCCTACGACGAAGGTGTCACGACCTTCATGTGCACGACCCACGACCGCATCGCTGCGGTGGGCGAGCACGTGAGAGCGAACCCGAGCCGGTACCCGGACATGACCTTCTACCCGTGCATGCCGTACGCCCACAAGTACGCGAACGCGATGACCGAGAACGGTCCGATGGGCGCGCTCAAGCGGTTCCTCCCCCACGAGGGTCTCCTCGACGCTGCGGTCCGGGGAACGCGGTCATTGGCGCGCAAGGACGTCGACGGGCTGGTCACCCTCCTGATCGACTCCGAGATGAAGATGTTCGCGGGTCTGAGCACTCCCGTCGTGTTCCTCCAGAACGTGGTGGTGGACCTGCTGCTCGGCATGGGCTTCGACGTCGCATTCAGGATCTTCGCGGACCACGTGCGGGAGCGCTACGACGCCGAGCCCGGTTTCATCACGATGAACACGCCGATGCTGCTGCCCGTTCTGGACCGGCTCGGGATCGAGAACCCGATCGTCTGCTCCAACATCAACAAGGTCGGGTTCCGGATGAGCGGTGGCATGGAGGCCTACCGGCGGACGCTGCAGGAGCACCGGTTCCGTGCGATCGCTATGTCGGTCTTCGCCTCGGGCGCGATCCCGGCCGGTGAGGCCATCGAGTGGGTGTGCGAGCAGCCGAACATCGAGTCGATCGTGTTCGGAGCATCCAGCCGCACCAACATCCGCAGCACGCGGGAGCTGGTCGACCAGTTCTGGGCCGACGGCCGGCGCGCAGGCGCAGGAAGCGGCCTTCGAGCATGACCATGACAGCTCAGGCGGTCGTCGACGGGCGCTCGTTGACGCAGGAGCCCCGAGCGGCGGGCGCGGGTTACCTCGTCCACGACTTCGACCTGCTGAACGTGGGTGACCTCGACCTGTTGCAACAGGCACGCGCCGCGTGCGCCACGCTTGTTGTCGGCGTCCTGACCGACGAGGCGGTGCACCGGCACTACGGAACCTCCCCTGTCGTCCCTCTGGCTGAGCGGATGGCGCTCGTCGGTCGGCTGCGAGGGGTCGACGACGTCGTCGAGCACAGTTCGGTACCCGCCGGCACCGCCGTCGTCTTCCGGGCCGCGACCGCGTCACCCGTCGTGCCGGACACTGCGGCCATCACGCTGTCGCCGTCCCGGCAGCCGCAGAGCCCGCTGCTGCAGGCAGCACTCAGACCGCTCCAGAAGGGTGAGCCCGATCTCAGCCCCAAACGTGTCCCGTGCGAGCCGGCCGAGCGGAGGGGACGTGTCGGGTACGTGCCGGGCGCGTGGGACATGTTCCACGTCGGCCACCTCAACATCTTGCTGCGGGCCCGTGAGCAGTGCGACCGACTGGTGGTCGGAGTCGTGACGGCCGAAGCACTGGCGAAGGCGAAGGGCGGCCTTCCGATCGTGTCGCTCACCGAGAGGCTGGAGGTGGTAAGAAGCATGGACATGGTCGACTCGGTCGTGGTCGACCGGTCGTCGGACAAGCTCGACGTCTGGCGCCAGGTCTCCTTCCACGTGCTCTTCAAGGGCGACGACTGGCAGGGCACGCCGAAGGGCGACAAGCTCGAGCGCGACATGCGGGCAGCTGGGGTCGAGGTGCGCTACTTCCCGTACACGGCTCACACGTCCAGCACCATGCTGCGCGCCGTCCTGCGCGGCCGCTGATCGTTCCGAGACGGGAGATCACGAAGTGAGTTCGCTCAGGCACACCAGTTTCATGGTCAAAGCGGCGACGGTCCTACGGAGCAGCTCGGCCCTGACCGCTGAGCTCGACCGTCAGTCCTTGCTCTCGCCGGAGGAGCTCGAGGCGCTCCAGTCCAAGCGGGCCGCGGCCCACGCGAAGTTCGCGATGGAGCACACTGAGTTCTACCGGGAGCACTACCGGGCGGCCGGATTCACCCCGGCAGATCTCGACGACCCGGCTGCGTTCAGCGAGCTCCCCTTCGTGACCAAGGGGGACGTCCGGGACCATCCCGAGGCGTTCCGGTCCTCGGAGGCCACGCCGGCGAACAGCAAGCGGTCGGTGACGGGGGGCAGCACGGGCGAGCCGCTGTCGTTGCTGCGCGATCTCAGGTTTCCCGCACGAGCGCTCGAGTGGCGGCTGATGCAGTGGTGGGGCGTTTCGCCGTGGGACGACGTGGCGCTGGTGAGCAGGCACACGAAGTCGGCTCGCGAGACGTGGCGCCACCAGGCGCAGTGGTGGCCGTCCCGCCGCATCCAGCTCAACGCGTTCGACATGAGCGCCCGCAACGTGGCCGAGTTCATGAGGCTCTACGAGCGGGTGCGCCCGCGCCTCGTCATCGGGTACGTGGGAGCGATCGCCCAGCTGGCGGCGATGCTCGCGGAGCAGAGCACCCGTGAGCCCGCCGCACCGACGGCCCTCGCGGTGACGGCGGCTCCGTTGAACGCCAACCAACGAGTCCTGGTGGAATCTGTGTTCCGCGCCCCGGTCTACGACCACTACCGCTCGGCGGAGGTGCCCTGGCTGGCCGGGGAGTGTCGTCAGCAGGACGGGCTGCACGTCTTCGCCGACGTCCGCGTGGTGGAGGTGGTCGACGAGACCGGTCGGCGGGCCCCTGCAGGTCAGACCGGGGAGATCGTGGCCACCGATCTGACCAACCGCGTGTTCCCGCTCGTGCGCTACCGGATGGGTGACCGCGCGAGCTACCTGGACCGCCCGTGCGCCTGCGGGGTCACGCTCCCGTTGCTGTCCTCCGTCTCGGGACGGACGACGGAGGTGCTGCACCTCCCCAACGGGCAGTCGCTCGCTGGGGAAGGCCTGGCGCAGATCTTCAGCACGATCCCGGAGGCGGTACGTCAGTTCCAGATCCGGCAGCGAGCCGACTACTCCATTGACCTGCGGGTCGTGCCTGGGGGAGCGTCGAACGCCGATCGCGACATCACCGCGTCGACAGAGCGCTTTCGAGAGCTGTTGAACCGTGCGGTCGAGGTCCGCGTCCAGCTGGTCGACTCGATCCCTCACGACGGCGGTAAGACCCGGTACCTCCTGAGTGAGGTCGGAGGGCGGCAGTGAGGTACCGGGGTGCCGGGGTCGAGGAGGACACGCCACTCGTCGTTCTCCAGTCACTCAGGCAGGTGCGGCCCACCACCAATCCGTACCTCGTGATGCTCGTTCGTGCCCTCAATGCGGAGCCGGACGTCCACGTCGCGTTGTTCAGCTACCGAAGGGCGCTCTTCGGGTCGTACGACGTCTTCCACGTCCACTGGCCGGAGATCCTGCTCGGCGGTCCCCGCACGCTTCGACGGGTTGCGCGACAGGTGCTCCTGGTCGCGGTGCTGCTACGCCTCACCTTGAGCGGGACCCCCGTGGTGCGCACCCTGCACAACGTCGCGCGACCTGAAGGACTGAGGTGGCACGAGCAGCGGCTGCTCGACTGGTTCGACCGGCGCACCCGGGTCGTCATCCGCCTGAACGAGCACACCCCTGCACCGACTGGGGTGCCCTCCGTGCTGGTTCGCCACGGCCACTACCGCGACTGGTACGCGCAGGCTCCTCGTGAGCCAGCGATCCTCGGCCGGATCGGCTACGTGGGCCTCATCCGACGGTACAAGGGGGTCGAGAGCCTGGTCGAGGCGTTCGAGGACACGTCGAGGTCGCCCGTCGGGGTGACTTTGACGCTCAGGATCGGGGGTCAGCCTTCAAGCGCCGATCTTGCCGAACGACTCCGTGTAGCCGCTGAGCGCGACGACAGGATCAGCGTCGACCTGCACTTTCTGGACGACGCCGAGCTGGTCGAGATCGTCACCCAGTCCAGCCTCGTGGTCCTGCCCTACCGCTTCATGCACAACTCGGGTGGCGTGCTTGCCGCTCTGTCCCTCGACAGGCCGGTCCTCGTGCCGGACAACGACGTCAACCGGAGCCTGGCCCGCGAGGTGGGGAAGGGCTGGGTGCTGACCTACGAGGGCAACCTGCGCGACGAGCACCTCGAGGACGCGCTCCGGCAGGCCAAAACTCGACAGGGGCGTCCCGACCTGTCTGCCCGGGAGTGGCAGCGTGCCGCACCGGAACACGTCGCGGCCTACCGACTGGCGTCGGGCCACCCGACGAGCGCCGGATCGTCTCGTCGCCCGAGTGCGTCCCCCTTGGCCGAGGCGTCGTGATCAAGGTGACGGTGGCGATGCTGGCCTTCCGGCGGAACGACGAGCTGCGGCGGAACCTGCCAAACCTGCTCGAAGAGGTCGAGCGGACGGTGACGGCCGGGGAGAGGGGCGTGCTCGCCGAGGTGGTGCTGATCGACAACGATCCCCAGGGCAGCGCGCGTGCTGTCGTCGAGGAGCTGGACCACCCGCGGCTTCGTCACGTGGTGGAGCCTCGGCCCGGCATCGCCTTCGGACGCAACCGTGCGCTGGAGGAGTCCGTGGAGGCAGACGCCCTGGTCTTCATCGACGACGACGAGCGTCCACTCGGCGGGTGGTTGAGCGCCCTCCTCACGCTGTGGATCTCCAGCGGTGCCGCGGCCGTCGGCGGCAAGGTGCTCTCCGACTTCGAGGAGGAACCTGACTCGTGGTTGACGAGCGGCCGCTACTTTGTCCGCCGCAGCATGCCGACCGGGACCGAGATCGCCGCGTGCGCGACGAACAACCTCCTGCTGGATCGTCGTGCGCTCGAACGGCTGGGCCTTCGGTTCGACGAGTCGCTCGGGCTCGGTGGCGGCGAGGACACCTTGTTCACGACGCGCCTCACCCGGGCAGGACGACGGATGGTGTGGTGCGAGGAGGCGGTCGTGGTGGAGCACGTTCCTGCTGACCGGCTGCGTCGGACGTGGGTACGTCAGCGCAGCATCAGCCACGGCAACACCCTGGCCAAGGTGTCGCTCCGGCTCGCATCGACGCGGGCAGCAAGGGCGACGTCCGTCGGGCATCTGGTCCTGGGCGGCGCGGTGCGTCTCGCGGTCGGTGGCGCACGTCGGGGACTGGGCTCGCTGCTCAGGCAGGAGGTGCACGCCGCGCGGGGCGCTCGGTCCTTCTGGCGAGGTTCCGGGATGCTGGCAGGGGTCTTTGGGGTCGAGTACTCGGAGTACCGCACGCGACACCTGCCCCGGTTCCTCGACGGCCTCGCGGACGGTGGGAGCGTTCGTCGAGGTCCCGCTTCACCGGGCCGAACGGTTGAGCGCGCGCACCAGGCGCCGGCCGTCCCGCTCGCCGCGGAGCAGCGCTCGCACCGGGCTCCACGGGGGCCTCAGCAGACCGAACTTCTCGGGTCGAACCATGCGCAGGACGTTCCGTGAGCTCTGACCGACCCACGTCCCCTGCTGATAACTGGGCAGGTGCTTCGCTGCGAAGAGCAGGCGGTTGCGTGTGTTGAAGTAGTAGAAGAGGGCGGAACGATGCCCTTCTCGCCGTTGGGTCCCGGACTCGTCGTGAACAGCGCGAGCGTCGGCGACGACGACGGAGCGGCCGCCCAGACGTGCGACGCGATGGCTGAGGTCGACATCCTCCCAGTACATGAAATAGTCCTCGTCGAAGCCGCCCGACAGCTCCCAGAGCTGGCCGGACGCGACCAGGCACGCTCCGCTGACCCACTCGCGCACGAGGTTCGCTTCCACCCCGGGCGGACGGAAACGCGTGGCGCGGAGCTGTCCGGTGCTCAGGTACACGTCCATGAGGCTCGACCACAGCGTCCCGTCCGGCCGGAACACGCGGGGCGCGGCAAGGTCCAGCGGATGCGCGGTGACGTGCGCGACCAGCCGCTCCGCACTCGACGCATCGATGACCGCATCCGGGTTGATCAGCAGCAGCTGGTCCGCGCCCTGCGCAAGGGCTCGGGTCGCCCCGGCGTTCACCCCTCCACCGAAGCCCAGGTTCTCGCTCATGGTCAGCACGTCGAAACCCTGCTGCCTCCCCAGCTCGAGCACGCGTTCTCTCTCGGTCTGTGTCGTGTAGTTGTCGACGACGACCGTCAGCACCCGGCTGATCGACGACGTGGTCGTGGACCGGAGCTCGTGAACGGTGGGAACGAGGTTGGCGACCAGCAGGTCGGTCGAGGCGTAGTTCACGACGATGACGCCCAGGACCGCTCCCGTGCTGGATGCGCTCTCCAGTAGTCCTCCAGCCTCAAGATCGGGATAGGAGAGTACAGCGCGGGGATCGTGGCCGTGGGAGCTGCCCCGGTTCTCGTTTTCGGGGCCGTCTGTGTGAATCTAAGGAAACGCCAGCGGAGCTCCTGTCGAAGCCCGATGATGGGCGTCGAAGAGCGTGAGTGGTCCGGGGGGGCCGACTGCACCGCTCGCGGGGGAGCACCACGATGTTGACCAGGTCTCGGCTGAGCAGGCGGCGCGCCGTCGCGGTCCTTGTCGTGCTTCTCGTCCTGGCGGCTGGCGCGATCCTGCTGGTTTGCCTGGGGTCCGGGTCGTCGGGAGCCGAGAAGAACGCTTCGTCTGCGGCGACGCCGGTTGACGCCAAGCCGGTCACGCCGCTCCCGGCGCGGACGACGGACGTGGCCCCGCCGACGCCGGGCACCATCGAGGATACGCTCGCCCCCGGTCAGCCCGGGCCCACGGTGGCCGCGGCACTCGACGAGCCCGTGGTCCTGGCGGGCATCGTCGACGTGACCGTCCTCGCGGTGACGCCGACACAGGTCGAAGCCGTCGGACCAGGAGACCCCAGCGGCCCCGCATTGGCGGTGCGCGTCCGGCTGGACAACACGTCCGACCGTCAGGTCGATGTCGACGGCGCACAGGTCAGCCTGCTCTTTAGGCAGGGAAAGCAGATTGGCATCCCGACACCGGGCGGCGCACAGCCGTTCGTCGGACAGCTGGGCGCGAAGAAGTCGGTCGAGGGGACGTACGTGTTCGCTGTCCCCGACACATCTCAGAAGAGCGTCACCATTTTGGTGACGTACGCCGCGGGGGCTCCAGTCGCGAAGTTCGACGGAGCGGCCAGATGAGGGGAAGCGCGATGGTCGAACGTCTCGGAGGCGTCCGCAGGTGGTTGGCGGCGACTCTCGCCGTGAGTCTCGGTGCAGGCGGGCTCCTGCTCGCACCAGTCACTGCGCAGGCGGCTGACGGTCCTGCGCCCAACGAGCAGAGGACGGGAGTCAGCGCCGACGCGTTGCCGACGGTCCAGCTGGACTCCGGCATGGTCTGGTCCCAGGACCTGATCGGGTCCACCGTCTACGTGGGCGGAACGTTCTCCAACGTGCGCCCGCCGAACACAGACGCGGGCACCAACCTCACGCCGCGCTCGAACCTGCTGGCCTACGACATCCGGACCGGCGACCTCGTGACCGGATTTGCACCCTCGGTGAACGGCACAGTGAAGGTTGTGAAGGCATCTCCTGACGGCTCGCGGATCTACGTCGGGGGCACCTTCAACACAGCCAACTCGACCACGCGCTACAACCTGGCCGCGTTCGACGCGAAGACCGGGGCACTGATCACCTCGTTCAACGCCCCGGTGGGCGGCTCCTACGTGAACGCGCTGGCCGTCACCGACGGCACGGTTTACGTCGGCGGGCTGATCTCTGCGGCGAACGGTCTTCCCCGCAAGAACCTGATGGCCTTCAGCACGGCGACCGGGAAGCCGCTCGCATGGGCGCCGACCACCGACCTCCAGGTCGACGCGATGGTGCTGGCTCCCAACACGTCCAAGCTCATCGTCGGTGGCCGGTTCTCACAGGTGAACGGTGTCGGCCAGCGCGGCCTGGCCGCGCTAGACCGGACGACGGGAGACCTCGTTCCCTGGTCGGCGCCCAGCACGGTGATCAACGGGGACGCCAGCGGCAAGGCGGGCATCTGGTCGCTGACCACGGACGGTACCGCCGTCTACGGCACCGGGTGGGTCTACGCCAGCAAGGCCGTCGGCAATCTCGAAGGTGTCTTCTCCGCCGTCCCCGACAGCGGGGATCTCCGCTGGGTCGCCGATTGTCATGGAGACCACTACGGGGCCTACTCGGACGGAACGACCGTCTACACCACGAGCCACGAGCACGCGTGCGAGACCATGGGTGGCTACCCGCAGAAGGACCCGGCGCCCGGCAACATGCACAACGCCACGGCGGTGACGGCGGCGGCGAAGGGCACCCTGCTGCGCTCCCAGAACGTGAACGACATCTACGCCGACTGGAGCGGCTACCCCGCGCCCGCGGCCATCAACTGGTACCCGGACTGGTACACGGGCACGTCGTCCAGCCTCGGGCAAGCCGGTTTCAGCATCGTCGGGAACGGTGACTACATCGCTGTCGGAGGCGAGTTCATCGGCCTCAACAACAAGCTGCAGAACGGGTTGACGCGGTTCGCCAAGGTTCCGGCGACCGGCGCGAAGCAGGGCCCGCGTCTCACTGGCGACAACGGTTGGACGCCTAACGTGAGCTCCGTGCGGGCCGGGGAGGCCCGCGTCAGCATCCTGACCAACTACGACCGGGACGACCTGAACCTGACCTACGAGATCTACCGCGTCGGGCGGACGGCCCCCATCTACACGGTGACCCAGAAGTCGCTTTTCTGGAACCAGACGACGCTGTCGTTCGTCGACACGGGGCTCGCCCTGGGGGCTTCGGTCTCGTACCGGGTGAAGGCCATCGACGGCAGCGGCAACTCGAGCACGAGCAAGACGGTCGCCGTGACTACTTCCAGCACGCAGCTCTCGGCGTACGGGAACAGCGTGATCGACGACGGGGCCTCGCTTTACTACCGCCTCGGTGGTGGCGGGACGAGCGTCCCCGATCTGGTGGGCGCCAACGGCGGGGTCGCGGGCACGGGCGTGACAGCCACCGGCGGAGCCGTCGTCGGGGACAGCGACCCCGGATCCGCTTTCGCCGGCAACGACTCCGGCCTCGTGTCGACCTCGGCGAAGGTGACCGACCTGGCGACCTTCTCCGCCGAGGCCTGGTTCAAGACCGCCACCACGAGCGGCGGCAAGATCCTCGGCTACGGCGCGGCTCAGACGGGTACCTCGAGCAACTACGACCGGCACGTCTACATGACCAACGACGGCCGCATCGTGTTCGGCACCTACCCGGGCTACACCGCCACGATCGCGAGCACCAACCCCTACAACGACAACACTTGGCACCACGTGGTCGCGATCCAGGCCACCGACGGGATGAAGCTCTACATCGACGGCGAGCTGGTGGGTACCAACCCGGCGGCGGCGGCCGAGGGCTACTCCGGCTACTGGCGCGTCGGCGGGGACAACCTGAACGGGTGGCCCGACCAGCCTGCGAGCCAGTGGTTCAACGGCTCGATCGACGAGTTCGCGCTCTACCCCTCGGCGCTGTCTGCCGGCGTGGTGAAGAAGCACCACGATTTTGGAGTCGGTGCCCTGCCGCCGACAGCGGCTTTCACCTCGACAGCACGTGACCAGACCGTCGACTTCGACGGATCGACCTCGACCGCGTCCGCCGGTCGGACCGTGGCCTCCTACAGCTGGAATTTCGGCGACAGCTCCGACCCGGGCACGGGGGTCGCACCGAGCCACGTCTACGACAAGCCCGGCACCTACAACGTCACTCTCACGGTCACCGACAGCACCGGGTCCATCGGTACGGCGACCAAGACCGTCGCGGCCAAGGCGCCGCACGCGCCCCCCGTGGCCGTGGTGAAGAAGACGACCAGCGGCCTGACGGCATCCTTCGACGGGACCACGTCCACGACCTCGGACGGCGCATCGCTGTCGAAGTACCAGTGGTCATTCGGGGACGCTATGACCTCCACGGACGCCAAGCCTTCCCATCCCTACGCAAAGGCAGGGTCCTACGACGTGACACTCGTGGTCACCGACAGCATCGGCGCCGCGAGCGCGCCTGCAGCAGTCACCGTGACCGTCACCCATGACAACCCGGTCGCTGCCTTCACCGCCACTTCGGACGCTCGCCGCGTCATCGTCGACGGCTCGGCCTCGACTGCTGCAGACGGTGCGACGCTCAGCTACGCCTGGACGTGGGGAGATCAAGGAGCGGACGGCAGTGGCAAGTCCACCGACCACCTCTACGCCGCCGACGGGACCTATCCGGTCACTCTCACCGTGACGGACGGCCTGGGAGCGTCAGCGACCACGACCAGATCGGTGTCGGTGGCGGCGGTTCCCCTGGTCGCGAAGGACGGTTTCGATCGAACAGTCGCGACCGGCTGGGGTGCCGCCGATGTCGGCGGGACGTGGGTGGGATCGAGCGGGCAGTCGGTCTCCAGCGGGGTGGGGAAGCTGTCGATCAACAAGTCCGACACCAGGACGACCTCCCTGCCGGTGTCGAAGAGCAGCATCGACTCCCGCTTCGACGTCTCGACCAACAAGGTTGCCGATGGCGGAGGGATGCACCTCAACTACATCGTGCACCGCTCGTCGGCCGGTGAGTACCGGGTCAAGCTGCGGTACGCCGCGAACGGATCGGTCAACGTGGGGCTGGCGAAGGTGGTGGGTACGACCGAGACGCTGCTTACGAACAAGGCGTTGACGGGGTACACGCAGACGGCGGACGGAGCTCTGACCGTCCGCCTGCAGACGAGCCAGGACGGCGACTCGACCATCCTGCGAGCCAAGGTCTGGGCGAAGGGCGAGAGCGAGCCCAGCGCCTGGTTCGTCAGCACGACCGCCAGCGACGCTTCGCTCCAGGGTGCGGGTCAGATCGGGTTCTCTGCCTACGGGACCGGGACGATCACCAACGGCCCGGTGACGGTGGCGATCGACAACCTCGAGGTTCGATAGCCCACCGACAGAGGCTGAGCGGGTCAGCGGTACGGCGGATGCACGTGCCGAGGGGTCACACGTCCGATGCATCCGTCCCGGCCGTGCACGGCAGAGTCTCGTGCGGCGCTCTCCCACGCGCGCCGCATCTCGGACCGGCGTCGTGCGGCTGGCGCCGGCGCGTCGAGGTAGCCACGGGTCGCCAGCAGCACTGCAAGCCGAAGGAGCATGCCCTGTCCGACCACGCACACGGCAA
>Ga0210040_10009985_pt1 | contig 10960 bp, 7 predicted proteins | sample CryGeyCG12114_NA_FD_185462 | JGI IMG/M metagenome (GOLD analysis project Ga0210040, IMG submission 185462) | Groundwater microbial communities from aquifer - Crystal Geyser CG19_WC_8/21/14_NA (SPAdes) (version 2) | ecosystem: Environmental > Aquatic > Deep subsurface > Groundwater | place: USA... | reverse complement strand
GGTGCACCCGGATGCCCGCCGCCGCGGCATCGGCACCGGCCTGCTGGCCGAGGCCGAGCGCCGCGCCCGGGCGGCGGGCCGCACCGAGCTCAGTGCGGAGATCGACGAGCCCGGCCCGGGCGCCCCCGGCCGGGCCTTCGCCGAGCGGCGCGGGTTCCGCTGCGGGCTCGTGGAGGTGCGCCGCGACCTGGCGCTGCCGGCCGACGAGGGGCGCCTGGCCGCCCTCGAGCGCGATGCGCTCAGCGCCTCTTCCGGGTACGAGGTGCGCACCTGGCGCGACGACACGCCGGAGGGCCTGCTCGAGGACCGGGCGCTGCTCGAGCGCCGGCTCTCGACCGACGCGCCCAGCGGCGACCAGCCGTACGAGGAGGAGGACTGGGACGCGGCGCGCATCCGGGAGCGCGAGGCCACCCACGTGCGCCAGGGCCGCACCCGCTTCGCCGCCGGGGCGCTCCGCGAGGGCCGGCTGGTGGCGTTCTCCGAGATCGCGGTGCCGCTGGCCGTGCCGGAGAAGGCCTACCAGTGGGGCACCCTCGTGCTCCGCGAGCACCGCGGCCACCGGCTCGGCGCGCTCGTCAAGCTGGCCGCCCTGCGGGAGCTGGGCGCGGCGTCCCCGGCGACCACGTCGATCTCCACCTGGAACGCCGAGAGCAACGCGCCGATGATCGCCGTGAACGAGGCCCTGGGCTTCCGCACCGCGGGCCTGCTCACCTCCTGGCACCGCACGCTGTCCGCCTGAGCCCGTGCCGGAGCGCCTGAGCCTGCCGGCGGCCCGCCGCGTCGCCCTGGCCGCGCAGGGCTTCGCCGACCCGGCCCCCACCGGTCCGGTCACCCGTCGGCACCTGCGCCGCGTGCTGACGCGCACCCAGCTGCTGCAGATGGACTCGGTCAACGTCTTCGAGCGCGCCCACCACCTGCCGGCGTTCAGCCGGCTCGGGCCGTACGACACCGGCCTGGTGGCGGACCTCGCGTACCGGCGCCGCGAGCTGTTCGAGTACTGGGGGCACGAGGCCTCGCTGCTCCCGGTCGCGCTCCACCCGCTGCTGCGGTGGCGCATGGCGCGCGCGGAGGCGCTCGAGGAGGGCTGGGGCGGCCCGCTGCGCGTCATGCGCGAGCAGCCGGAGTTCGTCGCCGAGGTGCTGCGCCGGGTCGAGGAGCAGGGCCCGGTGGGAGCGGGCGCGCTGCACGAGGGCGAGCGCACGACCGGCCCGTGGTGGGACTGGAACCGCACCAAGGTCGCCCTGGAGTACCTGTTCTGGTCCGGCCGGGTGAGCACCGCCGGCCGGCGCTCCTTCGAGCGGCTGTACGACCTGACCGAGCGGGTGCTGCCCGCCGAGGTGCTCGCGCTGCCGACGCCGTCGCGCGAGGACGCGCAGCGCGAGCTGGTGCTGCTGGCCGCCCGCGCGCACGGCGTGGCGACCGAGCGGGACCTGCGCGACTACTTCCGGCTGCGCGTCGACGAGGCGGCGCTCGCCGTGCGGTCGCTCGTGGAGGAGGGCGCCCTGCTGCGGGTCGAGGTCGACGGGTGGCGGCAGCCGGCGTACCTGCACCCGGACGCGCGGCTGCCCCGGCGGGTGCGCGCGAGCGCCCTGCTGTCACCGTTCGACCCGCTCGTCTGGGAGCGCTCCCGGACCTCCCGGCTGTTCGGGTTCGACTACCGCATCGAGATCTACGTGCCGGCGCCGAAGCGGGTGCACGGCTACTACGTGCTGCCGTTCCTGCACGACGAGGCGCTGTGCGCGCGGGTCGACCTCAAGGCCGACCGGGCGTCGGCGCGGCTGCGGGTCCTGGCGGCCTGGGTCGAGCCGGGGCACGACCCGGGCCTGGTGGCCGCCGCGCTCGCCGCCGAGCTGGCGCGCGCCGCCCGGTGGCAGGGCCTCGACGAGGTCGTCGTCGAGCCGCGCGGCGACCTCGCGGCCGTGCTCGGCGCCGTCGTGCGGTCCCGGGTCGCGCCCACCTGGGCCGCCCACCCGGGCCCTGCAGCGGGGCCGAACCCCTAGGCCGTGCGTCGGGCGGGAGGCCTAGGCCGGGCGGCGGGCCGGAGGCAGCGCCCGCCGCTCGGGCGGCTCCTCCCGCAGCAGGAACACCGGGTTGCCGAAGGCCACCAGCCGGCCGTCGGCCGCCCGCACCTGCACCCGTACGTACGACGAGGCCGCGGCGGGCACCGTCACGTGCGCGGAGCCCGTCCTGAACACGCTGCCGGGCAGGCGGCGGACCACCCAGGTCGACGGGTCGTGCGCTCCCAGGTAGTCCACCGCTCCCTGCAGCACCTCGACCGTCGACCCGGACGGCAGGTCCGTCGCCAGCACGTCCACGGTCCAGGGTGCCCGGCCGGGACGCACGAGGGCCGCGCCCATCGCGGCGCCGTCCACCGAGAGGTCCAGGTGTCCGGAGAAGGCGCCCAGCTCTCCGACGAACGCGGACCCGCGGCGCAGCGCGGCGACGGCGTCCGCGCCGGCCTGCGAGGCCTGCCACAGGCACGTGTAGAAGTGGTTCAGCTCGTGGGCCCACTGCCCCGCGCGGCCCTCGTGGTTGTCGTTGACCCCCGTCGCGGTCACCCAGAAGCCGGCCCGCCAGAGCGTGTCGACCAGGGCGAGGTGCGACTCCAGGCTCATGCCGCCGCGCCGCCGGTAGCCCGCCTCCACCACGTCGACGCCGCCCACTCCGCGGGCGAGCAGGTCCGCGGCCACCGCGCGCCGGCGGGCGTCCTGCGCGGCGGCACCGAGCAGGCCGCCCCCGCCGCTGCCGAACGGGTGGTTCAGGGACGCCAGCCCCCCGTACGCGTGGATCCTGGCGCTGGACCACGCCAGCAGGTCCCTGCCGACGGGGGCGGTGTAGTCGATGAGGTGCTGCCGACCGCCGAACCAGTTGCTGTGCTCGGAGGTGCCCGAGACCTCGACGCCCTGCTCCACGGTGAGGCCGCCGAAGCGCCCGGCGTACGCGGCGATGAGCTCGGCCTGCGCGGCGAGCGGCGCGTCGCCCGCGGAGGCGCTGCGCGCGAACCGCAGCCACGAGTAGCGCACGGTGCCGGGGGAGCGGCGCCGCGAGGACGTGCCCAGGAACAGCCCGCCGAGGCTGTTGTCAGCGGCGACGAGGTCGGGCCACAGCGCCGCGACGTCCGCGACGGGGTCCAGCGCGAGCGAGTTCCACTGCCCGTCGACCACCGGGACGTCGACCGTGCCGACGGTCCCCGTGGCAGGGACGGTCCGCCCGTGACCGAGTGCCAGGGGGACGAGCCGGTACACCAGCCGGTACACGCCGCCGGGGCGCCCGGCGGTGCGCGGCCGGTAGGACAGCGCGAGCTCGACCTGTCCCCAGGCGTCGCCCTGCGCGCCCAGCTCGGGCAGCACCTCCAGGAGCAGGCGCACCCCCCTGAGGTTGGTGCGGTGGCGCTGGTTGGCGCGCGAGCCGTCCAGCTCGCAGCCGTGGGTGGCGACCGCGGTGCCGGCGCTCGTCGCCGCGACCGTCAGGCAGCCCTTGCGCTGCTCCGGGTCCAGCGGGCTGGCCTCCCAGGAGGAGTGGGCCGCCCTGCTCGCGAGGCCCGCGCCGTCGGAGCGCGGCTGCCAGGTGTACGGCGCGCCGGCGACGGTCTCGGTCAGCGCAGGGAAATGGAAGCTCTGCGGAGCGCGGTACGCGCTCATGCGCCAGTCGTGGTCGGTGGTCCAGAGCGTGTGGAAGCCGTTGTCGGAGGCCTCCTGCAGCTGCGCCTGCAGGCTCGCGCTCCCCTCGCTGTAGGAGCTGTGCACGTGCATCGCGTGCCGCAGGGCGCTCAGGCCCGCGGCGTTGGTCACCGGGGCGGCCGCCGTCGTCGCGGCCAGCGCCGCGTCGGGGTGCAGCAGCGCGCGCGTCCCGCCCAGCAGCAGGCCGCCGGTGAGCGCCGCGGTCCCGCGCAGCAGGCGCCGGCGGGTCAGCGCCAGGGCGTCCTCCGGCTCCGCGGAGGTGGTGTCGGCGTGGTCGTCGCACATGGGGGCTCCTCGGGCAGGTGACCGGCGCTGACACACAGTGCCGTGTCGGCGGCGGAATCGCACGGGTCGGGTCCGGGGCACCGGCGCCGCGGGTCCGGCCCGACGGCCCGCGACCGGCGCGCTGCACGCCCGGCAGGCGGCCGCGCCGCTACCCTCGCCGTGCCGCCCTTCCCCCTGGCCGCGGCACCCCGTACGGCCCCGGAGATCCTCGTGCCCTCGTTCGCCCCGCTGTCGGTCCAGGTCATCGGCTACACGCACTTCACGCCCCCCGCCGACGTGCCGTGGGAGACCGACACCGACGGCGGGCAGGCGCTCGCCGAGTTCGCCGGCCGGGCCTGCTACCAGTCGTGGAGCAAGCCCAACGCCGCGACGGCGACCAACGCCGGCTACCTGCGCCACATCCTGGAGGTCGGGCACCTGTCGGTGCTCGAGCACGGCAGCGTGACCTTCTACCTGACCGGCATCTCCCGCTCGCTCACCCACGAGCTGATCCGGCACCGGCACTTCTCCTACAGCCAGCTCTCCCAGCGGTACGTGCCGGAGCGGGACGCGGCGATGGTCGAGCCTGCCGTGATCGCCGAGGACCCGGAGCTGCACGCGCAGTTCGTGGACGCCAGCGAGCAGGCGCTCGCGGCGTACACCCGGCTGCTGGAGGGGCTGGAGAAGAAGTTCGCGGACGTCGAGAACCTCACCAGCCGCCGCAAGCAGGCCCGCCAGGCGGCCCGGGCGGTGCTGCCGAACGCCACCGAGACGCGCATCGTCGTCACCGGGAACTACCGCGCGATGCGGCACTTCGTGGCGATGCGGGCCAGCGAGCACGCCGACGTCGAGATCCGTGAGCTGGCCATCGCCATGCTGCGCGAGCTGCAGCGGGTCGCGCCCAACGCGTTCGCCGACTTCACCGTCAGCGCGCTGCCGGACGGCACCGAGGTCGCCAGCAGCCCGCTCGTCGGAGAGGGCTGAGCACCCTGCCGTGGGTAGCCTTCCGCGCATGACCGAGCCGACGGCACCGTTCGGGCGCGTCCTCACCGCCATGGTCACGCCGTTCACCGCGGGGGGCGAGCTCGACCTCGAGGGCGCCGCGCGGCTCGCCGACCACCTGGTCCGCCAGGGCAACGACGGGCTGGTCGTCAACGGCACCACGGGAGAGTCGCCGACCACCTCCCGCCAGGAGAAGGCCGACCTGGTGCGGGCCGTGGCCGACGCGGTCGGCGGCCAGGCGCACGTGGTCGCCGGGGTGGGCACGTACGACACCGCGGGCACCGTCGAGCTGGCCCAGGACGCCGCGAAGGCGGGGGCGGACGGCGTCATGGCCGTCACCCCGTACTACTCCCGGCCCCCCGAGGCCGGCCTGCTGGCGCACTACGAGCGGGTGGCGGCGAGCACCGACCTGCCGCTGATGCTGTACGACATCCCGGCGCGCACCGGACTCGCGCTCTCGCACCGGCTGCTCGTGCGGCTGGCCCAGGTGCCGCAGGTCGTGGCCGTCAAGGACGCCAAGGACGACGTGGGCGCCACGGCCCGGCTGCTGGCCGAGGCCGAGCTGGCCGTCTACTCCGGCACCGACGCCCTCAACCTGCCGCTGCTGGCGGTCGGGGCCGTCGGCGCGGTCAGCGTGGTCAGCCACGTCGTGACGCCGCAGCTGGTGCAGATGGTCCAGGCCTACGGCGCCGGGGACGTCGCCAGGGCCCGGGAGCTCAACGCGGCGCTGCAGCCGGTGTACGCCGGGATGTTCCGGACGCAGGGGGTCGTGCTCGCCAAGGCGGCCCTCGCGCTGCAGGGCCTGCCGAGCGGCCCGGTGCGGCTCCCGCTCGTGGACGCCACGGCCGAGCAGGTCGCCGTGCTGCGCGAGGACCTGGCCGGGGTGCTCGCGTGAGCCACCCGCACCCCGGGCTCGAGGCCCCGCCGCCGCTCGCGGCCGGCGGGCTGCGGGTCGTCGCCCTCGGCGGGCTGGCCGAGATCGGCCGCAACATGACCGTCTTCGAGCACGCCGGGCGGCTGCTCGTCGTGGACTGCGGCGTGCTGTTCCCGGAGGAGGAGCAGCCGGGGATCGACCTGATCCTGCCGGACTTCAGCTGGATCCGGGACCGCCTCGACGCGATCGAGGCCGTCGTGCTGACCCACGGCCACGAGGACCACCTCGGGGGCGTCCCGTACCTGCTGCGCGAGCGGCGCGACCTGCCGGTGATCGGCAGCCGCTTCACCCTCGCCCTGCTGGCCGCCAAGCTGCGCGAGCACCGCATCACGCCGGTGCTGCGCGAGGTGCGCGAGGAGCAGACCCTGCAGCTCGGGCCGTTCGCGCTCGAGTTCTTCGCGGTCAACCACTCCATCCCGGACGCGCTCGCCGTGGCGATCCGCACGGACGCGGGGCTGGTGCTGCACACCGGCGACTTCAAGATGGACCAGCTCCCGCTCGACGGCCGGCTCACCGACCTCGGCGGCTTCGCCCGGCTCGGCAAGGAGGGCGTCGACCTGCTGCTCAGCGACTCGACGAACGCCGAGGTGCCCGGCTTCGTCACGCCCGAGCGGGAGATCGGGCCCGTCATCGACGACGTGGTGCGCACCGCGGAGGGCCGCGTCGTGGTCGCGTGCTTCGCCAGCCATGTGCACCGGGTCCAGCAGGTGCTCGACGCGGCGCACCGCCACGGCCGCCACGTCGCCTTCGTGGGCCGCTCCATGGTCCGCAACATGGGGGTGGCCCGCGAGCTCGGGCTGCTGCACGTCCCGGACGGCCTGCTCGTCGACATGAAGGACGTGGAGGTGCTGCCCGACACCCGGGTGGTGCTCGTGTCCACCGGGTCGCAGGGCGAGCCGCTGTCGGCGCTGTCGCGCATGGCCAACCGCAGCCACCACCAGATCCGCATCGAGTCCCACGACACGGTCGTGCTGGCCTCCTCGCTGATCCCCGGCAACGAGAACGCCGTCTACCGGGTCATCAACGGGCTGTCCCGCTGGGGTGCCCGCGTGGTGCACAAGGGCGTCGCCAAGGTGCACGTGTCCGGGCACGCGCCGGCCGGGGAGCTGCTCTACCTGCTCAACGCCACGCAGCCGTCCAACCTCATGCCCGTCCACGGGGAGTGGCGCCACCTGCGCGCCCACGCCGCGCTCGGCCGCCTCACCGGGGTGCCCGAGGCGCGCATCGTGCTCGCGGAGGACGGGGTCGTCGTCGACCTGGTCGACGGCAAGGCCTCCATCGTCGGCGCGGTGCCCTGCGGCTACGTCTACGTGGACGGGCTGGAGGTCGGCGACGTCAGCGAGACCACGCTCAAGGACCGCCGGATCCTCGGCGACGAGGGCTTCATCTCGGTGACGGTGGTCGTCGACGCCGGTACGGGCAAGGTCTCCGCCGGGCCGCAGATCGCCGCCCGCGGCTTCTCCGACGACCCCCGCGCCTTCGACCCGGTGCGCGCCCTCATCGAGGCCGAGCTGGACGCCGCCGCCCGCGAGGGCGTGAGCGACGTGCACCAGCTCGCCCAGTCCGTGCGCCGCGTGGTCGGCCGCTGGGTCAACGACACCTACCGGCGGCGGCCCATGATCATCCCGGTGGTCGTCGAGGTCTGAGGTCCGTCCCGCGTGTCGCCGTCCTCCGGCCGGGTCCTGTCGCACCCGGCCGGTAGCGTCCCGCCCCATGGCCTCCCGGACCCCTGCGCCCTCCCGCGCGCGCTCCGGCGGCGGCTCCACGCGCGCCGGCTCGGCCGGCGGGAAGAGCTCAGCTGCCCGCCCGGCCGCCAAAAGGGCCGCCCCCCGCAAGGCGCCGGCCGCGCGCTCGACCTCGCGGGCCGGCTCGCGGGCCGGCGGCTCCCGGGCCGTCGCGCGCCCCGCTGCCCGTAGCGGCCCGGGCGCCGGTGTTCAGGCCCTCCACGTCCTCGGACACGTCCTGGTCGCGCTCGCCCGGCTCCTCGCGCGCGGCTGGCGGCTGCTGGCCCAGGCCGTCGGCAGCGCCTGCCGGGCCGCCGGCGGAGGAGCCCGCGACCTCGACCCCGCGCACCGCCGCGACGGGCTCGGCCTGCTGCTGCTCGCGGCCGCCCTGGTGGCCGCCGGGGGTGCATGGTGGCGGGCGGGCAGCGCCGGGGACCTGGTGGCCGAGGGCCTGTTCGGCCTGCTCGGGCGCGGCGCGCTGCTGGTGCCGCCGCTGCTCGCGCTCGGGGCCTGGCAGGTGCTGCGCCACCCGGACAGCCCCGGCGGACGCGGCCGCCTCGCGGTCGGCTGGGCCGCCCTCGCGCTCGGCGCCCTCGGCCTGGTCCACGTCGTGCGCGGCGAGGACGTCCCCCGGGCCGACCGGGGCGGGCTGGTGGGCTACCTGCTCGGTGACCCGCTCGAGCACGCCCTCACCGCCTTCCTGGCCGTCCCGGTTCTCCTGCTGCTCGCGCTGTTCGGGCTGCTGGTGGTCACGGCGACCCCGCTGCACGAGGTCCCGGACGCCCTGGCCGCGCTGCGCGACCGGCTGCTGCTGCGGCCCCCGCCGGGTCGGGACGACGCGCAGCCCGAGGCGGCGCCCGTCGACGAGACGCCGCTGCGCACCCGCCCCCGCACCCGCCGGGGCGCGCTGATCCCGCAGGACGCGCCCGAGGACATCAGCCCGGTCGTGGTGGAGCCGGTGGCCGATCTCGCCGGCCCCGTCGAGCGCGAGCTGGTGCCGGAGACCGTCCTGGAGCCGCCGCCGCACACGCCGCTGCCGCCGGTCGCCGAGCAGCTCGTCCTCAAGGGCGACTACGTCCTGCCGCCCGCCGACCTGCTCGGGGTGGGGACCCCGCCGAAGAAGCGCAGCGCGGCCAACGACGAGATCATCGCCGCGCTCTCCCAGGTGCTGGAGGACTTCCAGGTCGCCGCCCGCGTCACCGGCTTCTCCCGGGGCCCGACCGTGACCCGCTACGAGATCGAGCTCGGCCCGGCGGTCAAGGTCGAGCGCATCAAGACCCTGCAGCGCAACATCGCGTACGCCGTGAAGAGCCCGGACGTGCGGATCATCGACGTGATCCCCGGCAAGAGCGCGATCGGGATCGAGATCCCGAACACCGACCGCGAGAACGTCAGCCTCGGCGACATCCTGCGCAGCTCGGTCGCGACGAGCGACCACCACCCGATGCTGGTCGCGCTGGGCAAGGACATCGAGGGCGGCTTCGTCTGCGCGAACATCGCCAAGACGCCGCACATCCTCATCGCGGGCGCGACCGGCGCCGGCAAGTCGGTCTGCATCAACTCGCTGCTGGTGAGCATCCTGACCCGCGCCACCCCGGACGAGGTCCGGATGGTGCTCGTCGACCCCAAGCGCGTGGAGCTCACGGCGTACGAGGGGATCCCGCACCTCATCACGCCGATCATCACCAACCCGAAGAAGGCCGCCGAGGCGCTGCAGTGGGTCGTGCGCGAGATGGACCTGCGCTACGACGACCTCGCGGCCAGCGGCTTCCGGCACGTGGACGACTTCAACAAGGCGGTCCGCGACGGGGCGCTGGTCGCCCCGGAGAACAGCGAGCGGGTGTACGCGCCCTACCCGTACCTGCTGGTGATCATCGACGAGCTCGCCGACCTCATGATGGTGGCGCCGCGCGACGTCGAGGACTCGATCGTCCGCATCACCCAGCTCGCGCGCGCCGCCGGCATCCACCTCGTCATCGCCACGCAGCGCCCGAGCGTCGACGTCGTCACCGGCCTCATCAAGGCCAACGTGCCCTCCCGGCTGGCGTTCGCGACCAGCAGCGGCACCGACTCCAAGGTCATCCTCGACCAGCCGGGCGCGGAGAAGCTCATCGGCAAGGGCGACAGCCTGTTCCTGCCGATGGGCGCCAGCAAGCCGCTGCGCGTGCAGGGGGCGCTGGTCACCGACGCCGAGGTCACCGCGGTCGTCGAGCACGTGAAGGGCCAGCGGCAGCCGGCGTTCCGCGAGGACATCGCGCCGGTCGCGGAGACCAAGCGCGAGGTCGACGAGGACATCGGCGACGACCTCGACCTGCTGTGCCAGGCCGTCGAGCTCGTCGTCAGCACCCAGTTCGGCTCCACGTCGATGCTGCAGCGCAAGCTGCGCGTCGGCTTCGCGAAGGCCGGCCGGCTCATGGACCTCATGGAGAGCCGCGGCGTGGTGGGTCCCAGCGAGGGCAGCAAGGCGCGCGACGTGCTCATCCGGCCCGACGAGGTCGAGAGCGTGCTGACGGTCATCCGCGGCGGTGCCTGAGCTGCGGCTCGACTGGCTGGAGCAGCCCGACGAGCGGACCTACGACGACGTGCACGCGCTGGTCGCCCAGGTGGCGGCTCTCGGGGGCGCGGTCGGCTGGCTGTCCGTGCCGCCCCGGGACGAGGTCGCCCGCTGGCTGGACGGCGTGCTCGCCGAGGGGGCGCGCTTCCTGACGGTCTCCTGCGCCGGGGAGCTGCTCGGGGTCGGGCACTGGGCGCGGCTGCGCGGCCCGGTGATGGTGCAGAACGCGCAGATCCGCAAGGTCATGACGCTGCCGCAGGCGCGGGGGCAGGGGGTGGCACGCGCGCTCACCGCGGCGCTGGTCGACGACGCCGACCGGGCGGGCGTGGAGGTGCTCGCGCTGGACTGCCGCGGCAACAACCACGCCGCGCTCGGGCTGTACGCCAGCCTCGGCTTCGTCGTGTCCGGGCGCCGGCCCGGGTGGATCGCGGTGGGGGACGAGCGCTTCGATCAGGTGCTTCTGCACCTCGACCTGCGCCCCGGGCGCCCGCCCGGCGGGCCGGTGCTGCAGCAGCACGGCGGACGCCGAGTCGGCACAGGCAGTACCTGAGCCATCACGGTTGGTAGTCTGGTCGATCCGCCGTAGACTTCCTCCGGCGGCGCCCGGAGGCCCGCTGAGGAGGTCCCCGTGCCCGACGAGCCCGCGCAGCTGGGCGCCGCGGTGCGAGCCGCCCGCCGGAGCGCCGGGCTCTCGATCGCCCAGGTCAGCGCCTCGACGCGCATCAGGACCGCGCTGCTGGAGGACCTCGAGGCGGGTCGCACGGACAGCTGCGGCGGAAGCGTCTACGTCCGCGGGCACCTC